>Ga0209270_1003931_pt1 | contig 12015 bp, 13 predicted proteins | sample MTBAKSrepl1MetaG_FD_187456 | JGI IMG/M metagenome (GOLD analysis project Ga0209270, IMG submission 187456) | Enrichment culture microbial communities from Arthur Kill intertidal strait, New Jersey, USA, that are MTBE-degrading - MTBE-AKS1... | ecosystem: Environmental > Aquatic > Marine >...
CCTTCCAGGTAAGGTTGGGGACGTTCTGGAAGGTTTTGGCGGGGAAGCTGTCCATGAACTGCCGCATCGGCTCTTCGGTGGAATCGCCCCGCATGACGTAGTCCACCGCGGGGTAGCCGATGACTTCCCTGTAGAAGCGGGAGGCGGAGAAGCCGCCCAGGATTACCCTGGAGGCGGGGTGGTGCTTCTTGACCAGGCGGGCGATTTCAATGGAGCCGTGGGCATGCACCATCCAGTGCAGGTCGATGCCGAACACGGGGGCATCCAGCCTGGCGATGAACCTTTCGGCATCGAAGCGGGCGTCCCGGAGCATCCGCCAGGCTATGTTGACGATGCGCACCCGGTAGCCGTACCTTTCCAGGTACTCGGCGATGGAAGTGAAGCCGACAGGATACATCTCAAAAACCGGGGTCGAAGGCACCAGGTCGCTTACCGGGCCGTAGAGCTGGGGTATGCGCCTGAAATCGTAAACATGGGGCGCATGCAGAAGAATAATATCGGTCCTGGGCATAAATAAATCCTCGTTATATTCTCAGGAGTAAACAGAAGGTTTGGACTCTGGACTATCTGGCATTGGGCAGCCTGTATCCATTATTGTAAAGCAAAGTATAGCATAAATACATTCTGCCCCTTTGCCGGACGGCTTACCCGCCGCCTCAGGAGTCAGCGGGCACCAAATTTGACCGTGAAGCTGTTAGCGTTTATTCTATTGGAATATGCCGTCAGGTAAATCTCCGTAAAAACGGCAAACCAGGCAACCCGGAGGTAGAAATGTCGAAAATTAAATTCGGGCCGAGCACGCTGGCCTACCCGATGCCGGCTTTTCTGGTCGGGGCAAATGTATCCGGCAAACCAAATTTCCTGGCTGCCGCCTGGGGAGGAATCGCCTGCGGCACCCCGCCGATGATATCCATCGCCGTCAAGCACGAACGCTATACGCTCAAGGGGATAAAAGAAACCGGGGTCTTCTCGGTAAATATCCCGCCGGTTAGCCTGGTGGCTGAAACCGATTTCTGCGGTATAGTGACGGGTGCTAAATATGACAAGGCCGCTATCTGCGGTTTCGACGTATTCTATGGCGAGCTGGATATCGCTCCGATGATCGGGCAATGCCCGGTAAACTTCGAGTGCCGCCTCGAACAGATGCCGGATCTCGGCAGCCACGTGCTGGTTATCGGCCGGATAATCCAGACCTTTATTTCCGAAGACTGTCTGACCGGAGGCAAACCGGACGTTAACAAGATACAGCCGTTCCTGTATTCAAGCGGCGCCGTCCAGGAATACCTGGCTTTCGGGGCTCACGTCGCCCCGGCTTTTAAAAAGGGCAAGGAAATCAAGAAGCGCTTTAACAGCCAGAGTAATCCCTGATAGCTTCCCCCAGCACTTCTATGGCCAGTTCGGCTGCATATGCCTGGTCGGGCGGAAAATTTCCGAGTTCATCCAGCACATCTGCGGGTTTTATAAGGGTCGCTTCCTCCAACCGTTTCCCCCGGATCATCCCAGTCAAGACGCTGCCGCAGGCTACCGGTGCATCTCCTCTTTCAGTGGTAAAGGTAGCGCTGGTAATAACGCCGTCCTCGATTTTCAACCAGATAGTCATCATGCCGCCGACATCGTTGAAGCTGACCCCGAAGGCGTTGTAATCGGGCATGTCACCCATATTTTCAGGCATGGTAGCATGCCGCACGGCTTTTTCCGAGTACCCCTGCAGCCGCAGGTCCTGCTGAACTGCCTCGCGCAGCTTGTCCAGAGCGCCATCACCCATTGTCAATAACCTCCTGCCGAACGACCGGCTTTATGTTAAGATCGTAAAAAGTGCCCCTTATATTACCCGGGGAGATTGATGAGTTCAAGTAAATCCAGCCCCTGCAGTATCATGTTCACCGCAATGGCAGCCAGAATCAGGGTGAAAACCTTGGAAATGGCCTTGACACCGCCCTGTCCCAGGAAACGGACGATGTGCTCGCTGAAAGTGAACAGCAGCAGGGCTGCGATAAGGTTAAGCGTAAAAGAAATAACCACGATGTACAGGGGAAACTGGGATTCCAGCAGCAGCAGTGTCGTTATGGTGGCAGGCCCTGCTAGAAGAGGTGTGCCGATGGGCACTACCGCAACCATTTCCTCATGACGGGCTTCCAGCATATGGCCCTTGGTCATAAAGTTCACTGAAAGCACCAGCAGGATGATGCCGCCGGCGATGGCAAAAGCGCCTACCGATATGCCCATGATATCAAGGATGAACCTGCCGATGAAAAGAAAGACAAGCCCCACCATGCCGGCGGTAATCACCGCCACGCGAACCATGCTGTTGCGTTCTTTACGCGAAGAGCCCTCGCTCAACAGGATTAAAAACGGCAGCGTACCGAAAGCATCGACTACTATGAAAAGCGGCACGAATGTTAAAACAAATTCCTGAATCCAGTTATTCATTTCGGTTGTTATTATAGCACCAAACAGGCATAAAAATGACAAAGTGGCAGGTAAATATTGACTTGTGATAATATTATCTCTCCCCGCTGCTGCATGGGGATATTATCCATATCAACATCGTCCATCCGGCAGGTTAAAAGGGGCTGATATTTTGAGACTCTTATGAAATACGGTTTCAGGCTGTTTTTATCTGTAGTTAGCACCTTGGTGCTTACGACTGCCGGTCTGGGGCTTGCGGCCTGCTCCAGCACTCCCCTTGCCCGCTATGAAGAAACGCGTCAGTCGATGGGAACATTTATTACCGTTAGCCTTTATGCCCGTGGCGAAGATGCCGCCGGGGAAGCTATCACTGCAGCTTTCGAAAGAATTCGCCAGATCGAAGCCGCCGCTTCCATTTTCGATGAAAATGCCGAAGCATACCGGCTGAACCAGCAGGGCATCATTGCCGCCCCCTCCGGGGACCTGCGCCGGCTCATAGAGCTTTCCATCGAGTATGGCGAGTTGACCGGTGGCTATTTCGATATTACCGTTCAGCCCGTGCTTGAGCTCTGGGAAGCCGGCCTGTGGCAGCAAAGCCCGGAAATTCAACAGCAAAAAGTTTCCGAAGCCTTACAGCTGACCGGCTATGAACGCATCCTGGTAGAGCAGGACTCGATTTCCCTGCCTGAAACCGGCATGAAAATAACCCTGGGAGGTATTGCCAAGGGTTATGCCGCTGACGAAGCTTTAAAGGCACTCAAGGATATTGGTATCGAGCATGCGCTGGTAAACGCGGGGGGGGATATATCTGCACTGGGCAGCAAGCCGGATGGTTCAGCCTGGGTGGTGGACCTGGCCAATCCGGACGATACCAGCCAGCGGGTTGCTTCTTTCGAACTGTCGGATTGTTCTATCGCAACCTCCGGAAATTATGAGCGCTATTTCGATCCCGATAAAAAAGCTCACCATCTGCTCAACCCGCATACCGGGTATTCTTCGAGTGAATGCATTTCGGTAACCATAATTACCGCCAGCGGCGCTCTTTCGGACACACTGGCTACGGCGGTATTCGTTATGGGCCCGGCAGAGGGTCTCGAATTCATTAACCTTACTGATGGGGTTGAGGCATTGATTATCGATAACGACCGGGTAATTCACCGCTCCAGCGGCCTTGCCCGGTTCGAGGCTTCGAGTGATTAAAAACCTGCCGCAGTTCAAATTTACCGCTGACTCCCCAATCGAAACTGCCCCCCTTCCCGGCAAGGTAATCCTGCCGCTGGTGTGTTACGGAAGCGAGTACTCCCCGGTTGTAAAAAGGGGTGAAAACGTCCACACAGGCCAGGAGATCGCCCTGAGCGACAACCCCCTTATGCCGCCGGTCCTGGCAAGCATTTCCGGCCAGATTGCGGGTTTCAACAAAATGATAGACCCGTTTTACGACTCCCTTGTTCCAGTCGTAACCATCGAATCCGATGGCCTTGATACATGGCGAAAGTTTGAAAAAACTGATGCAGATACGGCTGATACCAAATCCCTGCTTGAAATAATTCGAAAAGCCGGCCTGCTGGGATTGGGAGGCGCCGGTTTCCCTCTTTATGTAAAACTGGTTTCGGCTGCCAACACCGGCATTTCGACTTTAATCATAAACGGCATGGAATGCGAGCCTCGAGTAACCGCCGATTACCGCCTGATGCTGGAGAACGCCCGCGAAATAATAGAAGGAATCAATATACTGATCCAGATACTCAAGCCTGAAAACACGGTAGTAGCACTTGATGACAGCTATTTGACGGCTATCCGCAGCCTCAACCAGGCAGTTCTCTCAAACGCTCCGGCGGGTTCGATTACCCTGATTCCCCTCAGACCTGCTTATCCCGGCGGTGCCGAGGAATTGCTGGTCAAAACCATATGCAAACGTGAGATTCCCCGCGGTAAACTGCCGCAGGATGTGGGAGCCAGTGTGCATAACGTATCCAGTGTAAAAGCCCTTGGCGATGCGGTCTACCGTGGTCTGCCCTTCGTGGAAAGAGTGGTAACCGTAACCGGAAAAGTCAGGCAGAGAAAGAACTTGAAGGTTCGACTGGGAACACCGGTAAGCGAACTGCTGGATTACTGCGGCGGGCTCGAAGAAGGCGCCGGGACCATAATCCTGGGCGGCCCGATGATGGGCCGGGCTTCTTTTGGTACCGATGTGCCGGTAAACGCCATGCTCAATTGCATTATCGCCGCCGGGGACGCACCCGGCAACAGGGAAAACCCGTGCATCAGGTGCGGGCGGTGTATCGAAGTTTGCCCGGTAGGCCTTTCGCCTGTTGACCTGTTCAATGCTTCCCGCGCCGGCAAGTACGCAGAATGCGAAAAAGCTCGGATAGAGGTGTGCTTCGAATGCGGCAACTGCGCTTATATTTGCCCGTCTGAAATTCAACTGGTGCAGTACATTAAGGTCGCCAAACGTGAAATTCAACTGAAAAAGGCGGCTGGCGCCGGTGCATAGTTCGATTATTGAAAAAAGCCGCCTGTCGCCGGCCCCTCACATGCGCGCCGGTTTCAGCACCAATACAATGATGCTGATAACCCTGGCGACTCTGCTTTTGCCTGCTGGTGCGGGAATATTCAATTATGGTTTACGGGCAATGGCGATACTGGGAGTCTGCCTGGCAAGCGGAGTTGTTGCCGACAATCTGTGTGCCAGACTGAGAGGCAAACCCTGGCGGCTGGAAATTTCCAGCCTGGTCAGTTCCCTGCTGCTGGCGCTGATCCTGCCGCCGGCCCTTCCCATCTGGATGGCCGGGCTGGGTGTATTTTTTGCAGTTGCCATCGTCAAGGAAGCCTTCGGCGGGCTGGGACAGAATATTTTCAACCCCGCCCTGGGAGCCAGGGCGTTTCTGCTGGCCAGCTTCGCATTGCCCATGAGCCAGTGGATCGAGCCTTCCGGTTTTTCAGCAGACGCTGTAACGTCCGCAACGCCGCTGGTTTCAGGTTTTGTTTCAAATCTGCCCTTGAATGAACTGCTGTGGGGCCTTTTCACCGGCTCGGTACCCGGTTTCATCGGCAGCGGAGCCTTGTTCGTTATCATCGGAGGGTTGATACTTTTACTTACCGGAGTAATCGATTATAAAGCTCCCCTGGTATATCTCGGAGCCGTCGCGGTAACCAGCCTGCTGTTCGGCGAGAATCCGCTTTTTCACCTGCTGGCGGGCGGTGTCGTATTCGCCGCCTTTTATTTCATCACCGACCCGGTCACCACCCCTGTCTACTGGCCGGGTAAGGTAGTTTTTGCTATCGGCGCCGGTGTGCTCACAATGTTAATTCGCCAGCTCGGCAATGCGCCGGATGGAGTGGCGTATGCCGTGCTAATAATGAACGCGGTCACTCCACTTATCGACAGGTATATCAAGCCCAGGCCCATGGGCCTGAAAAGGGCAAACCGTAATGCGGTTTAATGTACTGAAAAAATTTTATGCTATCATGTTTCTTACGCTGGTGGTCATAATCTCTGCCGGCCTGTTAAGTCTTACCTACAGCCTGACGGCAGAGCAGATTAAACTCCGCCAGCATGAACAGTTTCTGGGGTACCTTACCCAGATGTTCCCTGAAATGACAAATTTCGAATATAATAACGAGTTGTATTCCGTCTATGACGGCGGTCTGCTGCTGGGCTATGCTTTTACCGCCAGTAAAGCCGGCTACAGCGGCGATATCAATATCATGGTCGGCCTGAGCGATAAAGACACGGTAAAGGGGGTGCTTATTATGTCCCAGACCGAAACCCCCGGCATCGGCACCCGTATACTGGAAGAATCCTTTATCGGTCAGTTTACCGGAATGAAAATAAACGATCTCAGGTTAAGAAGCGAGGGCGGCCAGGCCGATACTATCACCGGGGCTACGGTGAGCTCCAGGGCTGTTATAGAAGCTATCAGCCAGGCCGCTATGGAAAAACTTGCCGGGATAAACGGACAGGGATAACGATGGGTAAATGGTTAAAGGAATTCGTCAAGGGACTGGTGGTTTCCAACCCTATTTTTGTGCTTGCCCTGGGATTATGCCCCTCGCTGGCGGTGACCAATTCGCTGGACAACGCCCTGGGTATGGGTGCGGCGGTAATATTTGTCCTGCTGTGTTCCAATATCCTGGTTGCCCTGATTCGCACCTGGGTAGCCAGTATAGTCAGAATCCCGGTCTTCATCGTAATCATAGCTACTTTCGTTACTATGGTCAGCCTTACCTTCGAAGCCTACGTGCCGGCTCTATATGAATCACTGGGCATATATCTGCCCCTCATCGTAGTCAACTGCATAATCCTCGGCAGGGCTGAAGCTTTCGCTTCGAGGAACCGGATGAGCCTGGCGGTGGCTGATGCTCTCGGTATGGGGCTGGGTTTTACTCTGGCCATCGTTATCATCTCGGTTATCCGCGAGACGCTCGGTTCGGGCAGCCTTTCGCTTTTCGAACATGTTCTTTTCTCTCTCCCGGTGCTCGACGAGCAGCCTGTCAGCCTGTTCCTGCTGCCCGCCGGGGCTTTCCTGGTTATAGGACTGCTTCTGGCAGCCTTCAGACGTGCGGGGTTGATCAAGAATGAGTAATATACTTACTATTTTTATCGGCATGGCGCTGATAAACAATTTCGTGCTGGTCAAATTCCTGGGGCTGTGCCCGTTCTTCGGCGTTTCCAAGAAGCTTTCCAATGCCGCCAGCATGGGGCTTGCCGTTACTTTCGTCATGTTTCTGGCTTCTGCTGTTACCTGGCCCATTACCCATTATATTCTGGCGCCGCTGGAAGCCGAATTCATGTCCACCGTAACCTATATACTGGTTATAGCGACCCTGGTCCAGATTATGGAACTGTTCATAATGCGGACCAACTACAGCCTGTATTCAGCTTTCGGTATATACCTTGCCCTCATCACCACTAACTGCGCGGTGCTGGGTGTGACGCTGGTTAATGCCAGGGAGAGCTTCAACTTTGTCGAAAGCCTGGCATCCGCCCTGGGAGGCGGTGCGGGTTTTGCCCTGGTGCTGATTATCATGTCCGGCATCAGGGAAAGGCTGGATACGGCCGATGTGCCCAAATCGATGAAAGGCCTGCCGGTTGCATTGATGGTAGCCACGCTGCTGGGGCTGGCTTTTTCCGGCTTTTCGGGAATGGTGTAGCCATGCAGCTAGTGACAGCGATTTTACTTGTAGCCCTGATAGGCCTGTTGTGCGGCGTGACTATTTACATTGTTTACCTTCGCGTGCCGCACAAAGTGCCGGGGCTTGCAAAGATTGATGAAATCAATAGGCTGCTGCCCGGAATGAACTGTGGCGCCTGCGGTTATGCCGGCTGCTTCGCTTTCGCCCAGGAAGTTTCCAGGAACCCCCAACTGGCCAGTCAGGCTTCCTGCCCCATGCTGCTGGGCAACGACGAGATTATCAAACAGCTCGAAATCGCCCTGGGAGTAAGCATCGATACCGAATCGATGAACAAAAAAGCCATGCTGCACTGCAAGGGTAATTCCGAACTGGTTTTCGATTATGAAGGCATTCCAACCTGTAAAGCCGCCTCCCTGCTGGCAGGAGGATTCAAACGCTGCCCGTACGCCTGTCTGGGCCTCGGTGACTGCCTGCGGGCCTGTAAATACGACGCCATATCCATCGATGCAGATAAAAGGATTGCAGTAATAGATTATGTCAAGTGCACCGGGTGTGCCCTGTGTGTCAAGGAGTGCCCGCAGAATCTCATCAACTTGGTATCAGGCAGAAGCAAGGTTTCATACCGGTGCAATTATGCGGAAATCAGGATTATCCCGGGGCGCGAACGGTGCGACAGCGGCTGCATACACTGCCGGAAATGCTTTGTTGCCTGCAAGTACGACGCCATCACGTGGAACAAGGAAAAGGCCATACCTGAATTCGACAGCGCCAAATGTACCCTTTGCGGAGACTGCGTGAACGTTTGCCCCACCAGCACCCTCGAGTTTTTCCAGCCGGCAGTGCCTGCACCGCTCAAAGAATCATAACCGTACCGGTTATGACCTGCTGCCGTTTTATATTGACTTTTCCAACAAGAATTGACAAGTCGCATTTTTGCATATAGGATTATGCTGCAAAACATCTAATATGATGGCTGGATCAAGGAGGATGTGATGCCAGAACCCCAGGCTCCCGGTAATAAATCGACGAACATCCCAGTCCGCCCCTGTTCACCTAAAAGCTTAAAAAGCCAGGGTCCAACAAACCTGTCCATCGTTGACATGGACTTCAGGCAAGCGTTTAACTGCTGTTCTCACGCTGTGCGCATCATCGATACCAATTATTGTGTGCGCTTCATCAACCAGGCGTTCACCGGGATGAGTGGAATCGAACAGGAACAGGCTGTGGGCAAGAAGTGCTGGGAAGTAATGGCAACCCCTTATTGCCATCAGCCCAGCTGCCGGCTGAAGCTGATTGCAGACAGCGGCAAAGAGGTCCACTGCGAATACAACCAAACCGAGGAAAACGGTGCCACATCTCCCTACAGTTTTTCAGCTTTCCCCCTGTTTTCCCCACACGGCAAACTTATCGGGATTATGGAATCCTTTAGAGACACCTCCCGGAGAAGAAAACTGCAAGAGCAAAAACAGGAAAACGAAAACAGGCTGCAAACCCTGTTCGAACACATGCCCATCGCTGCATGGGAAATCGATCTTTCTCGGGCCGCCCGGTACATGAACCGGCTGCGTTCACAGGGTATCCGCGACCTGAAAACCTACCTGGCAGATCACAATGACGACCCGCTGATAACACGATACTCCGAATATTCAAAGTACATACATGCCAATAAAGCCGCCTTCGACCTTTACGGACTGGATGTAAACAGCACCTCCATTACCCGGTTGAAACAAACGGTCGGCGAACGTATAAAAACATCAACTTTCGAGATGGAAAACCATATCGATATGTTAAACACCCTCTACATGGAAAACACTCCATACGAACGGGAATACGCGCTTGCCGGGCTGGACGGAGAAACCAGGATTACCATATTGAAATTATCGGTTCCGCCCAGCCATGAAAAGGATTTATCGCGCGTGTTTGTTACCATGTACGACATCACCAATCTGAGGCAGGCGGAAAACGACCTGTTAAGGCACCAGCAAAACCTGGAAACGCTGGTTGAAGAGCGCACCCGCCAGTTGAATACTGAAATCGAATGGCGCAAACAGACGGAAATAAAACTGGCAGATATGTACAAAAACGAAAAAGCCCTCCACAGAAAAGTAAAAGGCCAGCTGGAAGAAAAGGCCAGGTTTACCGCTATGCTGGCCCATGAACTCAAGACTCCTATCACTCCGGTAATCTCTGCCAGCGACTACCTGGTCAATAACCTGACCGAAGAACCATTTATCAGCTTTGCCCACCAAATAAACCGCGGTATACTGCGCTTGCTGACCCGTATCAACGAACTGCTGGACGTAAACCGGGGCGAACTGGGAATGCTGCGGTTGAAAAAGCAAAGGTTCAATCTCGAAGGCCTGCTCAGGGAGTGCCATTCGGTTTTTCTGCCCATTGCCGGCGAGCGCTGCCTGTCACTCAATTTGAACGTTCCCCGGAACCTGCCCCATGTGAATGCCGACGGAGAACGGATTCGCCAGGTTGTTTTCAACCTGCTGGACAACGCTGTCAGGTATACCCCGGTCGGCGGTGCTGTTATCATCAGCGCCCGCGATGAAACGGATCGCGTTCAAATTGAAATTTCCAATACAAGCTTCAGCCTGCACCGAAAAAACAGCCGCGATCTCTTCCTGCCGTACTGGAAGAGGTCCGACGGCAGCGAAATGAAAAAAGGCAGCCACGGCCTGGGTTTATCCATCTGTAAAATGCTGATCGGACTCCACGGTGGAAACCTCTGGGTTGAGACGCGGCCGGAAATCGGCACGGTCTTCGGTTTTGCACTGCCGCGTTTCCCTGCCTCAAAACAGGCCGGAGAAAGAAATTGAAGATATTGATAATCGACGATGACCCCGGGATTGTCGAAAACCTCGAGCTCACCTTCAAAGTAAGCTGGCCTGAGTCCGAAATACACTCGACCGGATCGGGAGAACGGGGCATTATGCTGGTGGAAACCTTACAGCCCGACCTGGTGGTACTGGACCTGAACCTGCCTGACATCAACGGTTTCGAAGTTTTAAAGCGGATCCGCCTGTTTTCCGGAGTGCCTGTAATGGTACTCACAGTCAAGAGCGAAGAAAGCGCGGTGGTAAAAGCCATCGGTTCGGGAGCGGATGAATTTATCGTAAAACCTTTCCGGCAAATGGAACTGCTCACCCGTATTAACGCCATTTTCAGAAGAAAGCATACCGACAGTATTTCAACAGTCAACCTGGGGCCGATGGTAATAGATTTCGTATCCAACAGTATTATTTCAGGCTTGAAAACCATACGGCTGACTTCGATAGAATCAATGATATTACATGCGCTGGTCAGCAACATCGGCCGGCAGTTGAGCTGCGCCGAACTCGCCCGTCACGTCTGGGGAGAAAAATATCAGGGATATGAAGATGCACTCCGGGTACACATCCGCCATATTCGCCAGAAAATTGAAGCCGACCCCTCCAAACCGCGCTATATTGTAACCATTCCCGGTATGGGTTATTGTATACCTAAACCTGATTAAGTAGTTTTAACTGTATATTAATAAACCTTAATACCCTTTTAACGCTGTTCCTTAATCCCAACGCGTTACAATAACCCTATGAACGAAAGCCCGCTGGTAATGCTGGCTATCGACCTCGAAGACACTACCCGTCAGGAAGTATCCAGAGCGTGCCGCGGGCGGTGGCTGGGCGCTGAACTGATTTCGATATCAAGCACATGTATGCCTTCAACCATGTTTAGATCAATCAGGCCGGATATCATAATCCTGGATTTAGACACTGCTTTTACTAACCGGTCTTCTATTGTTCAAACAATAAGGGATTTTTGCTCTGCGCCGCTAATCGCTCTTTCCTATGCTTCGGACGTAACCAAAACTGTCAAAACTCTTCAGGACGGCGCGGACTGCTTCATGCTGAAACCGGTCCACCAGCGGGAACTGGTTGCGCATATCGATTCCCTGCTTAAGAACAGTTGTAAACATTTAAAAGAAATCAAGGGTGAAATACCTAAAGGCACGCTGGATACGGCTTCGCATGATTAAATGGACTTAAATGTTAACCCTTGCTCGAATCGAAAAGTAGTAATAAATACAAGGTGCTGCCAGGTCCTGCCGGGGGAAACCAGGGTGCCGGAGGTTACCGGACATAGCCGCCGGCTTAAATCAATCGGCCTACCCCTCCCGTGTGCTTCAAGCCCTGGGCGTAATCGGGGCAAGCGGCAGGGCCCGGCAACAATATTTGGGGAGGTGATGTGAGCAAATCGACAAAGATATTTGGAAGATATGACTGCCGCAACAATAAACTGAATGGAGGTAAATGAGCGTTGAGCGTAAATGTAGTGGCAAGAGGCAGGCCCAGGGAAAACGGGTCTTCACGTTCCACCATAGGCCTCAAGGTATCCACCAAGGAGAGGATGGACCGCTGCCGGGCACCGGGGCAGTGCTACGACGGTTTCATCCAGCAGATGGTGGACCACTGGGAGAAGAGC
>Ga0209270_1003939_pt1 | contig 11990 bp, 10 predicted proteins | sample MTBAKSrepl1MetaG_FD_187456 | JGI IMG/M metagenome (GOLD analysis project Ga0209270, IMG submission 187456) | Enrichment culture microbial communities from Arthur Kill intertidal strait, New Jersey, USA, that are MTBE-degrading - MTBE-AKS1... | ecosystem: Environmental > Aquatic > Marine >...
CACGAGCCGAAAATTTATTGACCTCTGCGCGCCCGCCGAAAGCACGCACCCTCCATTCAGAGGCGTAGCAACGCGCGTTTCTAACCCTGCGCATAAACAGTTGGATTGAACTCCGTTTTCGGCTACGCTTTGACCATCCACCCGAAATCCAAATGATGGGAGATTCTTATGTGCGCCGATATTGGAAGGAATGACCCATGCCCTTGCGGCAGCGGGAAAAAGCACAAGAAATGCTGCCTCGGCAAAGTAGACGATGGCCCTCTTTCGATTGAATATGCGCGCCTGTCGCGTATTCATGACCGGGTTTTCGAGCAGCTCACGAGCCACTCGGAGCAGTTTTTCGGGCGGGAAGCCACGATGGCCGCCGTCAGCGACTTTCTCCTCCTGAACGACGAGAACGAGGATGATGACGAAACGGCCTTCACGGAAAAAGTTCAACGCAATATCCAGGTGTTTGCCCCGTGGGTAGTCTTCAACTGGGTCTACACTCCTCGAACATCGGAGTGGGATCTGGACTGCCCGAAGGATTGCACGATCGCCGAGCACTATCTGGAGGGAAAGCGCCCGCCTGAGAACTCCGAAGAGGTCCAGTTCATTCGGGGGGTGAATCGCAAGCCCTACAGCTTCTTCGAGGTGTTGGAGGTCGAGCCCGGCCGCTCGGTGACACTGCGTGACATCCTGACCGGCTCTGAGGAGACGGTGCAAGAACACGGCGCATCCAAAGCCCTGCGGCCGTCTGACATCGTGTTTGCAAGGGTCGTGCGTTTCGGACAGGTAGCGATGTTCGTCGGAACCAGCAGCGTGATCATTCCCCCCGGTCGCAAGCCGCTTATCATCGAGCTGCGAAAACGCATGGGGAAGAAATCCAGGAAGATCGACGATCGCGTACTTTCAGAGTGGGAATTCGATATCATCGATCTTTATCGTTCGATCGATGAATCGCTCCATGCCGCCCCTGTGCTCATCAATACGGACGGGGATCCCCTGGAATTCCACGAAATCGTTTTCGACTTGCAGGGGTCGCCCGAAGAGGCCTTTTCGAAGCTTGCCACGTTGTCCGCAACCGAAACGCCGGAGGAAGTCCGGGAATCCGCTACAACCGATGCAAAAGGGCGGATCGTCTCCGTTATGATCCCCTGGACGCGCAAAGGACACAAGAAAAGTACAGCCCTCGAAAACACCGTTCTGGGCAAAGTCCAAATCGATCGAAAACGCATCACGGTCAGTGTAAACTCCGCAGGCAGAGCGAAACAAATTCGTGCTGAGATCGAAAAACGAATGGGAAAAGCGGTGCGGTTGCGGTTAGACGCCGTAGAAGACATCGATTCCGCCCTCGAGAAAAACCAGGCGGCATTTCATCCCCCGCCATCAGCTCAGGCCAATCTGCAAAACATTCCTGAAATCCAGGAATTCCTGAAGGAAATGACCTTGAAACACTGGGAGTCGTGGGTGGATGAGAAGATACCGGCCCTTGGCGGGCGGACGCCCCGTCAGATGGTCAAGACCCGGGACGGGCGGGAGGCGGTCGAGGCGCTGCTCGCTGAGGCAGAGCGCATGGCAACCCCTGACGAGTTGATGCGAACCGTCAATCTCCTGGGAGTGTCGCATGCAAGAAAGACTCTCGGCCTGCAGAAATGAGGGTATCCTTCGCCCCTTCGTTTTCCGTCCGCGCCCTGTGGTGGGGGATTTGAAGCGAGGAGACAGAATTCTTGAGCGTGGAGGCGCACAGTGGAACTGATCGCAGGAGAAAACGTCAGCAAGGTGTACCGGAGTGGCGAGGTGTCGGTCAACGCCTTGAAAGGGGTGACCTTTTCCATCGAAAAAGGGGCCTTCGTTTCGATCGTCGGGCCGTCGGGAAGCGGCAAGACAACCCTGCTGAATTTGATCGGGTGCCTGGACAAGCCCTCGGGGGGCCGGCTGCTCGTCGCCGGGACGGATGTGGCGAGCCTCGGCAGGGCGGATTCAGCCGTTTTCAGGGGTTCGCACATCGGCTTCATCTTTCAGAGCTTCAACCTCATCCCGGTGCTGACCGCTTATGAAAACGTGGAATACCCCCTCATCATGGTCCAGAATGTCGCTGCCGCGCAGCGAAGAGAACAGGTGCAGGATCTGCTCGAGGCGGTGGGGATGAGCGATCAGCAGCAGAAACGGCCCGACCAGCTCTCCGGAGGGCAGAAGCAGAGGGTGGCCATCGCCAGGGCCCTCGTAACCCGCCCCGAACTGGTCCTGGCCGACGAACCCACGGCGAACCTAGACCATGACACGGCCATGGGCATCATCCGCCCTATGAAGAGCATTCGCGAGGAATCCCGGACCACTTTTGTCTTTTCGACCCACGATCTTCGCATCATCGACGAGGCCGAGCGCATTTACCGCATCGAGGACGGGCGCCTCGAGGGCAGTCGTGCCCAGGAGGGAGGACGCGGACATGATGAATCTGTGGCGGATCGCTGGCAGGAACCTCCTCCGGTATAAAAGAAGGACCCTCCTCACCTTGAGCCTGATCGTGTTCGGCGTCCTGTTCGTAGCCGTTTTCGAGGCGGTGACGGGGTCCTTCAAGGGCATGATGATCGGCCAGATCACGGATTCCTTTCTCGGACACCTGCAGATCCACCGGAAGGGCTACCTGGCGGCCATAGAAACCCTTCCTCTCACCATGAACCTGAAGCCACAGGCCGTCCGGAAGGTGGAAGCCATGCTGAAAGAGAGGCCGGAGATCGAGGCGTGGTCTCCGCGGATCAAATTCGGCGGCATGTTCAGCAATTTCCTGGAGACCACCCATATCCGCATCAACGGCGTCGATCCGGAGTGGGAGTCCCGAACGGTGCCCCTTTTTCTGTCCCGGATCATGGAGGGGGAGAAAACCCTAAAGAAAGGCGAAATCCTGGTCCCCGAACTCCTCGCAAAAGGCATGAAGGTAAAGGTCGGTGATGCCGTGGTGGTGATCGCTACGAACCGGGATGGATCGGTCAACGGGAAACAGCTGGTGGTGGGCGGCATTCTCGAAAGCGCGACCGGACCCGGGGGACGCGATGGCTACCTTCACATGGACGATGCCATCGAGATCCTGAGGATGGAGGAGCGCGAGATCAGCGAAATCGCCGTCCGGCTCAAGGATTTCGGCCTGTTGCACAAGGTGCACGAACACCTCTCCGCGCAGCTCGGGGAGGAAAGCAATCCGCAGGGGCAGCCCGTCTTCGATGTCGATACCTGGGAGGAGCTCTCCCCCTTCTACAATATCGCGAGCATGATCGACATCATGACCCTTTTCATCAAGCTGATGCTGATCGCCATTGTCCTCATCAGCATCATGAATGTCATGATCATGGCGGTCTACGAGCGCGTCCGCGAGATCGGAACCATGTCCGCGATCGGCACGCTTCCCAGGAAGATCCTTGCCATGTTCGTCCTGGAAGGATTCTCCATGGGTGTCGCGGGCGCAGCCGTCGGCAGCGTCTTGAGCGCCGCAGCGATTTATGTGATCGATCTTGCGCGGATCTCCTTCGACTTCTCGAGGCAGACCGGCCTGATCCTCAGGCCGGACATCGACCTAGCGTCCCTACTGACCATCTCCGGTATCGTGGTCGCCGTTTCCATTCTCGCGAGCCTGCAGCCGGCCCTAAAAGCCTCTCGAATGGATCCGATCGAGGCCCTGGGGCATGTCTGATCCGGATGCCTCATGACGAAAAAATAGGAAACCGCACATCCGCTTCGGTGAAGGCGATCGAAGGACTGTAAGGAAGTACGCCGGGATGGGCAAAAAGGAACCCTTCCGGATGGATCCCATGGAGGTCCGCCCCGCCGAAAAAGGGGGTCCAGATATAAAAAACTTCAAAAAAACGATATATCATCTTGAAATTAATAGTTTAATTTGACAGCAAAACCCATTCATGAAAGGCTCGCACCCCACCGGCGAAAAGGCCTGAGGAGAGAGGAGAACGAATGATCCGGATCATCTTGCTCATCCTTGTTTCAGCATGGAGTGTCCCGGCGCATGCCCTGGATGGAAACGAGATCCTGGCTAAGGTGGACGATCGCCTGGCCCCCGATTCCTATGAGATGTACCGTAAGCTCGTCAATGTCGAGCCGGATGGAAAGCAGAAAGAGTTCATCCTCTTCACGATCAAAAAGGGAAGGGACAAGATGGCGGCCCTTTTCATCTCCCCTGCCAGCGAAAATGGCCGCTCTACCCTGAGATTGGGGGAGAACATGTGGCTCTACGTCCCCAATGTGGGCAAGCCGCTCCGCATCACGAGCCTTCAATCGGTCGTAGGCGGCGTGTTCAACAACTCGGATATCATGCAACTGGATTATACGGAGGAGTATACCGTAACCGAAGTCAAGGAGGAGGCGGCGGAATACCTTCTCCACCTGAAGGCGAAAACGCGCACGGTAGCCTATGACCAGCTACGGATGTGGGTCGACAAGGAGAAACTCCTCCCCAGCCGGATCGAATGCCTCACCGAGGCCTCGATGCTGATCAAGACGCTGTACTTCAAAGACATCAAGGATTTCGGAAAGGGAGTCGTCCGGCCGGCCGTCATGGAGACGGACAGCCCGCTTTACAAGGGATACCGTTCCTACATGATCTACGCCAAGATCGAGGCGCGGGATATCCCGGACGAGGCCTTTACCCTCAACTTCATGTCGAGACTCGAGAGCCTTCGATGATGAAGCGGAAGACCGGTCTCCTGACGGCGCTGGTGCTCGCCCTTCTGTGCTGCCACGAATCAAGGGCGGAGGAAGTCCCTGCCTTCGATCTTTCCGAGATCGAAAGGGAGGTCGAAAAAGAGCCCTATGCGATTCACGGGTTCCTTCAGGCGCAGCCAACCCTGTCCTGCCTCGACCGGGATTCATCGCTTTACAGGCTTCGGTATTTCAGAGAAGACCCGGGGGCGACGGTGGAGGAGTCGGACGTGGGCGCCCGGCTGGAGGGTGCGCTGCACTACGGGAACCTGAGCGCCTTTGCCCGCGTGGACAGCTTTCTCGCCCATGATTACAACGGTTGGGACGGGGATATGACCCTGATGTAGGGCTACCTTTCGTTCAAGCCGGACCCCCGGATGACCCTGGAGGCAGGCAAGCGGGTGACGAAATGGGGCAAGGGATATGCCTGGAACCCGGTCGCCTTCGTAGATCGCCCCCAAAATCCCGAAGACCCCGAAGAAGCACTGGAAGGGTACACTGTTTTGGCCGGTGACTTTATCCGAAGCCTCGCCGGACCGCTCCAGACGCTGGCCTTCACACCGGTGCTCCTCCCAGTATACGAAGACCTGAACGACGACTTCGGCAAGGCCGGCCATGTGAACCTGGCAGCCAAACTCTACGCGCTCCTCTGGGACACGGATCTGGATCTCCTCTTTTTCACGGGTGCCAGCCGCACCACCCGGTGGGGCTTCGACTTCTCCAAGAATCTCCTGCCCCATTTCGAGATCCATGGAGAAGCGGCCTGGGTGAAGGATTTTCCGAAGAAGAGCTTTCCGGCTGCCGGCCAGACCCTGAGCACAGAAACCGATGTCTGGAATTATCTTTTTGGAATCCGGTACCTTACGCAATCAGAGCTGACCGTGATCTTGGAATACTACCACAATGGCGAGGGAGTGGATCCGGACGACCTCGAAAACCTCTACGCCTCGATCGATGACGCCTACGACGCCTATCAACAGACGGGAGACCCCGCCCTCTTCGGCCCTGTCAATCAACTGGTCGGAGGGGGCTTCACCTGGCGCAACCCGCTCGAAGACTACCTCTATCTCCGGCTGATCCAGAAAGAACCCTTCGACATCCTCTACTTCAATCCAGCCTGTACCATCATAACGGCCCTCAACGATGGGAGCTTCAATCTCATCCCCGAACTCAGCTACAGCCCCGTCACCAACCTTGAACTGCGGCTTCGAAGCGTTGTCCCGGTAGGCGGGGACAAAACCGAATACGGTGAAAAGCAGAACGACTGGCGGGTGGAATTCCGACTGCGCTATTTTTTCTGAGAAGCTGTGGAAATGCCAACCGAAAATTGACCCACCGCTTGGGTTGAGGTTAGAGGTGGACCCCAAGTACGGGACCATTTTCTTCGAGATTTAAGGTGTAAGAACTCCCACTTCACTCCGACTGTTCGTTGGTCGGGGTCCGGACTCGCCTAGCAAAGCCTTGCGGAGTTCAGGCGAGGCGTGGCCAAGCCGGCTGCGGCTTACTGTACCCCAGCCCAAAGGATGCCATCCGCAGCAGCGAGGGTGATTTGCTGGCCGACCGTGACGGGAGTGGGCAGAACACCCCCGGGGATGCTCAAACCAAGTCCATCATGCCAAGTTACGAGGCGTTCAAGACGCCAACTCAAGGAGTCTCCGCTGGATGATGCCAATCCTCCCGAAAAGAGCCCCTCTTCCATTCCTTCCGGTCGCTCGAGAACTCAGAGTTTCACAGCGAAAAAGCCTCTGTGGTCCCCATGGCTTCGCGAGACATCATTTTAACCAATAGAACATCATATCGATCATTATCGACAAAAACAGCAATGCCTTTTCCAAACAAATCATCGAAAAAATAAATTTTTCTGAAAAAGATTCCCAGTTTGTGACCGTATATGACAAACCCATGATGCATCATGACGATATGCCTCAGAGAATGATGGGCGAATGATGGGCGGCTGAATATCCACCAAAGGCCATTTTTTGCGTTCCCTTTGGTCCCTGCGAGTTCTGCCCGCCCCCCGACTCCGGGAAATGGCACTGACATGAGAGACATCTCGAAAGGAGGACACGAATTATGGTCAAAATCATTGGAGATTTTCTTGATCGACTCGAGGTCGGCCGAAATCAGACCTACAAAAATCTGGCGCTTTACCCGCTCCTCTCCCCTTACAGCGCGGGCTTGGAATACCTCTTGCTGGATGAGGCATTGAGCGAAAGCCTGATCGAGGTGGTCGAAGTGAGCGAGGGGGGGTCGGTCCCCGAACTGAAGGTCATAAACAAATCCGACATGCTGGTCCTCATTCTGGACGGGGAAGAACTGGTCGGCGCCAAACAAAACCGGATCGTCAACACCACCATCCTGGTGGGTCCCAACAGCACCCTGGTGATCCCGGTGAGTTGCGTGGAGCATGGGAGATGGTCCTATAACGCACCGGGGTTTCACACCCAGAACCGGATGATGTCGTCCAATCTCCGGGCCACGAAGGCTGAGCAGGTGTCCTATTCAATCCGGTCCATCGGCGAATACCGGTCAGACCAGGGAGCTATCTGGGACGGCATCGCAGAAAAGGCGGCAAGAAGGGATGCCCATTCACCCTCCGGCGCCATGGCCGCGATCTACGAGAAGGATAGACCCTCTATCGATGAATATATCAAAGAGTTCCGGTTGATCGACTCACAGGTGGGAGCCGTTTTCATGATCAACGGAAAGGTTGCCGGAATGGATGCCTTTGGGAAGCCCGACACCTTTTCAAAGGTCTTCAAAAAGCTTCTGGAAAGCTATGCACTGGATGCCATCGATTGGTACCATCCTGATGAAGCGTCCAAGGCCGTCAAGAGCGAGGTGACCAAGTTCAGAAAAGCAGCCACCTCTGCCTCCACCAAAGCCCATCCCGGCGTTGGTCTGGGCACTGACTACAGGCTTGAATCCTCTCACGTGACGGGGTTCACCCTGGCTTTGGAGGATCAGATCCTCCATCTGTCAGTTTTTACAAGGGGAAATGGGAACAGCGGGGAAAGGAATAGGTCCAGGATGGAGCGGTTTACACAGAGGCGAAGAAATCGTACGTATTAACAGGTGTTTGTGGATATTCTTCCGTCCGTTTGATCCGGAAGCTGGCAAAGCGACATGGAAAGAGATCCCTGCCGATCGAGGCAAAACCGCTTGATGGTGAATCTCCAAGGCAGCCAGCGCTCCTTGTTCAGCGACTTCTCACGGACCTATCCGTCAGACAAACGCCCTTTTCATCCCCTGCGGTCCGGGATACGTTTTCGACGCAGCAGGAAACCGCACTCGCCTCTGTCTGTTCGATCCTCGAGTTGTTGACGAGCGCTTCTCGCTATCATTGGGCTCCTGCCTCAAGCAATGAGGTCAAACCGTCTCAGGGCGTAGGGCTGACAGATGCGGACCTGAGTGTCAAGATCTTTACGAGCGAACACTCAGGTCCCTCATGTTTATTTGCCTGCCATCATGGCCGCAATGTCTTGCTCTACGGTGCCGATCGGTTTGATGTCGAATTTTTCGACCAGCACCTTCACTACATTGGGGGAGAGAAATGCCGGCAATGTCGGACCGAGGCGAATTCCGTGAACCCCGAGGTACAACAAGGCAAGCAGTACAGCGACGGCCTTTTGCTCATACCAGGCGATGTCGTAGGAGACAGGAAGATCATTGATGTCATTCAGCCCGAAGGCCTCCTTGAGTTTCAGCGCAATCACGGCCAGGGAATAGGAATCATTGCACTGACCTGCGTCCAGAATGCGGGGGATGCCGCCGATGTCGCCCAAGTTCAGCTTATTGTAACGGTACTTTGCGCATCCGGCGGTGAGGATCACGGTGTCCTTCGGCAGATTCTGGGCTACTTCTGTATAGTAACTACGGGACTTCTGCCGTCCGTCGCACCCTGCCATCACCACAAATCGCTTGATAGCGCCCGATTTCACGGCGTCAATCACCTTGTCGGCCAAAGCCAGAACCTGGTTATGGGCGAAGCCGCCCACGATCTTGCCTGATTCGATCTCTTGCGGCGGGGCGCATTTCTTGGCCCGTTCCACAACCGGGGAAAAATCCTTTGCTCCGCCCTCCGACCTGGCCGCGATGTGTCTGGCCCCGGGATAATTGACGACGCCGGTGGTAAAGAGCCTGTCCAGGTAGGTGTTGTCATTCCTGATGGGGATCAGGCAGTTGGTGGTCAAGACGATAGCCCCGTTGAAGGACTCGAACTCTTTATTCTGGTGCCACCATGACCCGCCGTAGTTTCCTACGAAATGACTGTATTTTTTGAATGCAGGATAGTAGTTCGCCGGAAGCATCTCTCCGTGGGTGTATACATCCACACCCGTTCCCTCCGTCTGCTTGAGCAGTTCTTCCATGTCCCTCAAATCATGGCCGGAGATGAGGATTCCAGGGTTTTTGCCGACGCCGATGTTCACCTCCGTGATCTCGGGGTGGCCGTAGGTGCCGGTGTTGGCTTCGTCCAGCAGGGCCATGGTATTGACCGCCGTCTCTCCCGCCTTCATAACCATGCCGATCATCTCTTCCACGGAAAGATCCTTGGTGGTGGACGCCAGGGCCTCCATCAGAAACCCATAGATATCGTCCTTTTCATACCCGAGGATGGCTGCATGATCCGCATAGGCAGCGATCCCCTTGCAGCCGATGATGAGCAGTTCCCTCAGGGACCGCACATCCTCATTCTGGGCGGCCGTAATCCGGACCACATCGGACATGGCCTTGTCCAGGATCTCCTGTCTCTGGTCCGATGACCAGAGGGCGCAATCCGGAAACCCAGCGGGCATGGCGGACCCGATCTGTCCTTTCACTGCGTCCCGGACCTTCAGAGCCTCCTTGATACGGGAGATGATCACATCATCATCCCATGCCACATTGGTAATGGTGGAAAAAAGCGCCTCGCAGATAAAACGGGCTGCTTTCCTGTCGACCGTACCCGTTTCCTTCAGCTTCTCGCCATAGAGCGAGATCCCTTTGCACACATAAATGAGAAGATCCTGCAAATCCGCGGTCTCCTCCGGCTTTCCGCAAACCCCTTTGATGGTGCATCCCTGGTTCTTGGCTGTCTCCTGGCATTGAAAACAAAACATGGCTTTTTCTCCTTTCATCTCGGTGTTTTTGCAGTTTGATGATCGTCCTATTCGTAACCGTTTTCCGTGTGTTTTTGGGCAATAGCGCCGGCCAGCCGGGCCAGGGCCTCAAAATCTTTCTGTGAGGCGATCCCTTTGCACAGAACCGGTTCCAGCACCTCCACCTTCAGGTTAGGGGCCATACTGGCTAGGGTCTCCACGGTCTTTCCGTCCCATCCGGAAGGGAAATCAACGAATCAAAGAGCCGTCGTTCCCAATCGACAGCGCCCAGCCAGTAAATTTTATTTTGTATTTTTCTCTTTTGCATCACCGACCCTCAATGTGTAACAATATGGTTTTGTTGTAAAATTTTTTAACCCCCATCCATTATGGACATATCACGTCATTTCGACAAACCGGCTCCCCACTCTCAGATCAACGACCTTTTTCATCGGTAATGGCCTGCTCCAATTCGCTAAGGAACGGTTCGAGCGTCAGGCCGTTCGCGTGGACAACATCCTCTATCGTGTGAAAGGCTTCGGTAGGACAGCCCACACACCCCAGCTTGCGCTTAATAAAGACTGCAACGACCGATGGATGACGCTTCATCAATTCGCCGACGATTGTCTTTGAGTCCAGCTTTTTGATTCCTGTTATATTGTTTTTCATCATAATGCACCATTCGCGACACCACAGACAGATAAGTTCGACATATGAAATTTTTGTGGGCGGTCGAGGAATTTCTCGATCGCCCCGGCATGGGACGAAAAGATTTCCCCTCTGGTAATGACGAGTGTTTGCGTCGGTTCCCCTCCCACGTCGGAATAAAGAATAGACCATGGGCGGGTCCTTGTCTTTGCGCTGGCGCAAACAGGATGCAGGATAATGCAGATGTCTGTGCGTTTGGAAGGAACGGCAGGGTGCTGGCGGTCTGATGTTGAGACCGACTATTCATTCTCCGCAAATATCACCAGGGCGTGGGGGTCCGTGACCACGACCTTTTCTCGGCCGGTTGAAATCCAACCCGATTTTTCCCATCGGCTAAGCGTGCGGCTCACGGTGTACGGTGTAGTTCCGGTATAATCGGCCAAATCCTGACGGCTGAGAGGAAAGTCGATCAGAATGCCGGAATCCATTCGACGGCCGGATTGCCTCATGATCCGTAAAAGGGCATGGGCGATTCGTCGTTCCACCCGTTCTGCCTGCAGTTCCAGATAGCGGGTCTGAACATCATCGAGACGTTCGACCGCTGCCTGCAAGAAGTTGATGGCCAGAGGCGGGTGGGCGGACAAGAGCCTGAGGATGGTGTTTCGATCCCAACCTATCACCACCGTGGGAACGACGGCCACTGCCGTCACCGGATAACGCTTTCCCCTGAAAACAGCAACGGCCGCTGTTATCTCGCCAGGGTTGATATACCGGACAATAGTCTCCTTTCCCTCTTGATGAAGCTTTGTCAGTTTGAGACGTCCGTTTTGAACAAAATAGCAGCGAACAGCCGGGTCCCCTTCTCGAAAAAGCGTTTCACCCGGGGTTATCGACTGATTCTGACCCGCATTGAAGATGTCGGGCTTTTGATCCTCTGCAATTCCGGCAGAAAGACCAGAGCCTGAATAGATATCTGAATCGGCGAGAAAATCATTCATTCGCGCGCCTCAAAATGCCGCCGCTGGATCGTGGGATGACGGGATTGGTTTGACAGCCGCCGGTCCAGGATCAGCCGTTTACTCCATATGAGAATTCCAATGGGTGCTGGGTTATCAGCACAACAGGAAAAAGTTGCCCTCCTGTTCGGTTTCATTGCGATGGAAATCGTTATCGGGGCCATGGCTGTGAATTACGGAAGCGGGGGGAGACCTCACCGGCGAGGTTTCGATTCATCCGAGTCCATTGCGGAGGCTGAGTTTAATGGTGTTCACCCTTATCCATGCAGGCGATCATGAACCCGGAGGCTTGCCGGAGGGCACCGGTTCAGGGGGCCGGGCGTGGGAGACGCAGCCGCCCGAAAGCCGATTCTAGGCCGCCCGGCGGCATTCGTCCAGGGAGGCCGTCGCTCCAGGAGCGACAGCCCTCATGGACAAAGCATCTCCCGCACCACCCTGAGCGTCAGGGTTGTTTTTCCTTGTGGCTGCGCATCGTTGCAGCCGCCTCCCGGATCTCCACCAGATCCTTTTTCATCTTCGCATACCCGTACCAGGTGGAATAGTCGTAATTCAGGTGGAAGGC
>Ga0209270_1003940_pt1 | contig 11977 bp, 7 predicted proteins | sample MTBAKSrepl1MetaG_FD_187456 | JGI IMG/M metagenome (GOLD analysis project Ga0209270, IMG submission 187456) | Enrichment culture microbial communities from Arthur Kill intertidal strait, New Jersey, USA, that are MTBE-degrading - MTBE-AKS1... | ecosystem: Environmental > Aquatic > Marine >...
CATGAAGTAGAACTTCCCGAGGGTATTTTTGAACTTCATGACCTGGTAGGCAGACGTCCAGAGCGTTGCGATGGATATGTCTGCATAAGGTACGACGTTTATATCCGGCCCTTTGTAAATGTAGACCTCCTGCCCGGCAAGTCCCGGGAATGTCCCTCTTATTTTGCCCCTTATATCCTCTTCGGAAACATAAGGGTTATCGTAAAGGACCAGTCTTGTCTTTATTCCCTTTTTATCTGCAAAATGGCTGGCAAACCTGAATATGGTATAGATCCCCCCATAGTAGGCGTGGAGAAAATAGGGGATAAACCAGTTGATGCTTTTTACGTCAGGCCTCTTCTTTTCGAATTCGGTCATCAACTGCCTGTTCCGGTCAAGATCGCCTGCAGAAAAATCAAGGGCCTCTATGAGGTTAAGAGCATCGAGGGTCTTCACAGGCTTATCATGGTTTTTCGTCAGTTTGAAGAGGACCCTTAACATGCCTGCATAACCCTCTTTTTTTATTATGTCAACGGCTCTTTTAACCCTGTCCCAGTGCATTTTCCACTATCTCCTCTAAAATCTTCTCTTCACCCCTGCGTTTTAAAGAGCAGTCGGTCTTAAGGAGAGTGAGGTTCGGGTTGTAATAGGGGTCCCCGTCATTGAGATATTTTTTGTATGCAGACAATGATAATCTGAAGTCCCCTGACGGGATTTCCTTCCCCCGGGTTATAGCCTCATGATGATACAGCACGGCAAACGGCGTATATACAATCCTGTATCCGTGCTCTGTCAGCCTGAAGCATATTTCCACATCGCTGCCGCATAATACAAACCGTTCGTCAAAGCCGCCCGTCTCATCGAACACGTCCTTCCTGATCATCATGCATGCCCCGGTTACGGCAAGATAGTTTCGCACAAAATCCACCGAACCGAAATATGTATATGCATCATCAGGGAGCCTGCTGAAGACATGCCCCGCAAAACCCGTCAATCCTACAATTACACCGGCATGCTGGATAGTGTTATCCGGGTAAAGCAATTTGCATCCAACAGCCCCTACCTCGCTTCTCATCGCATGCTCCAGCATTGATTCTATCCAGTCTTCCGATATTACTTCCGTATCATTATTCAGGAACAGCAGCACCTCTCCATCGGACTGTTTCACAGAGTAATTGTTTATCCTTGAATAATTAAACGGCTCATTATACTGGATGATTTTTACAAAAGATAGGCCGCTGAGTTTTTCAAGATAATCAAAAAGCTGTTTTTCGCTGCTGTTATTTGACACAAGAACAAGCTCATAATTTTTATAGGAGCTCTTTTGAATTATGCTGTCGACACATCTTTTTAAATATTTATATTTATCCCTGAAAGGAATTATGAGAGAAACTCTGGGCATTTTGTTCAGCCTGTATCTGATCCTGTAGTTTGTAGTTCCGGTTCCATCATGAACATCGGCACCAATACCGTTTATAGAGAGGTATTCACTGAGGGCCTTCTTTCCCGATTCATGGGAATATCCTTTTGAATGGATATTCTGGGCTGTTGAGCCGGCATGCATCCTCCAGTGATAGAGTATTTTCGGGATATGTACGATTTTAGAGGTCTCGGAGACGCTCCTCAGCACAAGGTCAAAGTCCTGGGCGCCGTCAACCCCTTCCCTGAAGCCGCCGATCTTTGTTAAAAGAGTGTTTCTGATTAGCAGCAGATGACATATATAATTAACCGACATGAGCAGGTCAGGTGACCAATCGGGCTTGAAGAAAGGCTCACACCTCTTTCCGGAAGGATGGATCTTGTCCTCGTCCGAATATATTAAATCGGTCTCCGGCAGCTCGTTCAGCACCCTGGCTGCTTCGTAAAGCGCAAAAGGGGCCAGCTCATCATCGTGGTCAAGAAAGGCAACAAATTCTCCTGTTGCCAGCTCCAGCGCCCTGTTCGAATTTCCCGCTATATTGTAGTTTCTTTCCAGGAAAGAGACCTTTATTCTGTCGTCTCTTCCCGCATGTTCCGACAGTATATCTTTTGTGTGAGGGGCATCTGAATTCCCGTCAGCGATACAGAGCTCCCAGTTGTCGTATGTCTGGGACAAAACCGAGTTTATCATGGAGACAAGCATATTCCTGTCCGTATTGAATACCGGCACGACAATGCTGATCTTTGGCCTGTAAGAAAAATGCAGGGATTCTGATTGCTGAAGTTTTAAAGCCCCTGCGTCAGGTTCATGAAAAGTAATCCACCTTGAATATTCGCTGTCTGCATTCCTCACCTTGTATTTAACCGGTGAGATGATTTTTTCATAGATTTTTCTTCCGGATGAACCCGGTGGCGTAATCCTGTCCCTGATCCTCCTGAGCTTCGTCAGTGCCCTCCAGCCGATTGTATTTAACATCAGATGTATCTCCCTGTCGAGAAGGTCCACCTTTTCTTCAAGAGCTTTATTAACAGATTGCTGGTGCCCGAGTTTTTCATGCAGATCACGTACTTTTTCTTCAGTGACGCGTATTTTTTCTTCAGAAAGGCTTATGTAGTTTTTATACTCCTTTTCCATCTCTTTATAATTATTCAGGATATTGCCGAACTCCCTTTCAACGATATCTCTTTTTTTCTTGAGATGTAAGATAACGTCCGCATTAAACTTATCCCTGTGCTTGCTGAATATCATGTCGTAGTACTTATGCCTTTTCGATTCATCCTGTGAAATCTGGTACATCTTGTCCCAGAAAATATATTTGACTGTGGTTTCAGGCACATGGATAGGGGGATACCTGCCAGTAACTTTTAACAGGAGGTCCCAGTCTTCATACAGCTCGAATTCTTCATCGAAGCATCCGGCTTCAAGGAGGATTCCCCTGGCGAACAAAATTGTAGTTAGAGGAATATAGTTCTCGGTTATAAGATCAATGTATGAGAAATCATAAGAACTGAAAATCCCCAGTTCCTGTTCTTCAATCAGGCCTGTTACAGCGTTAAACCCTCTTCTGACCTTCATGGCATCGGAATAAACGATCCCGCAACCGCTCCGGGCGGCTGCATGGACAAGAGTTGAAATATGTTCAGGATAGTATTCGTCGTCATCATCCAGAAAACATATGTATTCTCCCGATGCATTTTTTATTCCTGTATTGCCGGCGAAGGCCCTGCCGCGGTTTGATTCAAATCTGATGTAATTTAAAGGGATGTCAATTAATAGGCTTCCCAGTTCATCTGTATCAAGCTCACAGCCGCCGTCATTAACCAGAACTAGCTCCAGTGGTCTGTAGCTCTGGCCTGCTATGCTTTTCAATGCCCTTTTCAGAAAATCAGGCCTGTCCTTTGTCCTGACGATTACGGAGACTAAAAGACTGTTCACCCGGATGACCTCTTCCTCGCAATTATCAGCGCATAGCTGTTTTCGAGGACACCCTGTTTTACCAGGATGTGCTCAAAACGGATAATGGTTTTTAATAATGCAGAGTCTTTTCCGTCGTTCTCGTCAAATCTGTCCAGAATCTTATTAAATACAAGATCATCCAGCGGGCTGCCGAAATACCTTACCGTAGAAATATCAAAAATCCTTTCAATCGCAGGGATAACGTCAACCGAGCTGACGGCACCTGCCGTATTGCCGGCGCTCAAACCCGATGCTTTATCGTTCAGTGATTTATAAATCATGTCTGCAATCTCTGTCTCTTTGTCAGACCATTGAAAATTAGCAGGCCCGATATATTCCAGCGAAATGATAACACCTTTGTCTGCGAGGGCATAATCTATTTTTTCTAAAAATGAATTTAGGTTTTTAATGCGGTTTAATGCATCAATGCTTAAGAATAAATCATAGAACCCTTCTTTGATATCAAGTGTGCCTGCCTGAAGGGCAGCGATTTTGTCTTCACCGTCAATCACATCGAATGACTTGCATATTCCATATGTAATAAGGTTTTTTATCATTCCTTTTAATCTGTTAGATATACTCAATCCCTTTTCGAGGGATTCTATCATGCATTGCCCTCTCAGAAACTCATAGAAATGACCCCCGGGATTGCCCGTAATAACCGTCTCGCATTCCTTTATAATCAGGGGGGAATCCCACCATGAAAAAGACCCGGATGCCTGTAAAGGCGCTTCCCCGTCCTGAGCTGATGCCGGTTCAGCGGATACAGTCTGTTCTTGAGTCTCTGCATGTTGTCCCGCAAGTGATAATATGTTTGCTTTCTGACCGAGACTGTCCAGATATTTCAATATCACCTCTTCAGGTTTTCCGTTTGCCATAATGCTGCCGCCATCTATCCATGCAACCCTGTCACAAAGCCTGGTTATTAAAGTTAAGTCATGGCTTGCCATTATGATTGTCACGCCGGATTTTTTGAAATCGGTCATCTTCCCCAGACATTTTTCCTGAAAGTTCAAATCCCCCACTGCAAGCGCCTCATCCACAAGGAGTATCTCGGGGTCTATATGCACTGCCACGGAAAACCCGAGCCTCACATACATGCCGGAAGAATAAGTTCTAAGGGGCTGATAGATAAAATCCCCGAGTTCCGAGAACTCTATTATCTCATCCACCTTTCTGAGCATTTCTTCCCTTGTGTTTCCCATGAGAATCCCGTTCAGGATTATATTCTCGATGCCTGATAAATCAGGATGGAAACCCGCTCCGAGTTCAAGGAGGGATGAAATCCTCCCGTCTGTTTTTATATGACCTCTGTCCTGCCTGATAACACCCGCTATAAGGCCCAGTGTCGTACTTTTGCCTGAACCGTTCCTCCCGATTATTCCGAAGGTCTCACCTTTTTTGACATCGAATGATACTCCTTTCAGTGCTATAAACCTGGTTTTTTTCAATGAGGCAATACTCCCGGGCAGGTTAAAGACAAAGGATTTAAAGCCGGCAGTTATATGCTGATAAAAAGGGTATTCCTTATACACATCTTCAAATCTTACAGCGTAGCCCATTTACAATACCTCGGCAAATCTCCACCTCAGTTTTCTGAAAATGATATATCCGACTGCAGCGATAATCAAAGAATAAATAAAAGCCAGTGCAATATCTTTAAAATCCAGTGTTCCATTCATGAAAAGTTTCCGCCAGCTCATCATAAGGAGAGATAGTGGATTCAACAAAATCAGCGGCTTGTATTTATCCGGAACCATATCCTCGGAATAAATTATCGGGGTGAGATAGAACATCAATGTAGTGAATATAAAGACTATCCTTTCAATATCCCTGAAAAACAGATTTATGGCAGAAATGGCAACAGACAGCCCAAAGGTGATGATGAACTGTATAATCAACATTAGCGGTATTCCAATAAGCCATGACAGGCTCGGCTTCATACCGTACAGGAATATGAATATAACTATCACGGGGATTGACAGGATAAAATGCAGCATGTCATTCAGCACCGTTGCAACAACAAGAACTTCTCTCCGGAAATTAACCTTTTTTATGAGTTGTGCATTGCCTACAAATACCATTACGGAGCTGTTCACGGAATTTGAAAACCACTGCCAGGGGAAAAGCCCCGAGATCAAAAACAGTGTATAGTTTTCTATCTGGATCTTCATTACAACCTTGAAGGCAACAAAAAAAACCAGTGCAAGGGCGAGGGGATTGGCAACTGACCAGAAATAGCCAAGGAAACTCCTCTTGTACTTTACTTTAAGTTCTTTCTGGGTAAGGGCTACAACTAAATCCCTGTAATATTTAAGGTAATTTTGTCTCATATCGCTACTGAGGGAATTATAACATTTCTATTTTTTCGGGGAGATGGCAGTCTTGCCTCAGGTTCCACAACCGCTTACAGTTTGGTAAAGTCAATTTCTGCAGGGCATATATGCGTAAAAACCTTTCCAAATCGGAATTTGCTTGTCTTATGATTTCTGTTCTTTTTCCTTGAGAATATCCTTGTTTTATTCGATAACAGACGTCTTACAAAGGTAGCGATGGGAAAGCTTTTTCCGCACACATGCCCTGCATATAAATACGTGATTCGGGTTAAACCAAGAATGGATTTACCGGAGGCCGGGTTTACTGAAAAGTATTTTGCAGAATTGATGGCTTTTAGCCGCTTTATTCCCGGCCTCTTTCTTTTATTAACTCATCTATCGTTGCTTTTTTAGGGTTTGTAAATTTATCAACATACTCTTCTGTTACGTTTGCGGCATCATCGTGTGTCATGATTACATGCGGGGTAAGGAGGATGACGAGCTCTACCCTGTCCTTTGTTTCCGATGTCGTCCCGAAGAGGTACCCGAGTATCGGTATGTCTTTGAGGAACGGTATCCCGCTTCTTGACTTGGTTGTGTCTTCCCGGATAAGGCCGCCGATAATAATGGTCTGTCTGTCCTTTGCAACGAGGTGCGTTGTGGCCTCTATTTTATTAATGACCGGATTGGATGTACCTGTGGCAATTTCTTCCACAGGGGTTGCCGAAGAAGAGACCTCCTGGGTTATCTCGAGAGAGACAATGCCGCTCTCGTTGATCTGCGGTTTTACCTTGAGGATAATCCCTATATCCTTATATTGAAATGTCCTCTGTATATTAGTTGTGCCGGTAACGTTTGTCTCTGATGTCGGTATGGGTATCTGCTGACCTACCTGGAAGCTTGCCTCACGGTTATCTGTTATAAGGATATGTGGTGAAGCGATGACCTCTGCCTTCCCCTCTGATACAAGGGCTTCGAGCTTGAGCCGGACAATGCCCAAGGGGTCGGTACCTATCATGGTGAAGCCTTGTCCGGACAATGTCGCTGCTCCCTCAGCGGTTAACAGGGATGTGTTCTGTCCCATTTCGCCCGTGAGGTCTATATTCCAGGGATTATAATTAATATCGCTTCTTAAAGACCACGCAAATCCGAAATTGAAGCTGTCGGTCAGGTCTACACGGGCTATAAGCCCCTCAATCAGGACCTGTCTTGCAACAGTATCGAGTTTCTTTATCGTCTCCTCGATAAAGTCGTAATCTGTGGGTGTTGCAAGAATTACCAGCGAGTTTGATACCTCGTCGGCAAATATCCTTGTATCAGCCGAGACCAGAAATCCCGTCCCTGATGCAACCACTGCAGCGCCAACCCTTGCAGCAGAAGATTGTTGAGCCGCCGTTGGAGATGCCCCGCCGGCAGGCGTCTGGGTTTCTGCCCTTGGTACAGCCGATCCGGACGCACCCCCTGAAAAGATAGACTGGAGCAATGAAGCAATATGGGCCGCCTTACTGTTCTGTAACGGATATACATAGATTTTCGGCCTCGCAGTCATAAACATTTCATCGAATACCTCAACCCATTTTCTTATATACTGCATTTGTTCTTTTGTGGAAGTTACCACAAGGAGAGCGTTCAGGCGGTAAACGGGAAGTATTTTCACAGTTCCCCCTTTTATGTTTAATCCCAGGGCATTCTCAATATCCATCATGGATTCTTTCAGATCAACATTTTTGAATGTGAACAGTTCTATAGCAACATTTTCAGGTGATTTTCCTATTTGTGCATACACAAGTTCTTTGGAGACTTGATCGAGCGGAATGATATTGTAAAGCCCCTTCTCCTCAACAAAGCCTATCCCGTTTAACCGCAGGATGATCTCCATAATCGGGAGGACCTCATCTTTTGGGATAGGGGTGACTGTCCTGAAATTAACCCTCCCTTTAACCTGGGGGTCAACAATATAGTTTTCTTTCAGTATATCACCGAAGACTGTTTGAATGACCTCGAAGACATCTGCGTCATCAAAAAAGAAACTCACAGCACCTGATACCATTTGTGTTCTTCGTTGGATACCCGGTCTCTTTTTAGGTTTAACAGGCACAGCCTCTTCTTCAGGTTCAACAGATACAGCCTCTTCTGCTTCGGCCTCTTCTGCTGGAGCCTCTTCTTCAGATTCAGCAGGTACAGCTTCTTCCGCTACAGCCTCTTCTGGTGGAGCCTCTTCTTCAGGTTCAACAGGTACAGCTTCTTCTGCCTCGGCTGGTTGAGATTCTATTTCAGTCTCTTCAGGCTGTTTAGTTTCCTGCGGTTTTGTTTCAGTAACAATTGGTTTTTTCTGTCCGACCGATTTGATATCAGAGGGTCCTTTTATCTCTTCTGAGAAGGCAGAGGGAATAAAACAAAGGGATAACATGAGAATAATTATCAGGAAAGAAGATATCTTGACCTTCAAAAGACCTCCTTTTATCAACTTTCTATGGAAATTTATGTACCCTGTAACAATAATTTATTCTCCGCCTGTTGTCAAGGCTGACCGTTCTCATAATTTATGTGGAAATATTAACCCGAAAAATGCATTTATCGGGGGGCAATGTTGACTGACAAGTCTTTTGTCCCGATAAAAGTCGGGATTGAAATTAAAAGGCTTTGAAGGCGACTTTGCCTCCGGTTCAACTATCAATTGCATTTTTGGGTTAAGGAATTTAACACCATTTATAGTGAATACCCAACACATCCACGAAGTTCTCCATTTATATCGCTTTCTGTATTAAACACAAAAAATTGCAATTCCTGTCAGGCATTTATACGAAAAACGCACACATGCCCTATGTTATTTATATGGATGCATTTTTCGGTCAACTGGAAAGTCGAAAGTAGACGCAGGGATTAGCATGCGAATATGATATGAAAACTTTTTGAGCGAAGACGGGGTTTACTTATGATCTCATTAGTAACCCGTGCTATTTTACAAAAAATAAGAAGAAAATGCATAATTAATAAACCTGGAAAACCTCAGGAATCAGGCAAAGAGCCATGGGAGGACATGTTGGAACTTTATAAACTTACCATCTCAGAGATCAGGGATTTACTCGATAAAAAAGAAGTCTCGATTAGAGAAGTAATCGAATCAATTTTTGAAAGAATAGACGCTGTTGAGGAAAAGGTAAAGGCATTTGTTACGATAGCAAAGGATAAGGCTTTTGAGATGGCTGAAAGAATGCAGAAGGAGATTGATTTGCCAGGGACAAAGAATAGATCCATACGCGGCGTTCCCCTTGCTGTCAAGGATAATATGTGCACAAAAGGGATTTATACGATGTGCTCATCGAAGATATTGCACAACTTCATGCCGCCGTATGAAAGCACCGTAACATCAAGGCTTCTGGATCAGGGGTATGTGCTTGTCGGGAAAACGAATCTCGACGAATTTGCAATGGGATCTTCGACAGAGAACTCGGGTTTCTTCACGACAAAGAATCCCTGGGATTTCGGGAGAATCCCGGGCGGTTCAAGCGGGGGTTCTGCTGCAGCAGTTGCTGCTGATGAATGCATTGCAGCCCTCGGTTCGGACACGGGAGGATCAATCAGGCAACCTGCTGCTCTCTGCGGGGTAGTGGGGTTAAAGCCGACATACGGTCGTGTCTCGAGATACGGTCTCGTTGCCTTTGCCTCTTCCCTTGACCAGATCGGACCCCTGACAAAGAACGTGATGGATTCGGCAATCCTGATGAACATTATTGCCGGACATGATCCGCTCGACTCGACATCGGCACCTCTTCCACTTCCTGATTTCACAGCGGTACTGAACAGGGATGTAAAAGGAATGAAAGTCGGGATCCCCAGAGAATACTTTATTGAAGGAATGAATGCCGAAGTCCTCGCAGCAGTAAGAGAGGCGATAAGACAACTCGAATCGCTCGGAGCAGTTACTGTCGAGGTCTCTCTCCCACATACAGGATATGCAGTTGCAACATACTATGTCCTGGCCACCTCGGAGGCATCATCGAACCTTGCGCGGTATGACGGGGTGAAATACGGCTTTCGGGCGAAAGGGAAGGACTTGATGGACATGTACGTCAATACGAGGGCGCAGGGTTTCGGGGCTGAAGTAAAGAGGAGGATCATGCTCGGGACCTATGCCCTTTCGTCAGGCTACTACGAAGCTTATTACAAGAAAGCACAGCAAGTGAGAACACTTATTAAGAAAGATTTTGAAGACGCATTTAACAAAGCAGATGTGCTCGTTACCCCGACCTCACCGACTGCTGCATTTAAAACAGGCGAAAAGACTGACGACCCCCTGCAGATGTACTTATCCGATATCTTTACCATATCGGTTAACCTTGCAGGGGTACCTGCGATTTCTATCCCGTGCGGATTCACTTCGGATAATCTGCCGGTTGGCTTGCAATTGATAGGGAAACATTTCGACGAAGAGTCTGTTTTACAGGTTGCGTATGCCTATGAGCAGAGTACTGACTGGCACAAGAGGAGACCTGATCTGTGAAATACGAGGCGATTATCGGTCTTGAGGTCCATGCCCAGATGCTGACTGAGACGAAGATTTTCTGCGGCTGTTCAACGAGGTTCGGGTCCGAACCGAATACGCAGACGTGTCCTGTATGCATCGGGATGCCGGGCGTGCTCCCGGTTTTAAACAAAAAAGCACTCGAATTTTCCATAAAGACCGGTCTTGCAATGAACTGCAGGATCTCTCCGTCCAGCAGGTTTGCACGGAAGAACTACTTCTATCCCGACCTCCCAAAGGGGTACCAGATAAGCCAGTACGAACTTCCAATATGCGAACATGGATATATCGAGATCGTTGTTGACGGTGCCATGAAAAAGATAGGGATTACGAGGATTCATATGGAGGAAGATGCAGGGAAGAACATCCATGAAGGGGAGGGTAACTATAGCTTTGTGGACTTAAACAGAACAGGAGTTCCTCTTATGGAAATTGTTTCTGATCCGGATATCAGAAGTCCCGGTGAGGCGGTTGCATACATGAAGAAACTGAGGGCTATTCTCAAGTCCCTTGATGTCTGCGACGGAAACATGGAGGAGGGATCTCTCCGGTGTGATGCGAATGTATCGGTCAGGCCCGCTGGCCAGGATGATTTTGGAGTAAAAGTAGAGATCAAGAACATCAATTCATTCCGGTTTGTGGAGAAAGCACTGGAGTACGAGATAAAACGCCAGGTAAAGGTATTGGAAGAAGGCGGGAAGATTATACAGGAGACGAGGTTATGGGATGCCTCTACAGGAACTACACAATCAATGCGAACGAAAGAAGAGGCGCATGATTACCGCTATTTCCCTGACCCGGATCTTGTTCCTATCATGGTCGATCAGAAATGGCTTGATGAGATAAGGGAGAGCCTGCCGGAACTGCCGGATGCAAAAAGAGACCGCTTTATTTCAGAATACGGTCTCCCTGAATATGATGCAGATTTATTGGTGTCAGAAAGAGCGCTTGCCGACTGGTTTGAGGAGGCTACAGCATCATATACCCTGAGCTTTTCAGGGCCTAAGGTTGTAAGCAACTGGGTGAAGGGAGAACTCACGCGACTCCTTAATGAGGATAATAGGTCTATTGAGGGATGTCCCATGAAACCACAACAGCTCGCAGACATGCTCACGCTCATGGACAAAGGAACCATCAGTGGAAAGATTGCTAAGACTGTTTTTGAGGAGATGTATAAAACAGGTAAGGATGCCGAAGTAATAATCAAAGAGAAAGGACTTGTACAAATCAGTGATACAGGCGAAATTGAGAAGATGGTTGATGAGGTAATCACAAAGAGTCCGGATGAGGTCGAGCGGTTCAAGGCAGGCGAGCAGAAACTCCTGGGTTTCTTCGTAGGCCAGGTCATGAAGGCGACGAAGGGCAAAGCCAACCCGCAGATAGTCAATGAGTTATTGAGGAAGAAACTGTCATAGTATTATATGAACTCTGTCCTTTTTGCATGAAAATATACTGGTTTATTCGATAACGAACGTCTTACAAAGATAGCGTCCGACATCAGGCGGATTCGCCGGAGAGCTTTTTACGTACATATACCTTCAATCTTCAAGTAAATTTATACTATATCTACTGGTGTGCTGTCTCATAAATAACTTTACTCGGATTGTCATTCCTGCAGACAGACTGTGTCACAATTACAGAAAACATTGAATTGTAGTAATATTCGACATTACACCTTTCTCTTTAAAAGTTTTTCTCGAATTACTATCATTGTTTTATCCAAATCAGGGCTTATTTCATGTAATACGTCTTGTTTGCGCAAGTATCCTTTCATTAATCATC
>Ga0209270_1003942_pt1 | contig 11975 bp, 7 predicted proteins | sample MTBAKSrepl1MetaG_FD_187456 | JGI IMG/M metagenome (GOLD analysis project Ga0209270, IMG submission 187456) | Enrichment culture microbial communities from Arthur Kill intertidal strait, New Jersey, USA, that are MTBE-degrading - MTBE-AKS1... | ecosystem: Environmental > Aquatic > Marine >...
TTCCGGAGCCACGGAGGAGCGCCAGCCGGAGATCGAGCTGCGGGTGCACCGCCTGTGCAGTGGTTACGCCTTCTGCATCCGGGGGAACGCCCTGCCCGCGCTGGCGCCGCTGGCGCCCCGCTCGCGCTGGCCCGTGGACCCGCCGCCCGAGCGACCGCGGCGGGAATGCCGGCCGCGGCTGCGTCCCCGGACAACGCAAAGCCCGCGGCCCCCGCGCCGCCCGCCTCCGCCGCGCTCACCCGGTTTGCCGTTCGAATAGCCGTCCCGGCGGAGCCGGCTCGCCAAGCCGCCAAGCCACCAAGCGGGTCTTCTTGTCAATGGAAAGCCGGGAGGCATGGAGGCGAATCGGCTGGAGAATTCACCGCAGAGACGCGGAGGACGCGGAGGGGAAAGTGGTTCAGGCGTCCCGCCTGATCGTGGCTCAGGCGTCTCGCCTGAGGGATCGAGCCGGCGGGGGGATTCACCGCGGAGGACACAGAGAATGTTGATCGTTGATGGTTGATGGTTGGGAGCGAACCCCGAGCCCCGAAACCCGAACCGCGCGCCTCGCGCGCCTTGAGATCCGAGGCCCGATTTTCGATGCCAGCTTTCCTCTGTTTCAGTCTTTGCCTTTCCCTCTGTTTGATTTGCCGATTGCCGGCGCGATGGGGCGGACGGTCGGTTGACTGTCGTTCGGGTTCGCGTAGAACATGAGCCTGGTTTCGCCCGGCAAGACCGGAAACCCGAAATACACCCGGCAGGTGCAGCCGTCGATGGCTTCCACGAACCCCGGAATGGTCCGGCTGATCACCACCGGTTCTTCGGAAAATTGCGGTGTCGGAGGATCGCCGACATTTTCGAAGTACCAGATCACCGATGGGGAATCGCCTCCCCCCAGAATGTCCATGACCTGGTCGCCATTCAGATCGACAGTCGCCAGCGAAGGCGACAGCACGGGGCCTCCGACCACACCTTGATTCAGATCCAGGGGATTCCAGCCCGCAGCGCCGAGCAGGCCGCCGGGCGAGAATCTTCCATTATGGTTGATCAGAATGTAAATTTGACCAGCCTGCTCCCCCACCAGCAGGTCGTTATCGCCATCACCGTCCCAGTCGAACGCCACGGGCCATGAGTTCTCGCCGACGTCGATGGGCGTGCCGGACAGGTCGGTCGCCAGCACCTGGTCGTCGAAGATCAGGTGGTCGTCGCCGCCCAAGTTGCGGTGGCAGACCAGTTCGCCGTCGGGTGAGCCGAAGATGAAATCGTTCACCCCATCGCCATCCAGGTCCAGCTCAGCGAGTCCGATTCCGAACATGTCCGGGCCGGACACGGTGGTCATCCTCTGTTCCTCGCCGAAACGGATGGGGTATTCCGCGGTCCGTTCATGGAAATACAGATCGAACTCCCCCATGAAACCGTCGGTGCGAATGATGTCTTCCAGGCCGTCGCCCGTGTAGTCCTTCCAGGACAGAGCACCATCGGGCAGCCAGTTGGGGATCCAGAATAACTCGTAGGGGTTCAGGCTTGGATAGCCGTCGTCGAAGAAGGTGTAGATGTCCATCCAGGCAAAGCGTTGCTCAGGGCCGCAGGTGGAGCGGTTCCACAACACGGTGGTCTCTGAAGCCGACATGCCCCAGTTGCTGACGAAAATGTCCGGCAACCCGTCGCGGTTGGCGTCGCCGTTGGCGATCCGGACAGGGTTGGCGCTGAAAGACGGCTCGCCATAACCCCGATAGCTGTTGTCATAGGGTGTCGAGCGGCAGAGGATGGGAGCCTGAAACTGGAACGCGGGCGAGGAGGGCGACCCCACGTTTTTATAGAAGGACCCCTGCCAGACCGAGGTGCCATAGTTGGACACGTAGGCGTCGACGCGCCCGTCTCCATCCCCGTCATGCATGAAGATAGAGATGGCCTGGTCGGACTCCACGCCGTCCACCCAGGGGCCGTCAACGACGGCGTAGGCCGTTGGATGGTCGAAATCGAACACAGGGGCGGTGGCGGTCCCTTCGTTGAAGAACAGCCCGTGGTGAGAGATGAGATCCGGGAGGCCGTCGGTGTTCAGATCAGCGACGGCCAGTCCGCGCGCGCCCTCATACGAAACCTCCGGGCGATAATGATCGGTCAGAAGCTCGCGATGGAACGCGAAATTGCCCGGAGTGGACTGGTTGCGATGCAGGTAAGCATTGGGAGGCAAGTATGTGGCGGTCATCACCAGGTCCGGCTTGCCATCCCCGTCGAGATCGCCGGCGGACGGGAACAAGTCCCAAATATGGTCCACTTCGAGAGTGTGGGCCGTCTGCATCCAGGTGGGGTTGCCGGGGATCACCTGGGTATAGATCGTCCGCCCGATCACCACGTCCGGAACGCCGTCGCCGTCAAAATCAGCGATGGCGACTCCCTCCCACAACGCTCCGCCGCCGAATTCGGCGTACGGGCCGTATTCCCAATCGGAGATGCGCACGAATTGCGCCTCGCCCAAGCGGAAAGGATTGGCGTCAATCCCGGGGAAAAACAAGCAGGTGCCGTCGAACGACCTCCCCAGGAGGTCGGCGATCCCATCGCCGTCGAGATCGCCCACGCCGAAGCAGATGTCCCGCCCCAGCGGCCGGACCAGGTCGATCTCGAACCGGATGTTGTCGTCGGGGAAGGCGAGCGACACGGGACGATCGAACGTCACGTCGATCACGCGTCCCCGCGGATCCGCCTCCAGGTTCTGGACTGCACGAAATACCGTGGGGATCGTGGCCGGCACGGCGCTCAGGAATTCGAAGCTGGTGTTGCCGAACAGGGCGAACGAATGGACCGGCTGGACGGCGTTCACCGTCAGGGAGCCGCTTCCCTGGGGAGTCAGGGAGCCGACGCCTTCCATGAACTGGACCAGCCGGACGTACTTCTCCCCCGGCTGCAGGGTCCGCGTCACCAAGTTACCGTTGGGCGTGCCGTCGGGATGGAAGATGCCGATGGAGATGTCCACCGGTTGCGGATGCGGATTGAGGACGGCCAACCCCGTGTAGTACTCGATTCCCCCGACGGGGCCGTTAGCCACTTGGGCGAAACAGGCGTCGCGCAGCCCCTCGGCGGATAGCGGCAGCGTTGACTCGTAGCCCCGGTCGTCCGGCTGGCCGAAAGTCACGCTTCCTGCCAGCGGTGCACCGTCACTGTCGATCCTCAACCACCCTTCGAAATCCGCCGGCAGCTCCAGATCGGCTGCTGTCAACCGAACCCATCGGCCGGGGGAAAGAGTCAGGGTATGTTCGTCCGCTCCGACTGTGCCGTCAGCCCGAAATATCCGCGCCACCACGACGGTCTCCTCTGCGCCGACGTTCACCAGCTGGACCGTGGTGTCGTAGTCGGGCAGGTTCACCACATGCGGCGCGAACAAGCAATGGGACGCTCCGGTTACATCCTGCAGATTCAGCGAGCTCAGCGTTCCTGCGTCGTGCCTCACCAGAGCGTTGCCGATCACCGGACCGTTTGCCTCCACCCACACCGCCCCTTCGGTCGAGCTACTTTTGACCGATGTCAGGTCGCTCAGGTTGAGGTGGACCATGCCCCGTCCTGGCAGTTCCCATGTTCCCAGCTCTGCGTCGGGGCCCGTCCCCAGCAGGGTCAGGGTCAGCGTCACCGCTTCTGCGTTGGGGTTGGCCAGCAGTAGTTCCGTCTCGTACTCCGCCCCAACTGCCACCCGGCTGAACACTCCTGCCATCGTACCGGACAGTATCACCGACGCGCCGTCCATGCCCAGCCCGGGGGTGTACTGTTGAGATAAAAACATACCCGACAACCCCGGCTGATCCGCCATCACTTCAACCCAGCCTTCGGCCGCGCTCGTGAGACTCAACAAACCGTCCGCCTGGTAAGCTCCCTGGGAGCCTGCCGGCCACTGTCGTTCGACCGGATCACCCAACGGTTGTCCTTCCGCACCATAGCCGACAAAACGCAACGTGGCTCCCACGTCGCCGGGATTCACAAACCCGAATCCCTCCACCCGGACACCCGGTTCGAACAACAAGCGGGGAAACCAATATCGATGGGTCAGCGTGTCAGCGGATGTCTTCGCCGCTCCCGATGCCATCGCATTCCCGTTGATCTCCGGCATCACAACAAGAAGTCCCAAAATGATGAGCATGCAACAGACCATTCCTGACCTTCTATGCATGTCGCCCTCCTTACCGTCAATCGCCGACACGATCTGTTCGGCCAATCATCGATCACATCCATGTGCTGACCGATCCAGCCGTTTCAGAGACGGGATGCCGTCCGAGGTGAGTTCGTATTCAGGCCGACAGAACGTTCTTTTTGTCTAGGTCCCTCATCGGGATCGTGCATGACCACCTTCGTCATTTAACACTTTGCGGCGTCCAGGGCTGTCTGACATGCGGTAGGGCTACAGTCGCTAACATCTCGATAACCGCTTCTTCTGATCAGGTAGCTTTTCCGCTGGTCTCGGGCGGTTGTGAGACAGATAGTTTTATCCCGGGCGTCGTGGACAATTTCAGTGTCGAATCGGCTGACGGGAGAAGCCGTTCCCCTGTAAATATCTAGCGTCATGTTCATTGGGGCGAAACCGCACGCCACGGCCCCCCCTCATGTCTTTATGCAATTTTGATTTGGTAAAATTATATCATTAATGATGAATGAGTTGTGGCTGTAATTCAGCCATTTCAAGCTCGTCGGTGCATCTTCACCGTTGCTCGTAATTCGTAATCGTGATCATAATCGAACCGTTGGAAGGTTTGAAGGTTGGAATGTTCGCAGGTTCCAGGTTCGAAAGTTCCAGGTTCGATTAAGAGTTGAGAGTTGAGTGTTCAGGGTAGGGAACGAGCCTCGAGCCCCGAGTCCCGAGCCTCGATTACGAGCACGATTACGATTGACGATTACGAATGACGAGCTTCGAAATCCGATGTCCGGAGTCCGATGTCCGTGGGCGAAGGGGCGAACCGGCGTGGGGGCGGGACGGACACGCGGTCGGCGACGGTAACGGCGGCGTAGCGGGGGTGACGCTGGGAAGTGGCGGCGCAGGGTCCGGCCGTGCTATAACTACCGCTCCGACAACTGATCAGGAGCGATCCGCATGACCCTGCCCCCCCAGAACCGAAGAGATCCGATGAAACATCTCGCGGGCTTGATCCTGGCCGTGATCGTCGCGGGAGCTTTCCTGCCCGTGGCCGTCCAGGCGGCCTGCACGGAACCGGGCCTGTACTACGTCGAGCTGTCGTTCGGCGAGAAGTCCGGATTCGACGAGGGCTTCGATTGGTACGGCGTGCCGGGACGGCTGAGCCAGGAGGGGCTGAACCTGTTCGCGTGCGACGGGCGCCGCCTGGTGGGGCCGTACGGCTCCGAGGGGGAGGCCGCGGGCGCGGCCGCCCGGATCGAGCAGATCGCCCTGGACAACGGCTGGCTTCATTTCTATTCGTCGGTGGTCGGGGGAGCGGCCGCACCGGCGAACTCCCCGTCCGCCGCTTATGGCCGCGCCCCCGCCGGCGAAGCGACGGCATCACCGGTGGACGGGTTCCTGGACAAGGTGACGCACCACGCCGGGGTGCTGCTCCTGATCCTGGTGCTCGACGTGATCCTCTCGGTGCTGATCACCCGCCTGGTGCTTCGGCTGATTGGCTTTTCCAGCAGCCTGGCCATGACGGTGGTCATCTTCCTGGTGACGCCGCTCCTGCACCACTGTTCCCATATCATTCCCATCCTCGGCTTCATTGTCTCCACCGCCGGGCTGATCGTCCTGTACGGCTACCTGTTCCGGAAGACCAGCACGGGGAAGCCGGTGGGGTGCGTCACCGGCCTGCTGCTGGTGCTGCTGCGCCTGACGATCCACTACGTGGTGCTCATCATCGGGCTGGTGGTCTTCGCCGGCCAGCTCGCGGACGATCTGCGGTCGATGTTCTGATCGGACGGGGTTCACCGCGGCAGCGGGGGGAGATTCACCGCAGAGGCGCGGGGGGGGATAAGCTCGCCAAGGCGCGAAGGCGCAAAGCACTTCTTTTGTTCAATGGAAAGCCGAGGGGCGAAGCGGCGGAGGGAAGTGTTTCAGGCGTCTCGCCCGAGGGATCGAGCCCGCAAGACGGCGTAACGGCGGGGGAGATTCACCGCGGAGGACGCAGAGGACACAGAGAATTTTGATTGTTGATGGTTGATGGTTCGTGCTCGTAATTCGTAATCGTGATCGTAATCGTAATCGAAATCGTGATCGAGCCGTTTGAAGGTTTGAAGGTTGGAACGGGTAGCGTCAAGAATCTTTCGCACATTTCATGGAGTATCCTCCAACCCGGCGGTACAGGGCGATAATCGTAGCGAATCGCCCGGTACCGCCCCTCACGCCTACTCCGCCACCCAGCCGGCCTCTTCCAGCCGCTCCGCTTTCTGGTACCGCCGCTCACCCCCGGGCTCCGGGCTGTCTTCGTGCTTGACGATAATCGATAATCAGAATATCTTGGATCCATCAATCTAGCGCGACCATGGGTAAGGGGCAGGGTATGGACCATGCGTTCGCTGGGGCGGATGGGGGCGTGCGGATCGTCTGCCGGTGCGCTGAATCGGGGAGCCCGGCGGCCAAGGGTAATTCCACGCCATTCGCCGTTGATGCGGGCCGATCCATTCACCCTGTGTTCCCGAAGACATTCATAAAGGGCCGCTTTCGGATCCGGCCATTTGGAACCATCGCCACGGATCGTGGGGACGATTCGTGGCTCTCCGTTCAACAATACTCCGTTTCAAGGGGGCGTTATGAAACGAGGGGCCGTCGTCATCGGGGTGAATAAGACCGGTGAACTGCCGATCCTGCAGGCCGCCGGTTCGGGAGCTCGGAACTTCGCGGCCTGGGCGCGCGGTCAGGGCATCGAAGTCGCGCTGCTCACCGACGGGAAAAAACGTGCGGTCACGGTTCAGATGGTGAAGACCGCCATCCGACGGTATGTGGACGCGGGAACCTACGACCAACTGATCGTGTTCTTCTCCGGCCACGGCTTGCTCAGGAGCCAGGAGTGCGAGCTGTGGCTGCTGACCGGAGCGCCGGCTGACCCGACCGAGGCGGTGAATGTCGCCGGCTCCATCTGGCTGGCCCGCAATCTGGGCATTCCCCACATCGTCATCATCTCCGATGCCTGCCGCTCCCAGCCGCCGTCCCGCCGCTTCAGCCAGGTCAGCGGATCCGATATTTTCCCCAATGAAGACCCCCGGAGACCGCGTCCGGAAGTGGACGTCTTCTACGCCACGCTGCCGGGCGACCCGGCGCATGAAGCTGCCGCGAAAGACGCGGATAAACGGTACCAGGCCATCTTCACCCAGTGCCTGCTGCGAGGGCTTCAGGGGGAAGTGCCCGATGTCATCGAGCCGGCGGCGACTCCCCCGCCGCCCCAGTGGGTGATTCCGTCGTGGACGCTGAAACGATATCTGGAAGATGAAGTTCCCCGCCGGGCCGAGCAGATCCACGTTCAACTGAAGCAGGATCCGGATATCCGAGTGGAATCGCACCCCCCCAAATATCTGGCGCAGGTGGAACGAGCCGCCAGGCCATCGGCGGCGGGGGGTCCGGGTGGGAAAACACCCCCTGTTGAGGTCTTCAAGTCCTATCGGCTGCCTCTATTCCGCAAGGCCATGGCCGTCTACCGTGAGAAGGAACTTTATCAACATGAGGAATTGAATGCTGCTCTGAGAAACGCACTGGGAAAAGCCTCAGGAATCGAGCCGGCGATCCGCAATATCATGCAAGCCAAAGGCCGGCAGAGTTTCGAGACCCGGACGGGATTCACGGTCATCGGCGCGGAGGTGGAGCGGGTCACGATCACGGGGACACGCTCTGACCTGTTCCTGCAGGATCGTCTGCCCCACATCCGCGTACATGAATCCGACGCGTTGTTCCTCGGCGCATCGGCGTTCATCCAGCTCGAAGGGGGGAACACCATCGTGTTGGCGGTTCTGCAGGAATTCATCGGCACGGTCATCGTAGAAGATGACCGCGTGATGACCGTCAATTACACACCCTCCAGAAACACCAACAGATACTATGAATACCAGGAACAAGAGGAAGAGATCGATCGGCGGCGCGCCTTTGCGGCCGTCGCCGCACGCAACGGGCTGTTCCGGATCGAGCGGGAGGAGGCGGCCCGAAGCGCCCGTTATCTCCGCCTGCTGAAAAGTCTGGATCCAACCCTGGGCCTTTATGCCGCCTACGCCTATGCCCAGGGCGGGCTGCACGAGGAGATTGAGTCGGTGTACCGATACATGTGTGAAGAACGCGTGCCGGTCCTGTACGACGTGGCGCTTCTGGCCGATAAAATCCCGGTGACGAAAAGCGTTCGCCGGGAGGAGCGCGCCCTGTTCGCGGGATACGACACCCCTCTGCCCGACCGGATGTTCGACGACATGGACTGCGGGCATGCGGTGAGCCCATGCTGTCCCATGCTGGCGCAAGGCTGGGCGTTGCTGGGCGCCCGCCGGGACCAGCTCCAACCCGCGGTCCGAGAGGCGGGGAAGCATCTCGTGCCCTGCCTCTGGACCACCTTCGATGCTGAAGGGGCCGACATCCTCTGGTCGGCGCTCGAGAAGGGGGAGATCGCATGAAACTCATCTTCATCCACGGCCGGGCGCAGGAAGGGAAAAACCCGGTGAAACTGCAAAAACAATGGGAAACCGCCTTCCGGCGAGGACTCAAGAAAGCCGGCCTCGACTGGCCGCCCGGTGTGACCGTGGCGTTCCCCTTCTACGGCGACCGCCTGGACGAGCTCATCCAGGCGGTGAATGCGCCGCTCGTCGAAGAGGTTCTGACCCGGGGGGCGGGGCCGGATTCGCGCGAGGCCGAATTTCGCGGCGAGCTGTTGTATGAGATGGCGTCGGCCCGGGGGATTACCGACGAACAGATCCAGGCCCACTTCAAGGGCCAACTCCATGAAAAGGGGCCCCTCAACTGGGAGTGGGTCCAGGCCATCCTGCGCGCGCTGGACGCCACGCCGCTCGGGGAGGCCGCGATCGACATGTTCACCCGCGATGTCTACGTTTATCTGACCTGCCGGGCGGTTCAGAATGCTGTGGACGCCATTGTGGCGGCGGAACTGACGGCGGGACCGTGCGTGGTGGTGGGCCACTCGCTCGGCTCGGTGGTGGGCTACAACGTGCTGCGGCGGATTCCAGAGGCTGTCCTGGTGCGTCGTTATGTCACCGTGGGTTCGCCCCTCGGGGTGAAGGCGATCAAACGGCGTCTGGATCATCCACTGGCCATGCCGTTGACGGTGAGCGATTGGTGCAACGCCATGGATGAGCGGGACGTAGTGGCCTTGTATCCCCTGGATGACCGAAATTTCCCCCTGACACCTGCGATCATGAACCACACCAAAGTGAACAACCGTACCGCCAACCGCCATGGAATCACGGGCTACCTGGATGATCCGTGGGTCGCCCGGCAGATCCACGAGGCCACACAGTTGCGTTTGGATTAACTCGGAGGAACGTAATTTTGCGAGGAGGTGATGGTATGGAAGTCACCACATGGCGCGCCGCGACCCTGGGGGTCCGGATCGGCGGGCCCAACCGGGACCGCTATTTCAGCAAGGCCTGGCGGTCGGTCACGGTGCGCATCGACGGCGTGCCCCACGAGTTTCCGTTGTCGGACACCTTTTGGACCACCTGCCCCGAGATCCGCGGCCGGGGCATCCCCGCCTGGCTCCGCCGCCACGGCCTGGACACCTGGCCCAAGGGCCAGCCGCACCGCCTCCAGCTCGTCCCGCTGGGCGGGAATTGCTTTGAGTTGAAATTACTTTGAGCTACGAGAACGGAAATCCATAATGGAGAGACCGATCAAACATTTGGCATCCTGCGCTAACTATGTGGGGTAACGGAGTCAATCATTGGCTGTATGTTCCATCCCAGGAAATGAGAGGCAGACCGAATCAAGACTGAATTTCCATCAGGGAGGAAATCATGGACAGGCTATTTCAAGGGGCAAGGTTTTGGGTTCTGGTCGGACTGATGGCTTATTGCCTCACGATACCAGGAATATGTGCCGGGCAGGCGGGAATTGAAAACAATCCAGTCCCGCCCGCTGAAAGGTACCTCGTCGACTGCACGAAGATCTATGATGCGTTGAATCCCGCCATTGTGAAAATTCATGCCGACGGTGGCTTCGGTTCAGGATTTCTGGTTACCCCGACCGGACTGATCGCCACGAACCATCACGTGGTGGCCAACTCGCGCTACCTGGCCGCCGAATTCAGCGATGGGCGCAAAGTACAAGCGATCCTGGTGGTGCTTGATCCCCGCCACGATGTGGCCATCCTAAAGGTGCACTCCTCGTTGGTCCAGAATATCCGCCCGCTCGAGTTGTTGAGTCCTGATCAGGATTCCCTGGTTTTGCCCGGCATCCCGGTACTGGCCTTTGGCTCGCCCCTGAGCCAGACGTTCCTCATGACTCAGGGAGTCGTGGCCAAGGTAGAGGATGAGGTGCTATTGGGTGATTTCCTGATTCAACCGGGCAATTCGGGCGGACCGCTGGTTCGAATTGACGGCCGGGTGGTGGGAATCAACACGTTCGCGGTTTCCCAGATTTCCGGGGCGGTTCGCGTCAATGTCCTTCGGGAAATATTGCAGCGCCCCGATGTCAAATCATATGAGCGGATTGAGCCGTCGGCCGAAATGTTGCCCAAAGTCCGGGCCAAACGGTATCCGCCGGAAACCCTCAAGAACAAGATTCTGGGCGAAAAGGTAGACCCACGGAATTATGCCGTGGATGGCGGGAAATTTGTGGTCACCGCCATCACGCCGGTCCTGATCGGCCGCCTGCAGATTCAAGAGAATCTGATCCAGGCCATGAACCGATACAGCCGCAGGGGCAAGAAGATCCAGGATCCGAATTATCAGCCTATCGACGAGCCGTTCTACGAATGGCAGCGCAACGCCGCATCCTTCCTCGATTATGCGGTGACCATGGAGATCAAGCCCGATTTCGGGACCACCTCCGGCAGCAAATGGATGGCGGTGCTCTCGGCGATGAGCAACACGACGGCCACGATGAATTACGAGTTCAAAGCGGAATTTGAAAATTTCAAGCTGTACCGTGATGGAGAGTTCATCCCGCCGCTGCATCCCGGACGACAGATAACCGAACAGAGCATGGTGGGGACCTATTATGTCTTCATCGACGAAGCCTACAGCGGGATGTACCAGTACGCTCCCGAGGTGTTCATGTCGGGGAATGAGTTCAGGATGGAAATCTTCGACGCGCGCGAGCCGGGGAAAATACACAAGACCATCAAACTGGATGCGGACTCCAAAATGATCCAGCAGATCCGGGCGGATTTTTCAAATATAGGTGGATAATCAGAGAGTTGACTCTCAGGTGAGCGACGCGATAGTGGCAGAGTTGTTTGACCGTTCGCCGGTGGGTCCGGGCAGGGGAAATGATCAGAAGCATGCGGATAGAGGAATCCGTTGGGCAGGTGGGATGTGATTCGAACGGGGTCTCCGATATCTGATGATCGTCTCGGTAACCTCAAAATCCTGTTTATCTTCGAAAAAGGTGCAGTCTTCGTTAATGGTTGGATTAATACCGGGAGGGACAGATGAAAACAGAAATCAAGGACGAGATCTTCGATTCATTTACGAATGCCTTGAAATATTCGAGTATGCTAAGTTTAATCATCATACTTGGATCCTGTGAAGAGTGGGGGCGGCATTTTTTTGATATCTGGAATCTGGGTTTCCTGATTCTACGACTGATTTTCCTTTTTATACTTATTTGGACCATCACCTTGGTTTGGACGCTTCTCCAGTACAAAATGAATCTGCGCAATCTGAAGAAAGGACTTTCCAGATCAGTCAACCACCCTCGCCTGAAGGCGAGGGCTTGGAAGGTGTTGATTCCGGCTGACACCGGCTGGAAGCCGATGTCAGCCTTCCTCGACCCTGAAACTGTCCCCTCCGCCCCGCGGCTCGCCCTCTTGTTGCAGCCGGATGTACTCTTGGATCACCTCGTCCGTGACGTTGCCCGAGCTCGC
>Ga0209270_1003943_pt1 | contig 11972 bp, 14 predicted proteins | sample MTBAKSrepl1MetaG_FD_187456 | JGI IMG/M metagenome (GOLD analysis project Ga0209270, IMG submission 187456) | Enrichment culture microbial communities from Arthur Kill intertidal strait, New Jersey, USA, that are MTBE-degrading - MTBE-AKS1... | ecosystem: Environmental > Aquatic > Marine >...
GGTGTTTTTTGACCAGGCGGGCGATTTCGATGGAGCCGTGGGCGTGCACCATCCAGTGCAGGTCGATACCGAAAACCGGGGCCTTGAGCCGGGCGATGAACTTTTCGGCATCGAAGCGGGCGTCTCTCAGCATCCGCCAGGCGATGTTGACGATGCGCACCCGGTACCCGTACCTTTCCAGGTATTCGGCAATGGAGGCGAAACCGACGGGATACATTTCGAATACCGGGGTCGAAGGCACCAGGTCGCTCACCGGGCCGTAGAGCTGGGGGATCTTCCTGAAATCGTAAACATGAGGGGCATGCAGGAGAATTAAATCGGTCCTGGGCATGAAAAACTTCCTCGTTGCTATTTTAAGGGTAACCGGTATGCTTAAACGCAGGCGCCGCGGTACCGTGCGCAGCCGTTATTTTGGTATCGTAAAGCAGAGTATACCATAAAAGATTACCGCTGCTTTACCCGGCGGGAGACGGTGCGTTACAGTCAGCTTCCGGTAATAAATTTGACCATAAAGGCTTTAAATATCTATTCTATTGAGGCAGGCCGGTCAGCCCTTATGAGCAGTAGCAGTACCAGCACCGGCCGCCAGCGGTAAACTAATCTATCGGGAGTAAAAAAATGTCAAAGATAAAATTCGGGCCAAGCACCCTGGCATACCCCATGCCGGCTTTTCTGGTCGGGGCAGATGTATCCGGCAAACCCAATTTCCTGGCTGCCGCCTGGGGAGGCATTGCCTGCGGCACACCGCCCATGGTTTCCATCGCCATCAAGCACGAGCGCTACACGCTGAAGGGTATAAAGGAAACCGGGGTCTTTTCGGTCAACGTCCCGCCGGTCAGCCTGGTGGCCGAAACCGATTTCTGCGGTATAGTAACCGGGGCCAGATATGATAAAACCGCTATCTGTGGTTTTAAGGTTTTTTATGGCGAACTGAACACCGCTCCGATGATCGAGCAGTGCCCGGTCAGTTTCGAATGCTCTCTGGAACAGATGCCAGATCTTGGCAGCCATGTGCTGGTTATCGGCCGGATAATCCAGACCTTTGTTTCCGAAGAGTGTTTGACCGAAGGCAAACCGGATGTGAACAAAATACAGCCGTTTCTGTATTCAAGCGGCGCCGCCCAGGAATATCTGGCTTTCGGATCTCACATTGCCCCGGCTTTCAAAAAGGGCAAGGAAGTAAAGAAACGCGTTAACAACCAGGGTAATCCCTGATAGCTTCCCCCAGTACTTCTATTGCAAGTTCGGCCGCGTATGTCTGGTTCTGCGGGAACTCCCCCAGTTCGTTCAATATGTCTGCGGGGCTCAGGCAAGCCGCCTCTTCCAGCCGTTTGCCCTTGATCATCCCGGTCAGTACGCTGCCGCAGGCTACCGGCGCATCTGCCTTTTCAGTAGTAAAGGTAGCGTTTTGTATTATGTCTTCTTTTATTTCAAGCCAGATGGTCATCATGCCACCGGCATCGCTGAAACTGACCCCGAAGGCATTATATTCGGGCATGTCTCCCATATTTTCAGGCGTTGTCGCATGCAACACGGCCTTTTCCGAATACCCCTGCAGCCGCAAATCCTGCTGAACCGCCTCGCGCAGTTTGTCCAGTGCGCCGTCACCCATGGTAAATACCCTCCTGCTGATAACAGAATCGATAGCTATATTAAAAAACGTGCCCTTATTATTAACCGGGAAGATTGATAAGTTCAAGCATATCCAGTCCCTGCAGCATCATATTCACCGCTATGGCAGCCAGAATCAGAGTAAAAACCTTGGAAATGGCCTTCACGCCACCCTGCCCTAAAAACCGGATGATATGTTCACTGAAAGTAAACAGCAGCAAAGCCGCAATCAGGTTAAGCATAAAGGAGATGACTACAATGTATAGAGGAAACTGGGATTCAAGCAGCAGCAGCGTAGTGATGGTGGCCGGTCCGGCCAGCAGTGGAGTGCCGATTGGCACTACCGCAACCATTTCCTCGTGACGGGCTTCCAGCATATGGCCCTTGGTCATGAAATTTACTGAAAGAACCAGCAGGATGATGCCGCCGGCAATGGCAAAAGCGCCTACCGAAATACCCATGATATTCAGGATAAACCTGCCGACCAAGAGGAAAACGAACCCGACCATTCCGGCGGTAATTACCGCCACGCGTACCATCCTGTTACGCTCTTTATGCGAAGACCCTTCACTGAGCAGGATTAAGAACGGCAGCGTGCCGAAAGCATCCACCACGATAAAAAGAGGCACGAAGGTTAAAATCAGTTCCTGGATCCAGCTGTTCATATTGCCTGTTATTATAACACCAAACAGGCATAAAAATCGTAAAGTGGCAGGCAAATATTGACTTGTGATAAGCTTAATACTTCCCGCCCGCCGCAGGGGTTGTTATCTATACAAACACCACCCGGCTGGCAGATAATAAGGACTGACGTTTCGAGACTTCGATGAGATACGGTTTTAAGCTTTTTATGGCTGTAGCTGGCATGCTGGTACTTATTTTTGCCAGTCTTGGGCTTGCGACCTGTGCCAGCCCTTCACTTACCCGTTATGAAGAAACTCTTTCGTCCATGGGCACCTTTATCACGGTTACTCTTTATGCCCAAAGCGAAGATACCGCCCGGGAAGCCATAGCCACAGCCTTCGAAAGAATCCGCCAAATCGAAGCCGCGGCTTCGATTTTCGATGAAAATGCCGAAACATACCGGCTGAACCAGCAGGGAATGATAAACAATCCATCTCAGGACCTGCGCACGCTGATAGAGCTTTCCATTGAATATGGTGAGCTGACGGGAGGCTATTTCGACATCACCGTCCAACCGGTGCTGGAACTTTGGGAAGCCGGTTTATGGCAGGAAAGCCCGGATATTCAGCAACAAAGGGTCGCCGAAGCCTTAAAGCTTACCGGGTATGAACGCATTCTGGTTGAGCAAAACTCGATTTCACTACCCGTGTCAGGTATGAAAATAACCCTGGGCGGTATAGCTAAAGGTTATGCCGCCGATGAGGCTATCAAGGTTCTGGGCGAACTCGGTATCGAGCATGCGCTGGTTAACGCGGGTGGAGATATATCCGCCCTTGGCAGTAAACCGGATGGGTCTGGCTGGATTGTCGAGTTGGCCAATCCGGATAACACCGCCCAGCGGGTTGCATCATTTGTGCTATCGGATTATTCCGTCGCCACCTCAGGGAATTATGAACGCTACTTCGATCCCGAAAAAAAGGCTCACCATCTGCTCAACCCTCATACCGGTTATTCGTCCAGCGAATGCATCTCGGTAACTGTAATTACCGCCAGCGGCGCCCTTTCGGATACACTGGCTACCGCGGTATTTGTAATGGGCCCGGCGGAGGGCCTCGATTTTATTAATAATACCCTGGGAGTTGAGGGGTTGATTATAGATAATGACCGGGTTATACACCGCTCGAGCGGGCTTGCCCAATTCGAGGCTTCGAGTGATTAACAGTCTGGCGCGGTTAAAATTTACCGCTGCTTGTCCGATAGAAACTCCCCCTCTACCCGGTAAGGTAATCCTGCCGCTGGTATGTTATGGAAACGAATACTCTCCGGTAGTAAAAAAAGGCGACGAGGTATCTACCGGCCAGGAAATTGCCATAAGCGACAATCCGCTCATGCCGCCAATACTCTCAACCATTTCAGGCAAGGTGGCTGGCTTCAACAAACTGATTGACCCGTTTTACGACGTGCTTTTACCAACCGTCACCATTGAATCAGACGGGCTGGACACATGGCTGGAGTTTGAAAAAGCGGATAGTGGTAAGGCTAATATGAAATCCCTGCTTGAAATAATTCGAAAAGCCGGCCTGCTGGGAATGGGAGGAGCCGGCTTCCCTCTTTATGTAAAACTGGTTTCGGCTGCCAATGCCGGTATTTCGACCTTGATTATAAACGGCGTGGAATGTGAACCTTATGTGACGGCAGATTACCGGCTGATGCTGGAACACGGCAAAGACATTGCAGATGGAATCAAGCTGCTGCAGCAAATACTCAAGCCTGAGAATACGGTAATAGCGATTGATGACGGTTATATTCCGGCCATCCGAAGCCTGAGACAGGCAATAGCCTCAAGTGCTCCTGAGGGTTCGATTGACGTACTGCCTATAAAACATGCCTATCCGGGCGGCGCTGAGGAACTGCTGGTTAAAGCAATATGCAAACATGAAATCCCACCCGGCAAACTGCCGCAGGACGTGGGCGTCAGTGTTCATAACGTCTCCAGCGTAAAAGCCGTGAACGACGCCGTCTGCCTGGGCTTGCCTTTTGTGGAAAGGGTGGTAACCGTAACCGGCAAAGTCAGGCAGAGGAAGAATCTGAAGGTTCGCCTGGGGACCCCGGTAAGCGAACTGCTGGATTACTGCGGCGGACTGGAAGAAGGCACCGGGATGATAATCCTGGGAGGCCCCATGATGGGCAAAGCCGCCCTGGGTACCGACGTGCCGGTAAACGCGATGTTGAATTGTATAATTGCAGTTGGTGACGCATCCGGCAGCATGGAAAACCCGTGCATCAGGTGCGGGCGGTGTATCGAAGTATGCCCCGTGGGGCTTTCGCCGGTTGACCTGTTCAATACCTCCCGCGCCGGTAATTTCGAAGGATGCGACAAAGCCCGGATAGATGTGTGCTTCGAATGCGGCAACTGCTCTTATATCTGCCCATCCAGCATTGAGCTGGTGCAGTATATCAAAGTAGCCAAACGTGAAATCGATTTAAGAAAGGCAGCGAGCACCAGTGTATAGTCCGCTTCCTGAAAAAAGCCGCCTGTCCCCTGCACCCCATATTCGAAGCGGGTTCAGCACCAATAAAATGATGCTGATAACCCTGGCAACCCTGCTTTTACCGGCTGCTGCCGGAGTATTCAACTATGGTTTTCGGGCGCTGGCCATACTGGGGGTCTGCCTGGCAAGCGGCCTGGCAGCCGACAACATATGCGCCAGGCTAAGAGGCAAATCCTGGCGGCTGGAACCTTCCACCCTTATCAGCTCACTGCTGCTGGCTCTGATACTGCCGCCGGCTCTGCCCCTGTGGATGGCCGGGTTGGGGGTATTCTTTGCCATCGCCATCGTCAAGGAAGCCTTTGGCGGGCTCGGACAGAATATTTTCAACCCCGCTCTGGGAGCCAGGGCGTTTCTACTGGCCAGCTTTGCCCTGCCCATGAGCCAGTGGATCGAACCCTCCGGTTTTTCGGCAGATGCGGTAACGTCCGCAACGCCGCTGGTTTCCGGTTTTACCTCGAGTTTGCCTGCGAGCGAACTGCTGTGGGGCCTTTTTACCGGTTCGGTGCCGGGTTTTATCGGCAGTGGAGCCCTGTTTATCATTATCGGAGGGCTGGTTCTGCTGCTTACCGGCGTGATTGATTTCAAGGCTCCCCTGGGGTATATGGGTGCCGTGGTGGTAACCAGCCTCCTTTTCGGCGAGAACCCGCTTTTCCATCTGCTGGCAGGCGGCGTCGTTTTTGCCGCCTTTTATTTCGTAACCGACCCGGTTACCACTCCGCTCTACTGGCCGGGGAAAGTGGTTTTTGCCATCGGAGCCGGTATCCTCACCATATTAATCCGCCAGCTGGGCAATGCCCCCGACGGGGTGGCATATGCCGTGCTTATTATGAATGCGGTTACTCCTCTTATCGACAGGTACATCAAACCCAGGCCTATGGGCGTAACAAGGGTAAACCGTAATGCGGTTTAGTATTATAAAAAGATTTTATGCTATTGCGTTTCTTACGCTGGTAGTTATCATTTCTGCCGGTCTGTTGAGTCTTACTTACAGCCTGACGGCAGAGCAGATTAAACTTCGCCAGCATGAGCAGTTTCTGGGATACCTTGGCGAAATGTTCCCTGAAATGACCGGTTTCGAATATAATGATGAGTTGTATTATGTTTACGATGGTGCTCTTTTGCTGGGTTATGCCTTTACAGCCAGCAAAGCCGGCTACAGCGGAGACATTAATATAATGGTTGGCCTGAGCGACAGAGAAACGGTAAAAGGAGTCTTGATTATCTCCCAGACCGAAACCCCCGGCATCGGCACCCGTATAATGGATGAACCTTTCATCGGCCAGTTTGCCGGAATGAATGTAAACGATATCAGGCTCAGGAGTGAAGGCGGCCAGGCTGATACAATTACCGGGGCTACCGTCAGTTCGAAGGCAGTGATAGAAGCAATCAGCCAGGCGGCCAGAGAAAAACTGACCGGGGTAAACGGGTAGGATGAATAATGGGTAAATGGTTCAAGGAATTCATTAAAGGCCTGGTGCTTTCCAACCCCATTTTCGTGCTGGCGCTGGGGCTGTGCCCCGCCCTGGCGGTGACCAATTCGCTGGACAACGCCCTCGGTATGAGCGCAGCGGTAATATTCGTCCTGCTTTGCTCCAACATACTGGTGGCCTTGATCCGAACCTGGGTGGCCAGTATAGTCAGAATACCGGTGTTCATCGTCATCATCGCCACCTTCGTTACCATGGTCAGCCTGACCTTCGAAGCTTACGTGCCGGCGTTGTACGAATCGCTGGGCATTTATTTACCCCTGATCGTAGTAAACTGCATAATACTCGGCAGGGCTGAAGCCTTCGCATCGAGAAACCGGTTGAGCCTGGCAGTGGCCGATGCTCTGGGCATGGGGCTCGGATTCACGCTGGCCATTGTCATAATTGCCATTATCCGCGAAACCCTGGGTTCGGGCAGCCTTTCCCTTTTTGAACACGTTCTTTTTTCACTACCGGTGCTCGAGGAGCAGCCGGTAAGCCTGTTTCTGCTGCCTGCCGGCGCTTTTCTGGTTATAGGCCTGCTCCTGGCAGCGTTTCGACGTGTGGGGTTAATAAAGAATGAGTAATATACTTACCATATTCATCGGCATGGCACTGATAAACAATTTCGTACTGGTAAAGTTTCTGGGGCTTTGCCCGTTTTTCGGCGTCTCCAAAAAGCTTTCCAACGCCGCCAGCATGGGGCTTGCGGTTACCTTCGTCATGTTTTTGGCTTCAGCCGTGACGTGGCCGATTACCCATTACATTCTGGCCCCGCTGGAAGCCGAGTTCATGTCCACGGTTACCTACATACTGGTTATCGCAACCCTGGTCCAGATTATGGAACTGTTTATAATGCGAACCAACTACGGCCTTTATTCGGCGTTCGGTATATACCTCGCCCTGATTACCACCAACTGCGCGGTCCTGGGCGTGACCCTGGTAAATGCAAGAGAAAGCTTCAATTTTATAGAAAGCCTGGCATCGGCCCTGGGGGCCGGCGCCGGTTTTGCGCTGGTGCTTATCATTATGTCCGGCATCAGGGAAAGGCTGGACACGTCCAGCGTACCCAAATCTATGAAAGGCCTGCCGGTTGCCTTTATGGTAGCGGCCCTGCTCGGGCTGGCTTTCTCCGGCTTTTCGGGAATGGTGTAGCCGTGCAGCTAGTGGCAGCTATTTTCCTGGTAGCCCTCATAGGCCTCTTGTGCGGCCTGGCTATCTATATTGTCTACATCCGCGTGCCTCACAAAGTACCGGGGCTTGGCAAAATCGATGAAATCAACAAGCTCCTGCCCGGCATGAACTGCGGAGCTTGCGGTTATGCCGGCTGTTTCGCTTTTGCCCAGGAAGTATCCCGGAACCCGCAACTGGCCAGCCAGGCAACCTGTCCAATGCTGCTGGGTAACGACGAGGTCATAAAACAGCTTGAAATCGCTCTTGGGGTGAGCATAGACACCGAATCCATGAATAAAAAAGCTATGCTGCACTGCAAGGGTAGTTCCGAAAGCCTGTATGATTACAGCGGGATTCAAAGCTGTAAAGCCGCCTCCCTGCTGGCAGGAGGGTTCAAGCGCTGTCCTTATGCATGTCTGGGCCTTGGTGACTGCATGCAAGCCTGCAAGTACGACGCCATCTCCATCGATAAAAACAAGGGGATAGCCGTTATAGATTATGTAAAATGCACCGGGTGCGCTCTGTGCGTCAAAGAATGCCCACAAAATCTTATTAATATGGTATCAGGCAGGAGCAAAGTGTCCTACCGGTGCAACTACGCCGAAATCAGGGTTATCCCGGGGCGCGAGAGGTGTGACAACGGCTGCATACACTGCCGGAAGTGCTTCACTGCCTGTAAATACGACGCAATTGTCTGGAACAAGGAAAAGGCTATACCCGAATTCGACAGCGCCAAATGCACCCTTTGCGGAGATTGCCTCGCCGTCTGCCCTACCGGTACCCTTGAATTTTTCCAGCCAGCAGTTCTTTCATCATCCCAATAAACATAACCGTGCCGGTTATAATATCCCACCCTTTCTTGTTGTTTATTCCATGAAGTATTGACATTTCTTATTATTGCATATAGCATTATCCTGCAAAACATCTAATCGTGATGGCTGGGTCAAGGAGGATGTGATGCCAGACTCCCAGGCTCCCGACAAAAAATCAGCCCGCAATAAATCCGGCGATTGCCCATCTCCCGGTATCGAAGCCAACTTCTTAACGGGCCCGCCCGGTGCCGACATGGATTTCGCCCAGGCTTTCAACTGTCTCACTCACGCTGTGCGTATTATCGATACCGAATACCGGGTACGCTTTGTCAACCAGGCCTTTACAAAACTCAGCGGCATCGAACGGGAAGAAGCTGAGGGCAGGAAATGCTGGGAAGTGATGGCAACCCCTTTTTGCCACCAGCCCGGCTGCCGGCTGAAAATGATCGCCAAAAGCGGCAGTGATGTCCATTGCGAATACAATCAGGCTGCTGAAAGCGGCGGCGCCCTTACCTGCAGCTTTTCTTCCTTCCCCCTGTTTTCCCGGCAGGGCAAGCTTATCGGCATTATGGAATCCTTCAGAGATACCTCCCAGAGAAAAAAGCTTCAACACCAGGTCCGGGAAAGTGAAAAAAGGCTGCAGACCCTGTTCGAGCACCTGCCGATTGCCGCATGGGAAATCGATCTTTCCAGGGCAAGGCAGCGCATGGACAGGTTGCGCTCGCAAGGCGCCCGGGACCTTAAAACATACCTGACCGGCAACCGTGATGATCCCCTGATAACACGTTACCCTGAATATTCCCGGTACATACATGTCAACAAGGCCGCGTTCGACCTGTACGACCTGGATATGAACACTACCAGCATAACCCGTTTTCAGGAAACACTGAGCCAGCGGATAAACTCATCAACTGCCGAGATGGAAAACCATATCGACATTTTAAACGCATTGTTTAGTGAAAACACTCCTTACGAACGGGAATACGAGCTTGCCGGCACCGATGGTGGTGCCAAGACTGCCATATTAAAAGTATCGGTTCCCGCCGGGCATGCAAAGGACCTATCCCGCGTGTTTTTTACCATGTACGATATCACGGGGTTAAGACACGCAGAAATCGAACTGAAAAAGCACCAGCATAACCTGGAAAACCTGGTGGAAGAACGCACTCGCCAGTTGAATACAGAAATCGAACAGCGCAAACAGACGGAAATAACGCTTAAAGAGATGTTCAAAAATGAAAAAGCCCTGCATAGAAAAGCGAAAGGCCAGCTGGAAGAAAAAGCCAGGTTTACCGCCATGCTGGCACACGAGCTGAAAACTCCCATCACTCCGGTGATATCGGCCAGTGACTACCTGGTCAATACACTGACAGATGAACCCCTTGTCAGCTTTGCCCGTCAGATAAACCGCGGCGTGCTGCGACTGCTGGCCAGAATCGACGAACTGCTGGATATAAACCGGAATGAACTGGGAATGCTGCGGCTGAAAAAGCAAAAATTCAATATCGAAGGCCTGCTGAGGGAATGCCATTCGGTATTTTTGCCCATAGCCGGCGAGCGCAATCTGTCGCTTAATTTGAATGTCCCCCGAAACCTGCATCACGTTCATGCCGACGGGGAACGAATTCGCCAGGTCATATTCAACCTGCTGGATAATGCCGTAAGATACACCCCGGCCGGCGGCGCCGTAATTATCAACGCCAGGGATGAGCCGGATAAGGTTCAAATTGAAATTTCCAATACCGGTTCAAGTCTGCATCAGACGCACGCCCGGGAACTCTTTCTGCCTTACTGGAAGAGGTCCGACGGCAGTGAATTGAAAGAAGGCAGCCACGGACTGGGCCTGTCTATCTGCAAAATGCTGATCGGCCTGCATGGTGAAAACCTGTGGGTTGAAACCCGGCCGGAAATCGGCACGGTTTTCGGCTTTACACTGCAGAATAGTTCAGCTAAAAAACCGGCCGGAGGAAGAAGTTGAAGATACTGATAATAGACGATGATCCCGGCATTGTCGAAAACCTCGAACTTACCTTCAAGGTAAGCTGGCCGGAATCGGAAATCCTGTCGACCGGTTCGGGGGAGCAGGGAATAAACCTGGTGGAAACCCGGCAGCCGGACCTGGTAATCCTGGACCTGAACTTACCCGATATTGGCGGTTTCGAAATATTAAAACGTATCCGCTTGTTTTCCGGGGTGCCCATAATAGTGCTCACGGTCAAAAGCGAAGAGGGCGCGGTGGTAAAAGCCATCAGCACCGGTGCGGACGAATTTATCGTGAAGCCTTTCCGGCAGATGGAACTGCTGACCCGTATTAACGCCATTTTTCGAAGAAAGTATACCGACAGGGTTTCAACGCTCAGCCTGGGATCTATGGTAATAGATTTTGTGTCCAATACCGTGACTTCCGGTCTGAAAACGATACGGCTGACTTCAACCGAATCTATCATATTGCACGCCCTGGCCTGCAATATGGGACAGCAGATAAGCTGTGCCGAACTTGCCCGACACGTCTGGGGTGAAAAATACCAGGGGTATGAAGACACGCTCAGGGTGCATATCCGCCATCTTCGCCAGAAGATAGAAGCCGAACCCTCCTCCCCGCATTACATTATAACCATACCGGGCATGGGTTATTGTATACCTAAACCGGATTAAGTAGTTTTAACTGCATATTAATAAATCTTAATACCCGTTTAACGCGGTTCCTTAATCCCCCCACCTTACAATTACCCCATGCAGGAAAGCCCGCTGAAATTGCTGGCTGTCGACCTTGAAGACACTACCCGGGAAGAAGTGGCCAGGGCGTGCCGCGGCCGCTGGCCGCAAGCCAAACTTGTCTCTATATCCAGTACGCAGATGCCCTCGAGCATGTTCAAAGCGCTGAATCCCGACATCATTATCCTGGATGTAGACGCCAACATCATTACCACGTCTTCGACTATACAAATAATAAGAGGGTTTTGTTCAATACCGATTATCGCTATTTCCTATGCTTCGGACGTGGGCAAAACCGTCAAGATTCTTCAGGAAGGCGCAGATTGCTTTATGTTAAAACCTGTTCACCAGAGAGAACTGGTTGCTCATATAGATTCCCTTATAAAAAACGGAAGCTCGTATTTGAAAGAATCCACAAGAAAAACACCCGGCACCACACATTACGAGGTTCCACGCAGGTAATCGCGCACAACTATGACGACCATGTTAAACCAAAATACCAATAGGGAATACCAGTATGCTGCCGGGTCCTGCCGGGGGAAACCAGGGTGCCGGAGGCTACCGGACATAGCCGCCGGCTTAAATCGATCGGCCTACCCCTCCCGTGTGCTTTGGAGCCCTGGGCGTAATCGGGGCAGGCGGCAGGGCCTGGCAGCAAATTTCGGGGAGGTGATGTAATTAAACATAAAAGGACTATTTCGAAAATATATTATTACAAGAAAAGCCAAGAGGAGGTAAATAAAAGTTGAGCGTAAGGTTAATGGATCAAGGCGTACTCAAGGAAAACGGAACTTTAAGAAGCACCATAGGCCTCAAGGTCTCCACCAAGGAGCGGATGGACCGCTGCCGAGCACCGGGGCAGTGCTATGACGGTTTCATCCAGCAGATGGTGGACCACTGGGAGAAGAGCAAAGGCAACTCACACTGATTATATATTGAGACTAACAAAGGAGGTGGCGCTAAAAAGAGATTACCATTTCAGACTATCAAGTAAGGCAGTTTCAATTAAATAAAGGAGG
>Ga0209270_1003946_pt1 | contig 11968 bp, 9 predicted proteins | sample MTBAKSrepl1MetaG_FD_187456 | JGI IMG/M metagenome (GOLD analysis project Ga0209270, IMG submission 187456) | Enrichment culture microbial communities from Arthur Kill intertidal strait, New Jersey, USA, that are MTBE-degrading - MTBE-AKS1... | ecosystem: Environmental > Aquatic > Marine >...
TTCGGCAAATCTGAATATGGTGAACAGTTCCCTGAAAGGACTTACGCCCCTTCCTGCGCTGGATGATATTAAAACAGCTCTGAAAAAATGCGGTTTCAGTAAAATTGAAGTCCACAGATTTATGCCGGGGAGCACGTTTTTCGGAATAGTTGCATATAATACCTAAAGCCGGAACCATTCTTTGCTCTTGAAGCATCGAATAATCAACGCTGTCAACAAAGAATGTCCCAAATTCTATAAACAAAGGGGCCAGATCCCAACATTTCACAAAGAGAGCTTCATTTCAAACCGTTATTGCCGCGAGCGATGACGTGATAAATCGCATCGGGAAAGGCAATCCGTAACGGACGGGCCATATACCATTTCCTTTTATTTGACTAATCTATCCAGCAAGATATCTTCGACATTCCGCCTTGCATCGATAACGGATAATACAAAAACCGTGGTATCTGATATCCTGAAAATAATTCGCCAAGGTGCGACGACCAATTCTCGATAGGTGTGTATACCTTGATCTTGTAGCTCCGGCACAATTCGACCACGTTCAGGCATGGCGTAAAGGTTTGATGCAGTTTGCTTTATTTTTTTTAGTATTTGTAATGCATTGCTTGGACTATCAATCGCAATATGGTCAATAATTTGATTTAAATCCCGTTGCGCAATCGCCGCCCATTTAACATGGTACTTTCTGTTCATTTATGGCATTTCTTTCAATGCATTCTCGATATCATTAAAAACATCTTCCTGCGACTTGGTTTTACCACCCCTGATGTTTGCTTCCCCTTCCGACAGAAGCTTCAAAATACCGATAGCATTGCGCATATTTTCATAACTTTTGGGATCTTGTAGAATTGCCCTTGGTTCACCGTTTTGGGTAATTATCACAGGACGATGCGTTTCATTAATTTGGTTAAGCAAATCGGCTGCCCGTGATTTTAAATAAGTTATTGGTTTGATATCACTTGTAATATTCATAAGTTTTCACCTCCAGTCCGTTTACAATACCAAATTCAGACCGAATGTCAAGCCTTTATGCCAACGGCCGCGGGATGAGCCGCCTCCCCTTGGACGCGGAAATTGCTGGAGGCAATTTTCCGTGTCAACGAAAAACTTACCAGCGCGCGGAATGAGTGGCGGGTAACCGCGAAATCTCCGATTTAGTGCCATGCTTCTTCGCATCTGGTGAAGTGACATATAGGCAGCGGTACTATTTCAGATGTCTAAAGCAAAACGAATTGCCCGCCCCACCTCAGCCATCCTTGCCGAGGCCAAGGACGTAATCAAGGCACCGATTTTTGCTTTCGAAACAGTTTGCAAATGGTCACAGTTGACTGCGCAATCGCGGGACATGCCGTCGACCTTTGAGAGAAATACCTCGGAGGGAATATCGCGGACTGTACTTGTAATAGGTGCAACAGTTACTTCGCCAAGGTAATCCAACACGGAATCCCTTGTCAGGATAAGAACTGGCCTTTGTTTATCTGGTTGAGTAAACTTGTACCAACGGATTTCCCCGTGTTTCATTCATCACCCCAGGCTTGTTCCGCTTCCCAAACTGAAAACTCATTGGCAGTTACGGGGTGCCGCGCATACCCTTGGCGGTGCTTGCGCTCCAGTTGTTCATGGCTATATCGGGCAAGCGCCTCACGTAGCGCCTTTCGTGTGAAAGCAGAACGGCTTGTGTTGAGTTGCTTTGCAACACGGTCAACCGTTTTGACAAGATCCTCATCAAGTGTCATCTGGATGGTTCTCATAATATACCTCTCCAATGTGGAATATAATAGCTATATTAATCCACATTTTTACCCTTGTCAATATCGAATCAAGCGGCCAACGTCTGCGCTCAAGCGCGTGTGGGTAAATTGGGTAAATTGGGGACGGGCCAACCTAACCATTTGTATTGTAATGCAATCCAGTTTGAAATCAGGCCTTTTGGGGGGCTATATTGCAATTTTCAGTGTTTAAAACAGCGTTATAGACCGATTGTGATTCCCGCAATTCAAAACCATCTTCGATACCACGAATGGTCCGGCCTTTTGCCATTGCTCCCATGCTCTCCGGTCTCAATAGCGGTTGAATGCCACTGGATCCATCGATGGCGATCCTGTTTGAATTTCAGCAGGAACTCTCGCTTGTGATTCCTTTGTGTTATGTGCCAAACTTGGCCCGGAATATAGTGCCGTTTCGCCCGTGCCATAAAAAATTCCTATATCGCTGTTTTTAACCCTAAAAATCGATATATAGATCGAATTTAGCCCCTTTTATAAAAAGTTTTTTAAATTATAATAAAGGGTTGTCTTGGCCCGTCCCCATTAATCAACCAAAAAGAATAAACCTCCTGTTACTCCGATTCGTGATCGGTCGGCAATGGCGATAGTCCGAGTTCTTTCAGAAACTCGTTGTGCTTCGCCGCTGATTCACGAATTTCCTTTTCGATCTCGACCAACTCCTTATGCGTGACCGACAGATCGATCTGCGGCTCCGGCTCGGCTGTGCTGACGTACCGCGAGATATTCAAGTTGTAGTCGTTCTCTTCGATCTCCTCCATCGGCACCCGCCGGGCGTAGCGATCCTCTTCCTTGCGGTGCTGGTAGGTGTCGACGATCTTCTTGATGTGCCCGGGGTTCAGATAGTTCTGCCGTTTGCCCTTCTCGAAATGTTCGGCTGCGCTGATGAACAGCACGTCATCCGGCTTCTTGCACTTCTTGAGCACGAGAATGCAGACGGGAATACCCGTCGAGTAGAACAGATTGGCCGGCAGGCCGATCACCGTGTCGATGTGCCCGTCGTCAAGCAGTTTCCTGCGGATCGCCGCCTCCTTGCCGCCACGGAACAGCACGCCGTGGGGCAGGATGATCGCCATCACGCCCTCATCTTTGAGGTAGTGGAACCCGTGCAGCAGAAAGGCGAAGTCGGCCGCGCTTTTCGGCGCCAGCCCGTGGTTCTTGAACCGCATGTCTTCGCCGAGGGCCACGTTCGGGTCCCAGCGGTAGCTGAACGGCGGGTTGGCGACCACCGCATCGAATGTCGGCTTCTTGGCCGGGTTTTGCTCGCGGAGCATGTCCCAGTCGTTGGTCAGCGAATCGCCGTGGTAGATCTCGAACTCCGAATCCTTCACCCCGTGCAGCAGCATGTTCATGCGGCAAAGGTTGTAGGTGGTGATGTTCTTCTCCTGGCCGTAGATCATGCCGACGCTGCCTCCGGCGTTGACCACGCGGTTGCGGACGTTCAGCAACAGCGACCCCGACCCGCAGGCAAAGTCCAGCACGCTTGCCAGCTTCTTCCGGGGGCCGGTCTCGGGGTCCTGGCCGTCGAGGGTGACGATAGCGGACAGTATATCGCTGATACGCTGGGGCGTATAGAACTCCCCGGCCTTCTTGCCTGACCCGGCGGCGAATTGGCCGATCAGGTATTCGTAGGCGTCGCCCAGTGTGTCGGAATCGGTCGAGAACGCGGCCAGCCCCTCGGCGATCTTCTGGATGATCGTGCAGAGTTTATCGTTGCGGGCCTGGTAGGTCTTGCCCAGCTTCTCCGAGCCGAGGTTGATCTCCGAGAACAGCCCGGAGAAGGTGCTTTCAAACGATTCGTTCTCGATATACTTGAAACCCTCCTGCAGCGTGTTTAGCAGTTCCCCGTTCTGCGTCCGGGCCATGTTGGCGATATTCGCCCAAAGATGATTTGGCTTGATGACGTAGTGGGCCTTGCGGCGCATCTGCTTTTCGAACGCGGCGATGTCGCCGGGGTTGTCGTCGTACCACGCCGACAGCGGCGTCCGGCCGCCGTTGCCAACGGCGTTCGGGTCGGGATAGTCCCGCCCCAGCTCTTTCTTGGCCGCCTTCTCGTAATTGTCCGACAGATAGCGCAGGAACAGGAACGCCAGCATGTAATCGCGGAAATCATCCGCGTTCATCGCTCCGCGCAGTTGGTCGGCAATGTTCCAGAGGGTCTTGCCAAGTTGTTTTTGATCGTTTTCAGTCATATCGCCTCTTCTTATGTGTCGGCCTCGTTGAATAATTTTGGGTTGAACGGGTAGCGCTCGATAAACTCGTACAGGATGCGACGAAAGTGCTCCTTGTTCTCGTCCATCATCTCGCGCGGCTCATATAGCGAGTAGTTGCCGTGGCTCAGAAGGTTGACAATTCGGGTGTGCAGGACGCCGTCGATGTCGTCTTCGTGTTGTCTGATGCAGTCGGAGAAGTTCGTATGACCGTGAAAGCTGGCCGTCTTTTCCATGATCGCGCGAAGCATGTTGAAGTGATGCGTGTAGAGTTCCCCGCTGCGCTCCGCCTCGTACAGTTCGGTCAGCGCGGCCACGTGATGGAAGAACGGCGTGTCTCCGGTGTTGCGGAGCACGTAACCGCCGATCGCTCGATCCCGGCACAGGAAATACTTATTGGCCCGTTTCAACTCGTTGAACAGCACGTTAAAAAACAAAGTGTGGTGCGTCGAGATAACGGTCTTTAACGCACTGTCCTCTTTCTTGAGCATCCTCGCCAGATGCGTTGCCACGGCGATGGCGTTTTGCTCGTCCAGTGAAGAAATCGGGTCGTCGATGTAGACGTATTTCACCCAGGCGTACGCCACGGCCCCATCGAGAGCGAGTTGCACGATGGCCAGGAAGAAGCACCATATGAAGATGTTTTCCTCGCCGCGCGAAACCTTGATGCCGTCAACGGTTTCGCTTGTGGCGTCTTCGCCTTCGACGGTTGTAATAGTGCGGGAGAAGCTCACTTTCCAATCTTCCGTATCGATCCTGAAATCGAAGTCGGCGTAGCGATTCAGCAATGGGCGGATGCGGGTATCCATCTCCAATTCTTCGAGACCAGCGAAGAACTTGGAAGCGGCGTTGATCTTCAGGGTGCGCTCGCTGTCGCCCTCCAGGTCGTTGTCCCATGTGAACAGATCTTCGGTGAAGGCATTGAAGTAGAGCGTGTCGCGCTTGTCCGCGTCTTCAGTGTCCTTACCGAGGTTCTTGAACTCCGTGGACAGGCGCGTCTTGCCCACGCCGTTGTAGGCGTAGAGCAGGATGAACTTCTTGTTCTCCAGCTCATCGCGCAGGTGTTGGGCCAACGCGGGCAGGTCGTTGAAGGATTCAGATTCAGGCATGGCCTACTGCTCCTCCAGCGCGGCGAAGAGCTGCTGCATCAGGCCTTTTTTATGGGCCTTGAGGACTTCGCGTTTTTGGGTTTGAGAGGTGATTAGGTCGTCCAGGGAGGTAAGGCAGTCTGCGATTCGCTGCTGTTCTTCTTCATCTTTTGGAATCAAAAGCGTCATATCGGAGATCGTTGATAAAACGATGTATGGAGTGTTCCCATCTTTCTTTTCCAACAGAATTCTGGATGGCAAATTGCAATCCAAGAAACACTTCAGAAAAGAAACGTTGACATCAAAGCCTTGCAACACATAGGTCCGTTGGTATGCGTTAAATTTGCCAATGTAGTGGTGTATGTATCCCAGATGGGCGCCGTTTCCGGCAATAAGTAAGGCCTCACCGTCGAAAGCATAATTGTCAATCCAGTAATAGTTCTTCGCACATGTATAAAATCTGTATTGGCCATCCTCGACCATGGCGTTGGCATCAAGCTTTCCGGTCTTGACGCTCTTGACAACACTCTTAAGAAGCCTCTCCTTCCACTCCCGCCCCTTCCGGAACTCGGGGAAGCGGAGGCGGGGCTGGGTTTGGCCGGGTTGGGGGAAGAGTTGCTGCATGAGGCCCCGCTTGTGGTCGCGCAGGGCCGCCAGCTTCCGCCCCTCCTCCGCGATCAACCCGTCCAGCGAACTCAGACAATCGGCGATCTTCTGCTGCTCCTGTGGAAGCGGCGACGGGACTGGCATTGCCATGAAGTCGCCGGCTGTAATACTCATTCTGTCGTGCCGAGCTCCCATGCTCGACACTCGCCTCAAGTACAGGTGCCAGGACACGGTCTTGAAATAGTGCTGGTAGAAGTCCGTGTTTTCATACGTAAATCGAAAGACGGTGTAGAGAGGTGACATCACACCTTTGCCGATGTTGTTCCTTGAAATCGGGCCCACTGGAGCAAGTGTGGATATTCGTGGGTTGTAGACATAATCGCCGAGGTCAACTATGTAGTACCTGTCAATGTTACCAGCGTTCGCGATGTCTTTGTCGAAGTAGTCTCGCTGATCAACGATGCCATGTTCCGCAGAGTTAGTCAGAACGCGCGTAAAGCTTCCGTCAAGATTCTTTGTCGTGGTGCGTTCGGCAATCTGTTCAAGCGGAACCTCCTTCCACCCTGGTTCATCCCTGAACTCCGGAAACCGCAGTTTCGGCGTTAATGTGCGTTTGATTTTCTTCATCGTTTCAGCCTCATTGCTCGTATGCGTTCAGTCCGGAGATGGTTCGGCCGGCGGCGCTCTCTTTCATGCGTTCTCCAATTTATCTGGGTTCTTCAACGCCTTCTTCTCTTCTGAAGTCAGGCGGCGCTCGACCTTCTTGACATCCTCGGCGGGGGGTAAGCTTTCAGGGCGGATTCCCCGGCTGAGTAGGGTTTCGCGGACGGCCCGGTTGTTGGTGACGTGCTCCGTGGAGATCTGCGGCTCGCTTCGCATCTGGTGCTCGCGGGCGTTGTGGATGGTGATTTCGGTGGCGAAGTCCTTGGCCTTGAGAATGATCGTCGGGGCGAAGTCGGCCAGCGGGCGAGAGTCGGGTACGCGCCACTGGGCCTTCATTGCCTGAGTGCTCTTGCCAAAAAGGGCCTGATCGCCTTTGCTGCGGATCAGGGCGAAATTCTGATTGCCGCCGGTTTGCTCGAAGATAACCTTGGAAAGCTCTTTTTCGGTATCGGTGAGTTTCTTGCGAGCGGAAACGCGCTCGGCTTCGAGCAGTCGCTCCTCGATGAGCTCAGCCCTGCGGGTCTGGATGGCGAAATAGGTCTGGGCAAAGGCGATTTCCGGCTTTCTGGGGTCGCCATTCTGGGCGATGAGGTAGCAGGCGTAGCGGGTGAGCATGACGTCGTCGATCTCGCGTTGCCCTCCTTTGCCAAGCTCGATCATTTTCCCGACGTCGGCAAAATGATCGGCTACGGTGTGGCCGGAGACCTTGCAGGCGGTCTTTGCCTTGGCGATGACAGTCAGGAAGTTGTCCCATTTGGCGTAGCCCAGCAGAAACTGGAGGTCGCGAGCCAGCCAATATTCCACCCCGTTTTCAGTCTGCTGGGCGTGACCTTCGAATGTTTCGGTCATTGCGTGAATCTGATTGCTTTCCATTTAGAATACTCCTGTTCGTTTATTGCTCATATGCGTTCAGTCCCGAGATGGTTCGGCCGGCGGCGCGTTTCTTCAGCAGCGGCACCAGGTCGTCCATCAACGCCAGTTCCTTTTCGCGGCGTTCGCGCCAACTCAGTTCGAGCGGCTCCATCAGGTCGGTGAGCTGCTCGCCGTCAAAGATCATGCGGTCGAGGATGGCCTCGACGAATCTTTCAAGCGCGTCGTTGGTCAGGCCGTGGCTGCCGGCGACGGCGGCGAGCTCGGCGGCGTGGCGCTCGTCCTTAAAGCGCTGGTAGCCGTTGCGGACCTCTTCCTCGGTGAGGGGCTTGCCGGTTTCGAGTGTTCGGACGTATTCGGTGATCTCGTCGAGTTCATCCATGAACTTGGCGTCGGAGCGGATGAGGCGGATGAGCTGCTCGCGGCCCATTTCCTGCTGAGCGGGCGCCTGTCCGCTGAAGCGGGAGATGAGGTTCATGATGTAGTCGTAGTCGATATCGGCCGAGGCGAAGAGGACGAACTCGAAGTCGAGCTGGTCAATCGCGTCACTGCCATACCCATCCGGGGTCTCGCGGACTTGGTCGTCAATTCCGGGCTTGTCGCCGCCGGTCTTATCCTGTTTGGCTTTGAGGCGTTTGGCGGTTTCGAGGTAGACGCCGCGGAAGGCACGGGCGTCGTCCCTGGGGAGGGTCTGCTCGATCTCCCGGTGCTGCTCGTCGGTGAGGTCGGTGTACTGGTCGAGCTGGGTGGCCAGGCGCTGGACCTCTTTGAATTGCTTGATAAAGGCGACACGGGCGTCGTCGCCCCTGAGGTTGGGCACGGCTTCGGGGCGGGCTTCCAGCCCATGCGACTGGAGGAAGTCGTCCAGTTTCTGCTTGGCGGCCTTGAGTTGTTCGATCACCACGGGGGCCTTGTCCACCAGCCAGATTTCCTTGGCCTGTTCGGCGAGTGCACCGGAGAACAGGGTAATGGCTTCATCGACGTTGGCCTGCTGGCCGCGGAAGTCGAGGATGTGGCCGTAGGGCTTGGCGGCATTGAGGACGCGGTTGGTGCGGGAAAAAGCCTGGATGAGGCCGTGGTGCTTGAGGTTTTTATCGACGTAGAGGGTGTTGAGATATTTGGAATCGAAGCCGGTCAGGAGCATGTCCACGACAATGGTGATGTCGATCTTCTCCGCGCCCTTCTTGGGGAGGTCGCGGTTGGGGTATTGCTGGTCCTTGATGCGCTTCTGCACGTCCTGGTAGTAGGCGTCGAACTCGCCGACGGAGTGATTGGTTGAATAGCGGTCGTTGTAGTCGGCGATGATGGCCTTGAGCGCGTCCTTTTTCTTGTCCGGCTCCTGCTGGTTGTCTTCGAGTTCCTGGGGCAGGTCTTCCTGGAGCTGTTTGACGTCCGGGTTGCCCTCGGCGGGCGGTGAGAAGACGGCGGAGACCTTGAGGGGGACGAAGTCGGGATCGCCTGCCTGGCGTTCGGCCTGGACCTGCTTGAAAAGCTCGTAGTATTCAATGGCATCGTTGATCGAGGCGGTGGCAAAGAGCGCGTTGAAGCGGCGCTGGCTGGTGGCGGCGTCGTGTTTGTCGAAGATGGCGTTGATGATGGCGCGTTTGGCGAGGGTTTCGCCGGGCCCGGGCGGGTTTTCGCCGTCGGGTTTGAAGTAGTCGACGTGGAACTTGAGGACGTTGCGGTCCTCGATGGCGTGGGTGATGGTGTAGGCGTGGAGTTCGCTCTGGAAGAGGTCCTGGGTGGTGCGGAGCGTGGCGATATCCCCATCGATCTGCCGGGCGGTGGCGTTCTCCGTGAAGATCGGCGTGCCGGTAAAGCCGAAGAGTTGGGCCTTGGGGAAGAAGTTCTTGATGGTCTGGTGGGTCTGGCCGAACTGGGAGCGGTGGCACTCGTCAAAGATGAAGACCATGCGCTTGTCGCGGAGCGGCGCCAGGCGCTCTTTAAAGGTGGCCTTGCCGTTCTTATTGCCGGGCTTGTTGTATTTGCTGGTTTCGTCGAGGGCGAGGCCGAGCTTCTGGATGGTGGTGACAATGACCTTGTCGGCGTAGTCGCCGGAGACGAGGCGGCGGACAAGCGCGGCGGTGTTGGTGTTTTCTTCGACGCAGCCTTCCTGGAAGCGGTTGAACTCTTCGCGGGTCTGGCGGTCGAGGTCTTTGCGGTCGACGACGAAGAGGCACTTGTGGATGTCGGGGTTGAGCTTTAGGAGCGTGGAGGCCTTGAAGGAGGTCAGGGTTTTGCCCGAGCCGGTGGTGTGCCAGATGTAGCCGTTGCCGCGGTTTTCGCGGATGCACTGGTCAATGGCCTCGACGGCGTAAACCTGGTAGGGGCGCATCATGAGCATCTTCTGCTCGGAGGCGACGAGGACCATGTAGCGGCTGATGGTCGTGCCGAGGGTACACTTGGGCAGGAAGGACTCGGCGAAGTCGTGAAGGTGAGTGATCTTGGCGTTATCCTCGTCGGCGTGCTGGTAGATGGGCAGGAAGTTTTCATCGGCGTCGAAGGCGAAATGGCGGTCGTTGTTATTGGCAAAGTAGTAGGTCTCGGTCTGGTTGGAGACGATGAAGAGCTGGACAAAGCAGAGCAGGGTCTTGGTATAGCCGTTGCCGGGGTCTTTTTTGTAGTCGACGATCTGCTGCATGGCCCGGCGGGGGCTGATGCCAAGGGTCTTGAGTTCGATCTGGACGGCGGGGATGCCGTTGATCAGTAGCATCACGTCGTAGCGTTGGAAGCTGTAGTCGGTGTTGATGCGAAGCTGGTTGACGATCTCGAAGGTGTTTTTGCACCAGTCCTTGATGTTGACGAGGGTGTAGTTGAGCGGGGTGCCATCGTCGCGGGTGAAGCTGTTGATCTCGCGGAGCAGGGTCGCGGCGGTGAAGACGTCGGGAGAGACGATCTCGTCAAGGAGGCGCTTGAACTCGCCGTCGGTGAGCTGGACGCGGTTGAGGGCCTGGAAGTGGTTGCGGAAGTTGCCTTCGAGGGCAGCGCGGTCGCGAATATCGGGGCGGTGAGTGTATTTGAGATCGGTTAGTTTGCCGGTCAGTGCTTGTTCAAGTTCTTGTTCGGTCATGATCATCGACTCTCCGGGGTCTCACTTTTTTTGTTGCCTGCTAAAGGCTTCTGACTGAACAGCGATAGTATTCTTGGGGACATGTTGACTTTATACACTTAATCTGCCCGTAAATTGCCTTGCTCAAATTTTTTGTCCTATCAGTCAACAAAGTCTCTGAAATCGGTTGTCTATTCTGCATTAAGATTTTTCAAGATTTTTTTTGCCAATGGCTCTTTGATTTCGGTGTGCCGAGGAACAGCTTCTATCATCCCATTCTTTGGATTAATCCAAAGTGAATGTGAGGATCCTTCGCGTTTTAGATAACAACCCGCTATTCTCAATTTTCGTTCCAAGTCTCTTCGTTTCATCCGATCATTACCTTGTCTTGGATAGCATCTTCAGGCAGCCCACGAAGAATATCTGCCTTGCGATCCTCAAAAATCAACTCAATAGCCTGCTGTAAGCTATTTTTAGCTTCCTCTATTGTCTCGCCCTGGCCATTGGCACCAGGCACTTCCGGGCAGATTGCCCAGAATCCGCCCTCTGGTGCGGCTTCTATTATGGCTGTAAATTCTGCTTTCATACTATTCTCCTGTTGTTTCTTATTAAACCGAACTTGCTGGTAAGGGGCGGCGCACTTTTTCGCCGTCCCCTTCAGCAGAGATGTTATGATGTTTCGCTGTCGCAGAGGTCCGGTTGAGAAAAGCGTTTCAGGAATGAGATAAACGCCTATTAGTCCAGAATTGCCTTAGAAGTCAAGCATTTTACCGGGTATGGGGTGTGTATATGTCGGTACGTGGCCGCTGCCATGAATGGGCCCTGCTCAGCCGGGCCAGCTTTTAGGTTGAACCAAAAAGCGAAAAAGCCGTTGCCGGCTAAACCATAGATTTCAACGTGACGCGATCCAGCATGTCGGCTGCATCTTTCGCCTTGTCTGAAACCGCCGCGACCCTGTCCAGACAAAGTTTCAGATGGATTTTACGGCTGAATTCAATCGGGGCTATAAAAATTTTCTTGGTCAAATCCCATTCAAGCCGGTCCACATCCGATTCTTTCAGACCCACTTCTTTGGCATGCTGCCTGGCAACCTCGACCGGGCACTCGCCCTTTACAAAACAAAGAATCGCTTCCTTCAGCGGTTTAATGATTCCCAGAGACTGCTTGCCGGCTTCAAGAAACAGGGATTTTAATTCGTCCGGGAAATCCGGACGCTGATTCAGAAAAAAGTCACAGCAGGATTCGGCCGCATTGGCGACTTCATCATAACTTTCAATCAAATTATAGATATCATCTCTGAGCCGGGGCAGAAACGCACCGGTATAAAGCTTGTCGCGTATTTCATAGCGGACAAGGTCGGCAGCCGATTCGATCCGGTCTGTTTCCTGGGAAAGCTTTTTAGCCTTATCCTTCTCACCCTTTAAATAAGCATCGATCGTTTCCATTGCGGTAAGGATACACTTCTCTACCGCATCGGCATGCTTTAAAATAAGCTCCAGGACTTCTTTTTCCTTTTTAAAGAATACCATTGCATCTCCTTTTGTATGAAGCTTTCGTCTTGAAAACGGTTTGTAAATAAGGTTACGCGGCGATATTGACGAAAGCAAGGTAAATCAACATCAAAATATAAGCAACCAGGCCGCTGGCAAGCGGGGTGGAAACCCACCCGATGGCGATTTCAATGAGCGACTTCTT
>Ga0209270_1003957_pt1 | contig 11937 bp, 9 predicted proteins | sample MTBAKSrepl1MetaG_FD_187456 | JGI IMG/M metagenome (GOLD analysis project Ga0209270, IMG submission 187456) | Enrichment culture microbial communities from Arthur Kill intertidal strait, New Jersey, USA, that are MTBE-degrading - MTBE-AKS1... | ecosystem: Environmental > Aquatic > Marine >...
AAGCTGAAATAGTCCTGGGCCTTGCCGATGATCAGATGATCGATCACTTTCATTTCCACCAGGAAGGCGGCGTGGACCAGGTGGCGGGTCAGGCGGTAGTCTTCGGGGGAGGGTCTGGTCTGGCCGGTCAACGCCCACATCAGTCCCTATCCTTACGCCCACTACGGCAACCACGAACCGGAACGGCGCAGAAAGCTTCTGCTCCACAGCCGGGAAATCAAAAAGGTCTACGGCCGGACCCAAGAACGAGGCCAAGCGCTCATCCCCCTGGCCATTTATTTCAAGAAAAGCCGGGCCAAGGTCGATCTGGCCTTGGCCCGGGGTAAAAGAGCCTATGACAAGCGCCAGACCCTCAAACAGAAGGAAGCCGACCGGGAAATGGCCCGAGACATCCGCCGCCGGACTTCATATTGAAGGCTGAATCGACCCGATATTCCTTCCCTTCGTATCCCCCGCCCAATCGAATAATTGGCCGGCTTTCAGACGGTCGTTAGCTTCCGCTCACGTAATCATAGTTCATGATCTCCGTTTCCGGGATGAAGGTGTTTGGAACTTTGCCATCGCGCATTCTGTCATAAACGATGCCGTTGGTCCCAAACAGCAGGGAGCGGGCGTCGTATCCCAGAATCCTCAGATAGCCTGACGCATAGGCGCTGGTCTGCCCAGTAAAGCAATACAGGACATTGGGGAATTTTGTGGAAAGGGTCAGCAGGTGGGTGCTGCTCTTAAAAGGCTGTTTTTCCGGAGGGTAATTTACAGCGCCTGGGACATGGCCGATCTTTTGGTACAGCTCGGTGGGCCAGTAATTGACGACATAATAATTACCGTCACAATACCAGTTGTTAAACAAACAGCAATGCCCGATCATGGCCGGTCTGAACCCCTCGGCGAAAAGCTTGTTGAGTCGCGCCTCCAGTATTTCCCCGGGTTTTGTTTTCCCGGTGGTTATCCTAGGCAGTTGTCCCGGAGGGTTCTTGGGTGGGGAGGGCGTCTGCACAAACTCTCCGGCCCGCATATTGCTGAGGTTCTTCAGCCAGGATTCTTGGGCAAAAACCGCAGCCCAGGAGCTGATGCCCCATTTAAGGGAAACGGCATTGGCATATCCGGCGGCCCGCAGCAGGGAAACGGCATAGGCCGAAGCCTGCCCCGCAAAGCAAATGAGAACGATGTTTTCATAAGACGAGGCCTTGAGTTGTTTCACGTGATTGTAAACGTCTGCAAAGTCCACATGGTTTGAGCCGCGGATGTGCCCCTTGGCAAATGCTTCCGGTGAGCGGATGTCAATTAGATATTGAGACTGAGGCTTGGTAAGCAGATTCAAGCGTAGCGCCTGAGCCGTGATGATAAAAGAGCCGCCCTTGTGAAAATAATCCCGCTCATTCTCAAAAAAGTTAAGCAAAACCTGGGTTTCATCAACGGCTGCTTGTTGTTGCGCTGCCTGTGCAAATCCCGGCAGGAAAAAAAGGCCGGTGACCCAGAACAGACAAATCCACAATAGTCTTTTGGTGGATATGGGCTTCATTATCGCCTCCTTATTAATTTAATCGGCAGTGAGATGTATTTTCAACATCAAGGCTTTCCCCAGGTTGCGGGAAGACTGCCGTCTACAACAATCCGTTCATTGGCGCTCTTTTCCCAGCTCTCTTTCAAATCCGATGAAAACAGGTACAATTCACGATTTCGCCAGCCGGACCCTTCCGGAATGATATGACAGCTATCAAAACAAGATCGACCTTCGGCTACGCGCGTACGAGTAGTCCAACGCTGGATATTGTGCGGGGTGGTGTAATTGTAGGTAGTTTTTGTGCCGAAGGCAGGCATTTCCTGTATCCCGAATACGGCCCAGTTATCGGGGGCGGCCAGGGTTCGTCTTAACAGGGCCAGCCGGTAAGGTTTGTCTTCCGGGATGGGGTTCAGCCCGATTTTGAAACCTAAATAAGAAGGAATACGGGCTCCCGCTCCGCCCACATGACAACTGCCGCAGTTGTTGTAATCCTGCGAATGGCATACGTGGCAATCAAAGGTTTGGATATGGGCCTTATGATAGTCGTTGGATGCGTCTGTATCGTCATGGCAGTCTTGGCACTTGGGAGAAAGCGATGTTTGGTAGCGATTCTCGTAAATCCGCCCGTCACCATGGAGTTGTTTTTGGTCGTGGCATTCCAGGCATGCGAAGCCGGCTTGTATCAGGTGGACATCCGGCTGAGCCCCTACGCCAAGCCCGAAATAGGCATGGCCGCCGCGACTGCTGTGGCAGGCGACGCAAGTATCCCGCATATCCGGCGTGCGCGAGAACTGATGTCCTTTGTAAAGACCGCCGCCCGCCGCTTTGGGTCGATTGACATGGCAATCTCCGCAGCCGGCATGGCATGTGGCGCAGTTTTGGCTATAGGCCGCCTGAAGCTTTTCCGGCAACTTATCAAAGGCGGCATGTCCCATGCGCATGGCCACACTCTTTTTCTGTCCCCATCCTTGCTCATGCAGGCTGCCGGACGCATTTTTCACTATGTCATTGTGGCAGTCTCCGCATGCGGCTTTGGCATTTTCGGAAGGGTGCTTGATAAAATCGCCTGAGTGAGCCAGCTTTTTGTCCATAATCCCATCGTTGCCGCCGTGACATTTGGTGCAGGCGAGACGCCCGTGCGCCGAATTCTTAAAAGCCTCATATCCAGGCCCTCCCAGGAAGACCCTGTCACAAGGTTGGATGTAAGGTGCGGCGCCGCCACAGCCTTCCATCGGCGGCTCGGAATCCGGAGAAGCCAAAGACTCAAGCGTCTGGTAATTGGTATGACAGGCAATACAGGAGCCGGTGGAATCCCTCGGTGTGTTTTTTTCGGACAGTTCCTCGGTCTCCACGCGTCCGGTTTGCCATAGAAAAATAACCGTAACAACAACGCCTAAAAGGAAAAAATAACGCTTCATGGGAAATCCTTGCACGATAGGTTCTCTTTGACTCTCAAAGATTCTGAAATTACGCCCTCCGTGACGCCAATTTGATCGCCATACTTTATCATTATTTATAACACGCTAGGAAAAGGCAAACAAATTAAAACGTTGTCCACGAAGATGAAATCTGTCCATAATGGCATTACTGGTGTTGAGGTCCTGATCTTTTAAGGATGGAGGACCATATTGACGATTCCTGCCTGGGTGCAACCTGAAACGATGACCAGGACCTCCCCTATCAGGTAGATCACCCACGGCCTTCTCATCCCTGATCGGGCCTTTCCTCCTCTTGTCCGTTTCGCTCCAACGAAAGTTCAGCATTATAGTTATGTTAAGCGGCGTCACCCCTTTCGTCCCTGCTCGCCATGATCTCTTTGTTTGGTATACCTCGGCTCAAAGGCGTTTTCAACCGGCCGAAGAGTAAAACTGTTTGAATTCGTTTTCGTATCGGGCCAGGTGGCCCTGATCGCGGAAGCTGAAATAGTCCTGGGCCTTGCCGATGATCAGATGATCGATCACTTTCATTTCCACCAGGAAGGCGGCGTGGACCAGGTGGCGGGTCAGGCGGTAGTCTTCGGGGGAGGGTCTGGTCTGGCCGGAGGGGTGATTATGAACAAAGACCAGCCCGGCCGCCTGGTGGATCAACGCCCGCTCGATCAGTTCCCGGGGATGAACGGCGGCCCCGCTGACCGTGCCCCGGCTGACGTCTTCCAGGGCCAGGACGGCGTTGGCCCCGTTGAGGAAGATGACTTTGAAGATTTCCTTGGTCAAATTTTCCAAATGATGCCGCAGGTACTCGTAGACCTTTTTTGACGAGGACAGATAGGCCTGACCGACCAAACGCTGTTCCAGGTACCGTCCGGCCACGGCGTGAATGAACTTGATAGCGATGGGATTGTTGGGACCCAGTCCGTTGATCTCGGCCAAGTCAGCCAGATCGGCCTCGAAAACGGCCCGGATCGAGCCGAACTTCTTAAGCAGGCTCCGGGCCGCCTGTTTGCAGTCCCGCCGGGGCGTGCCGAAGGTCAAAAGCAGCTCGATGATTTCCTCGTCGGTGAACTTGTCCAGGCCGTGTTCGAGGAATTTTTGCCTGAGGCGCTGCCGGTGACCGGCTCGAAGGTCTTCGTTTCCAGCCACGGCCGGTCAGGTCCAGACTCCCGCCGCCGGGGTGCGGCAGTCAGGGCAGGCCCCTTGGCGGATATGGTTGGCCGAGATGGAGAAGCCGATTCGGTCGATGAGCAGTCGGCCGCAATGGTGGCAATGGGTCTTTTCCCCTTCGTCTCCCCAGACGTTGCCGGAGTAAACGTAATGGAGGCCGGCTTTGAGGCCGATGTCACGGGCCTTCCGGATCGAATCCGTCGGGGTGGGTCCGATGTCGGTCAAGTGGTAAGTCGGGTGGAAGCGGCTGATGTGCCAGGGCATGGCCGGGTCCACCCCGGCCAGCCACTCGGCCATGGCCTCGAGTTCCTTTTCGTCGTCATTCCAGCCCGGAATCAATAGAGTAGTCACTTCCACCCACACGCCCTGGGCCTTCATCCGGGCAATGCTCTCCTTGACCGGTTCGAGCCGGGCTTGGCATAGTTTTTTATAAAAATCATCAGTGAAGGCCTTGAGGTCCACGTTGGCCGCATGGAGGTCCGCCCCGATCATGTCCAAGGCGGCGGCGGACATGTAACCGTTGGTGATGAAGACGTTTTTGAGGCCGGCCTGGGTGGCGATTCGGGCCGTATCCAGGGCGTATTCGAAATAGATGGTCGGTTCGGTGTAAGTGTAGGAGATGGAGGCGGCCCGGTTCCGCCGGGCCTGGGCGACCACCTCGGCCGGCGGCAGGTCGCGGCCCATAATCCGGCCGTCTTCCCGGGGCATCTGGGAAATATCGTGATTCTGGCAAAAAGAGCAGGCGAAGTTGCAGCCGACCGTGGCGATGGACAGGGAGTGAGTGCCGGGCAGGAAGTGGAAGAGGGGCTTTTTTTCGATGGGGTCCAGGTTGGCCGAAACGGCCCGGCCGTAAACCAGGGTCATCAGCCGGCCGCCTTGATTGAGGCGGACGCCGCAAATCCCGGTCTGGTCCGGCTTGATCAGACACTGGTGGGCGCAGAGGCGGCAGCGGACCCGGCCTTCCCCCAAGGATTCGTACAGCAGGGCTTCTTTCATCTCTACCTCTCTCCAAAAATTTCTCCCGCAGAAGGCGGGCGGGCCAAGTCGCAGGCCGTGGGGCTGGGGGTGGGGGCGGGTTTGCCGACCATTTTCAAGGAGGTTTTAACCGGCAAGCCCAGGGGCCGGATGGTGTAAGGGAGGTCGGCGACCAGGCCCAGGAAGGCCCCGAAAGGATTCTTCTGAATCACAGGCTGTTCTTCCAAGGACCAGGCCCGGCTGGAGAGGGAAGGCGGTAATATTTGGACCGTGGCCCAACGCATTTTGGCCGGTCCGGCCAGCGTTTTAATCAGTCCCTGCAACTCCCACAAGGAAAAAAAACGGGCCTGGTTATACAGGCTGTCCTTGAACAGGCCCTTGACCCGCCGGCCCATGGCGGTCAGAGACAGGCGATTGAGCACGCCGATAAAGACGCGGCTGCGGGCCACCCTGACCGCTTCGGCCAGGGCCGCTTCCGGATCGTCGACAAATTCCAGACAGGTGATCAGGGTGACGATATCGAACTCGTTGTCTTCAAAGGGCAGGTCTTCGGCTCGCCCGGGAATCAGGTCGGCCCGGCGGTCCAGACGGGTCCGGGCCAGGTCGAGCATGGCCGGAGAAGGGTCCAGGCCGGTCACGGCCAGGCCCCGGCCCATGAACATCTTGAGATGGAGGCCGGAACCGCAGCCCACGTCCAAAAGGCGTTCCCTGGGCCGGGGCTTGAGGAGACGAAGGATCAGCTCCTGCTGTAAGCGCAAGGAGGCCTGGCCGGTTTTGGTCTTGAACCAAGCTTCCTGGCTTTCAGCAGCCTTCTGGTCAAAGACGCAACCCAAACCGTTCTCCAGGATTCAAAGCGGCCGGCGGCCCGATTACGTCCGCCTGCTGGTCATTGTGGGATGGATGTTTTTTTCTTTTCTTTCAAAAATCATCCTTGAACACGGCCCCCGTGGCCCCGGAGGTGACCATCTGGGCGTATCGATAGGCGTAGCCTTCCTTGATCTTAGGTTCCGGCGGCTTCCACTGCGCCCGGCGTCTTTCCAATTCTTCTTCGCCCACCTCCAAGGTAATGGTCTTGGCCGGGATGTCAATGGAGATGCGGTCGCCCTCCTTGACCAGGGCGATAGGCCCGCCCAGGGCCGCTTCCGGAGAGACGTGCCCGATGGCCGCGCCCTGGGTGCCGCCGGAAAAACGGCCGTCGGTGATCAAGGCCACGCCGGCCCCCAAGCCCATGCCGACGATGCTGCTGGTCGGGGTGAGCATCTCCCGCATGCCCGGCCCGCCCCGAGGACCTTCATACCTGATGACCACCACGTCCCCGGATTTGATCTTGCCGTCAAGAATCGCGGCGGAGGCCTCCTCTTCGGAATCGAAGACCCGGGCCCGGCCCCGGCTTCGGAGCATCTCGTCGGCCACGGCCGACTGCTTGACCACGGCCCCGTCCGGGGCCAGGTTGCCCCGCAGGATGGCGATGCCGCCTTCCCGGTGATAAGGGGAGCCGATCTCGCGGATAACCGCCCGATTCAGGACCTTGGCCCCCTTGAGGCTGGTTTTCAGTTTGGCCCCGGTCGCGGTCAAAGCTTCTGGATCGATCAGATCGGCTCTGGCCAATTCGGCCATGACCGCCATGACTCCGCCGGCCTGGTCCAGGTCCTGGAGATGATGGGGGCCGCCGGGCGAGAGGCTGACGAGGTGCGGTGTGCGAGCGCTGACTTCGTTGAACAGATCGAGTTTCAGGTCGAGTCCGGCTTCATGGGCCAGGGCCGGGACGTGCAGGACCGTGTTGGTCGAACAGCCCAGGGCCATGTCCACGGCGATGGCGTTCAGGAAGGCGGATTTAGTGGCGATGTCCCGGGGCCGGATATTTTTCCTGACCAGTTTCATGACCGCCTGACCGGCGTCCTTGGCCAGCCTGATCCTGGCCGCGCTGACGGCCGGGATGGTCCCGTTGCCCGGCAGGCCCAGGCCGATGGCCTCGGTCAGGCAGTTCATGGAATTGGCCGTGAACATGCCCGAGCAGGAGCCGCAGCCGGGACAAGCCGCGTCTTCAAGGCGGCAGATGTCCCGCTCCGACATCTTGCCGGCCTTGACCCGGCCGATGCTTTCGAACACGGTGATCAGGTCCACGTCCCGGCCTTCGAACAAACCGGCCATCATGGGACCGCCGGAAACGGCGATGGCCGGGATATTGAGGCGCAGGGCGGCCATGAGCATGCCGGGGATGATCTTGTCGCAGTTGGGGATCAAAACCAGGCCGTCAAAGGGATGGGCCCGGGCCATGACCTCGACCGAATCCGCGATCAGCTCCCGGCTGGCCAGCGAGTATTTCATGCCCTCGTGGTTCATGGCGATGCCGTCGCAGACGCCGATGGTGGAAAACTCGATGGGCGTGCCCCCGGCCATCCGCACCCCGGCTTTGACCGCTTCGGCGATCTTGTCCAGGTTGATGTGGCCCGGGATGATCTCGTTCTTGGAATTGGCGATGCCGATGATGGGCCGGGCCAGTTCTTCGTCGGTATAGCCCATGGCCTTGAACAGGGAACGGTGGGGGGCCTTTTCCAGACCTTTCTTCATGACGTCGCTTCTCATGGGGAACTCCAGATGATCGAATTCAGTAAACAGTGTACTCCGGGTAGACCAACACCTCAAGCCTGACCCATTAGAATAAAAATTCTTTTAAGTTTCAAGAGATAATTTGAACGGCCCCGGCGGTTTCGGAAGATTCATCCGGTCAAAACCCGATCCCCAGGCCCGCGTCCTTACCCGCCGCCCCAAATGATGTCCAGGTCATAGGCTTTAAACTGAAGATCAGCGGTCATGACGGGGAGGCCTTCGATCCGAAGCATGGGCGCGCCGCCGCTTTCCAACTAAAAACATTGATTTTTTTCGAAGAAATTTTGTATTATAATTTATGGGGGTAATGCCTGGGGAACAACGGTATGTGAATATTTTTAAAAATTCTTGTAAATATGACCGCAAATTTTTTAGATAAGCGGGAGGTAATAGCCAGAGCCTTGCTTCGGGAAATTCGAGGCGAAAGAGTAAAATAGCTTTTAGATTTCCAAATATATCAATAAAATCGGCCTGGTGCTCGATGATTAAACGGAAGTTCCTCCGTGCAGCCACAAGAAAGAAAATCCCCTCACCGGAAAAATATATGAATTTACAACAATAAAAAGTCCACTCTAAATACGGGATCGAGGGTGAACTTCCGTTCCAGGCGGAAGGCTGCTCTTTCGCCGTCTTTCCGAACGGCCGGGTCATCATCCACGGGACGACCGACCGCGGAAAAGCCCGAACTCTTTATGACCGCTACATCGGTTTTTGATCGAACCGCTGCAGGTTGATTACTCGTCGTTGCGCTTGAGGAACTGGTCGAAAGGAATTATTTTGCCTTTTTCGCCTTCCGCGAGAGAAGATGGATGGGGCCGGCGGCGCGGGCGTGAGGATTCTTGGAACTCTTGTTTCAGTTCATCCACGTATTTTTTCAAACGAGGATTGTTGGCGATGAGGTCTTCGATCTGCCGGTCCATCTCGACGATGCCTTCCAGGAGGTCCTGGGTGTCCAAGGAAAAGCCGGCCGCGGTTTTGATTATCTCGATCAGCCGCTGCAGAATCTTCAGATTGCCCGTCTGAATGTAGACCGGGGCATGGCCCCAAAGCCCGACCACCGGCAGACCTTGTTCTCGGGCCCGAACCATCAGCCAGGTATGAATGCTGATGGGGCCTTCGTATTCCGCCGGAGATAATTGGTGGGTCATCCCGGACAAGGCGGCCTTGGCCGCCGCCCCGGAATAAACCACCGAAACCCTGGGCTCGACCCAATGGGGCACGTAATCATAGGTTCCGCCCACGGTGAAAATAGTTTGGGTGCTCAGGTCTTTGGCCAGGTCCAAAATCAATTGGGCGAAATATTTCCAGCGCAAATCCGGCTCGCGGCCGGAAAAGAGGATCAAGTCTCTTCCCTCCGCCCCTGTTTTGACATAAGAAAAATGATTGCGGGGGAACCGGAAGTCTTCCAAATGACCCGCGGTGATCTTGGCGGTGGGGCGGTCGGCGGTAAAGTTGTAAAAATTGTCCGGTTCGATCATGGCCAACGGCCTGGCTTCCAGGCGGCGCAAAAGATAGCTCAGGGCGCCGGTGGACACGTCGCCGGCGTTGGGCCAGCCGGCAAAACCCAAGATCATGACCGGCCGATCAAGCCGGGGCTGGTCAAAATAGTAAAGTTCCGACATACCGAAAGTCTCCGGGCGTTCAGGAGGCCTTGATTTGTTCAACCAGGTCTCGGGCTTCCTCAAAATCCGGGTTAAGGTCCAGGGCCTGTTTAAGGTGCTTAAGCGCCTCTTCCTTTTGTCCCCGGTCGTAATAAACCCGACTTAGGTTGTACAACAGGTTTTCGTCGTCCTGGGCGACCTCGATAGCCTTGAGGAAGTAACGGGCGGCGTCTTCCAGCTTGCCTTGCTGGCGGAGGGTGATACCCAGGCGGTTGAAAATATGGGTCTGAGAGGGATCGAGGTTGAGGGCCAGCCTGAAGGCCTTTTCCGCATCTTCAAAATTTCCCGATTCCAGCAAGGCCTCGCCCAAATAACGCTGCCGGTCGGCGTTCAGGGGGCTGATCTCCGAACTATGGCGCAGATAGTTCAAGGCCTCTTCCGGCTGGTTCTTCTTCAGACTCAAGGTCCCCAGGGCGTCGAAAGCATCGACGTAATATTTGCTCATTTTCACGGCCTGGTGATAATCCGTTTCGGCCTGGTCCTCCTGCTCCAAGGCTTCGTGAGTCCGGCCTATTTTATAGTGAATCACGGCCAGGGATGACTTGGTCGCCTCCAGGGCCTGTTGGTACTTTTCCAAGGCCGCGTTCAGGTTGCCGGACTGGGCCAGTGAATTGGCCTCCTGATAGTATTGTTCCACCTCGCTGGGATTGATGCGCCGATCAAGGACTTGGTTGACCTTTTTAATCAGGGTCTGGTAGGAAAAAGGTATGAGCACGTAACCGCTGACTTTGTATTCGGCGGCCTTGGCTACGTATTTTTGTTCGATTTGGGATGAAATGAGAATAAAGGGGACTTCCTTGAGCCTTTTATCCCGCCGGATTTCCTTGAGCAAATCCAGTCCGTTCAGTCCGGGGAGATTATAATCGGCCAAGATCAGGTCCATCGATTCCGTCTGGGCTTTTTTCAGGGCGGAGAGACCGTTTTCCGAGATGGTCAAATTGGTGTAGCCCTCGTCCCTTAAATAAGTCCGGATCAGACTTCTCATCTCCAGCTTATCGTTGACGATCATTATCTTGAAAGCGGTTTTATCCATCCCCATTTATCCGAAAGGCGTGGTATTTAGAATAAGTTTACTTTATATTGTCGGCCCTGGCAATAGATGTCCTTCGATTAAAAGTGGATATATTCCTGAGGGAAATTCCCTTGCCAATGTTAATCCAGTCAAGTATAAGTGAAGTCCGTCAGCTTGAGCCGGGTAAGGACCATGGTTGAGCCAGAGGTATTCTCGCTATGGACGAGCGGAACGAACACTTCACCATTGATCTGCGTGATTTGGTCGTAGCCCTGTCCGAAGCCCTGGGTCTGGTCGGCGGCCCCATCATTGACCACGGCAAACGCGTGGCTTATTTGGCTTTGACCTTCGGGGAAAGCCTGGATTTGTCGCCGGCGGAATCCGAAGACCTGCGTACGGCGGCCCTGCTCCACGACGCCGGCGTTTCCTGCACCCAAGTCCACAAAAACCTGATTCAGCTCGACTGGGAAGGGGCCTTCGAGCACTGCCGCGATGGAGCGGCTCTCCTGGAAAACTTCCGGCCTTTTGCCCGGCCGGCCCAAATGATCTTTTATCATCATACCAAATGGCCTCAATTTCAAAATCTTGAAGTAGACCATCGCTTGGCCCTCCTGGCCAATCTCATTTTTTTGGCCGACCGGATCGACGTCATGCTGGATTGGCGTCGGGAGATCATCCTCAACCGCGACCCCATCGAAGGCAAAATAAGGGAACTGGGCCAAGGCTTTTTCAACCCTGACGCGGTCCGAATTTTTTTGGAAAAATCCCGGCTGGAGGTTTTTTGGCTGAATCTGCACCCCCGGCATATCGCCAGGGCCCTGGCCCAATTTCGGCCTCCCGAGCCCGAACCGTTCGGCCTCGAGGACCTCGAGGTCGTGGCCGGGATTTTTGCTCGAATCGTCGACAACAAGAGCAGTTTCACCCGGACCCACTCGGACGGGGTGGCCGGCCTTTGCGACCTGTTCAGTCGGCACTTGAATCTTCCGGCCATGACCACTCAGAAGCTGCGGATCGCCGGCCTGCTGCACGATCTGGGCAAGCTGGCCGTCCCTGATGAGATTTTGGAAAAGCCTTCCGAGCTGACCACCGAGGAATTCCAAATAATTAAGCGTCATCCTTTTGAAACTTATCATATTCTGGGCGGACTGCCCGGTCTGGAGGACATCCGGGACTGGGCCTCCTTTCACCATGAAAAGGGCGACGGCTCCGGCTATCCCTTTCACCTGGCTCAAAAGGCCTTGAAGCTGGAACACCATATCGTGGCTTTGTCCGACATAATTCAAGCCCTGGTGGCCGACCGGCCATATCGCCCCGGCCTGTCTCGGGAGCACGTCCTGGACATTCTGGAACACATGGCCCATCAGCAGCCGTGCCTCCAGCCCTTGACCAGGATCGTCAAGTCCGAATTCGATCTGGTGGTCCGGGCGGCCCAGGGCAAGAGGACAATCGAATGAAAGAACTGATCCCGCGCCCGCCGAGCGGAGGCGGTGACAAATGTTTCGTTTGCGGCCCCAATAATCCCAAGGGACTTCATCTGCAGTTTTATCTTTCGGACGACCGGACCGTGACCACCGA
>Ga0209270_1003971_pt1 | contig 11910 bp, 7 predicted proteins | sample MTBAKSrepl1MetaG_FD_187456 | JGI IMG/M metagenome (GOLD analysis project Ga0209270, IMG submission 187456) | Enrichment culture microbial communities from Arthur Kill intertidal strait, New Jersey, USA, that are MTBE-degrading - MTBE-AKS1... | ecosystem: Environmental > Aquatic > Marine >...
TGGACATCGGCTGCGGCGCCGGACGCCACACCTGCGCCGCGGCCGGCTGGGGCCAAGTTACGGTCATCGGGGCGGACCTCCAGTTCACCAACGCGGTCGAGACCCGCGAGCGGCTTAAATATCATGAACAACTCGGGGTCATCGGCGGCGGGCCCTGGGGAACGCTGGTCGCGGACGTGACCCGATTGCCCTTCCCGAACGAGGTTTTCGATTTGGTGATTTGCTCCGAGGTCCTGGAACACATCCCCGACCATGAAACCGCCGTTCAGGAACTGGTCCGGGTGCTCAAACCGGGCCGAGACCTGGCGATCAGCGTGCCCCGGCGGCTGCCCGAACGCTTATGCTGGGCCTTGTCGGCCGAGTACCATCAGACCTCCGGCGGCCATATTCGGATTTACCGCCGGCGGGAATTGACCGCCCTGCTGGAAAGAGCCGGGCTGCGCCAGTGGGCGGTTCATTTCGCCCACAGCCTCCACACCCCTTACTGGTGGCTGAAATGTCTGGTCGGTCCCCAGAGGGAGAATTTGGCGCCGGTGAAGCTCTACCACCGGTTTTTGGTCTGGGACATGATGAAAAAGCCCCGGCTGACCCGGGGCTTGGAAAACCTTCTCAATCCGGTCCTGGGCAAAAGTCTGGTCATTTATTTAAGAAAAAATTCAAATAGTTGATTAGCTTCTGACCGTGACGGCCAAGCCGACTTGCCCGGCGATCTCCCGCAGCCGCTCGATCTGCTCGTCCGTCGGCGGTTTGGCCGAATCGAAGCGATAGATTCGACCGATCTGACCGGCCTTGGAAACGCCGCCTTCGTGATAGGGCAGCAGCGAAAGCTTCTCCACGCCCCAAGCCCTGCCCATTTCAGCCACGGCCTTTATATCTTCCGGCGAATCGTTGAGCCCGGCGATCAGCGGAATCCTGAACCAGGTCCGCACGTCGGCCGCCACGATCTTGGCGTTGGCCAGGATGATTTGGTTGTCCATCCCCGTGTATTCCCGGTGAATTCTGGGATCGAGGTGCTTCACATCATAGAGGACCAGGTCCAGATAAGGCCGGACCTTGGACCAGGCTTCCCGGGAAAAATAGCCGCTGGTATCCAGGGCGGTGTGAAGTCCGCGATCTTTACAGGTCTTCAGGAAAACGGCCAGGAATTCGGCCTGCATCAGGGGCTCGCCGCCGGACACGGTCACGCCGCCGCCGGAATTCTTGTAAAAAATCCGGTCTTGCTCGACTTCATTGATGATTTCGTCCACGTCGACATACCGCCCGGCCACGGCGATGGACTGAGCCACGCAGACTTCGGCGCACTTAAGGCATTGAGTGCACCGTTTCCAGTCGATGACCCGGCCCCGGTCCGCGGTCATCGAAATGGCCTTTTCCGGGCAGGCCTTGGCGCATTCGCCGCACCCGATGCACTTGGCGTCCCGGACCATGATCTGGGGCCGGACGTCTTGTGATTCCGGGTTCGAGCACCACAGGCAGCGCAGGGGGCAGCCCTTGAAAAAGACCGTGGTCCGGATGCCGGGTCCGTCGTGGATGCTGAACCTTTGGATGTTGAAGATCAAACCCTTGAGCGCCGTCATCAGCGGCTCTCGATTCAAACGAAGCTCTGTTCGGTCCGGGCGATGATCGAGTCCTGCAAGCCCTTGCTCAAATCCGCGAAGTAGGCGCTGTACCCGGCCACCCGGACGATCAGGTCCTGATGGTTTTCCGGATGGAGCTGGGCGTCCAGAAGTGTTTCACGATCAACAACATTAAATTGTATATGACTTATGCCCAGATCCCCCCAACTTCTCAAAAAACTTATGAACACGTTCTTGAGGTCGCCCTCCAGGGCCGAGGGCAAAAACTTCTGGTTCAGCAGGTGATTATAGGTCTTGGTGGTGTCGATTTTCGAGGCCGACTTGAGCACGGCGGTCGGGCCTTTGCGATCCAGGCCCTGAATCGGGGACAGGGTGGCGTCGGCGAAGGCCTCGCCGTTTCGGCGGCCGTCCGGGGTGGCCGGGGTGTCGAAGGCGCAGCCGTAAGTGGCTGAAACGCCGCTGCCGTCGCCCCGGAGAGGGTGGCCGAAACGGTCGGTGAATTCGGCCATGACTTCGGCGGTCCGATGGTGGACCAGGCGGGCCATTTCGTCGGCGTAGTCGTCGTCATTGCCGTACTTGGGCGCGGCCAGCATCGATTGCCTGATAGGTTCATAGCCTTGCCAATTGGCGGCCAGGGCTTCCAGCAGTTCGCCCATGGTCACGGCCTGATCCTCGAAGACGACCTTTTTGATGGCCGTGATGGAATCGGCCACGTTGGTCGGACCGATCATGATGACTATATCATGAACCGAGGAAGGGTAAGCCCACTGCCTGGTGTCCTGGCCCCTTTCGATGCACCCGTCCAGGACGGCTGAATAGAAGGGCCGGGGCAGGTACTTGGCGTAGAGATTGCGACTGGTCTTTTCGATGGTGGAGAACCGCCGGAAAAAGAAACGGGCCTGTTCCAGGTAAGCTTCCATCAGATCGTCCGCGGACTTGAAGGTCCGGGGGTCGGGCGTGGGCGCGCCCCATTGTTCGCCGGTTTTCGGGTCGACGCCCTGATGGAGGGCCCACCAAAGAAGTTTGGGCAGGACAAAGCCGCCGTTGGCCCGCCGGGCGATGTTCTTGCCGGGCAGTTCCAGATAAACGCACCCGGTGATGGCGTAATCCAAGGCGTCACGGCGGGGCACATTCCATTTTTCCAAGGTCGGAATGATGGTCCGGTCGTTGAACAGGGAAGGGTACCCGATACCGGTGCGGATGACGTCGGCGGCCGCGGCCAGCAGTTTATCCGGGGTGCCGTCGTGATACCTCAAAGCGATGCTCGGTTCCAGGGTCCGCATGGAGTCGGCCGTTTCCAAAACCAAGTAAGTCATCTCGTTGGTCACGTCCCGGCCCTGTTCGTCCACCCCGCCCACGGTTATGGCCTGAAGCGATTCCACTCCGCCGTAAATCCCGGACAGCAGGGGCGAATAGACCAGGCCCAGCTCGTGGAACTTGACCCAGAGGAGCTGGAGCAGCTCCAAGGCTTCCTGACGGGTGATGCGGCCGGCGGCCAGGTCTTTTTCATAATATGGTCCGAAGACCTTGTCGAACCGGACGCCGATGCCCAAGGTCGAATATTCCAGGTACCGGACCACGTGAATGAAAAAGAAGGACTGAAGGGCTTCCAGCAGGGTCCGAGGCGGGTTTTCCGGGACCCAGGCGCAAGCGGCGGCGATTTGGCTCAGCCTGCGGCGCTGTTCAGGGTCCGTAGCTTGAGCGGCCATGGTTTCAGCCAATTCGGCGTAACGCCGGGCGAACTTGATCACGGCTCGCAGGGCCACGACGACCGCCTGGAGAAATTCCTTCTGCTCCACGTAGTCAGGCGGCGCTTCCCGGTCGATCTCGGCCAGCCGGTCCTCGGCTTCCTGGATCAGACCCTTCAGACCGACCCGGAAAATCTTTTCATAGTTGGGAATGCCCAATTCGGACCAGTGGGTCCATAAAAAGGTTCCCTCGTATTTCCAATATTTGAGGATTTCGCCGGTGAACAAATCCTGCTGGCGGTCGCTCATGGACCTGCCCTTCCAGTACTCGATCAGTCCGGCCAGCTCTTGCCGGCCGTCATCGTCCAGAAGCTCTTGACCCTCCTTGCCTTCGACGATCCGCTTGACCGAGCGCCAGTTCATGTCGATGCCGAAGTAAAGGCCTTCGGGAAAGGCCACGTTGCTCCCGACGATCCTTTCCCAGTCCTGAATGTACAAAGGCATTTGGGTCAGGATGTTTTCCAGGGCCTTGGCCCGGCGCATGACCATGGGCCGGCCGTCGGTCTCTTGATAAGACTCGGTCATAAGGCGGGACCGGGTCAGGTCCAGTTTGATGCCTTCCCGGTACATGCCCCGGTTCGATTCGTCGTCCTGGTAGCCCCGGCGGACGTTGCGGACCGCCTTGATAACCAGCTTGCTTTTTATATCCGCGGTCTTTTGGCTCATGACTTCACCTCCGGCCGTCTGATATTTTTTTAGATGAAAGGTTTTAAACCTTGATCCCCTCTACAAAGACCTTGAAGGCCTGGTCCAGGGTCGGACCTAAAAAGGTTTTTTCCGGGTCCGTGGTCCGCTTGGCTTCTTCCCAGGCCACCACACCGGTAAAGGTCCCCCAGAAGACGTCGGCCAGGGCCAAGGGGTTGGCCTTTTGAAAAACCGCTTCGGCCATGCCCTGGCGGAAGATAGCGGCGATCTGGTTGATGATGCTTTTGGCCGTGGAATTGAGGGCGGCCAGGAGGTCCGGGGAGATGTTCTGCAGGGACCCTTGAAGCTGGCCGTGAATCAGGGCCTGGATATTGACCGGGGACTGACAATAGACCGTCTCCAAGGCCTGCCAGGCTGACCGAAGCTTTTCCACGGGATCAGCTTCCCCGCTCCGGACCACCTCGGCCAGTTGCCGGTCGATCTCCTGGACGGCCCGCAAGTTGATGGAAGCGTAAAGTTCTTCCTTGTTCTTGAAATAGAGATAGATGGTGCCCGGACTGAGTTCGGCGGCCGCGGCGATTTCCTCGATGGTGGTCCCGTTGAAGCCCTTTTCCAGAAGGACCTTGACCGCTGCTTCCTGGATTTGTTCTTCTCTTTGCTTTTTTTCTCTCTGGCGTCTTTCGGCTGTGCCCATGGTCTTTGATCCCGGAGATAATGTTTAACAATTCATTTAATGAATATTTTTCATTTAATGAAAATATATCAGGTAAAACCGATTTAGTCAAGTAGTTTCCCTGGAGCGGGTGGAAAAAATTCTATTAGGCCCCGGTTCCCCAAATCCGCGCCGGTAGGGGCAGACCTGCGTGTCTGCCCTCTGAAAAAATCCGCTAGTGAAACGCCGCACCGGTTTCGTCCGTCGTGTAGGGGCACGTTGCAACGCGCCCCTTGTATCTTGGTCCAGAGATATTTTATGAATCGAGAGAGAGCGGAAGGGCAGGCACATAGGCCGGCCCCTGCACCTCGTTTGGGTTATCAGGGGGTGAAATCAAAAATGGAAATGGGCCGGGGGAGCCGGCCGGGTATTGCGGTCACAGGCAGAGCTTGGGACCGAAGAGCAAAACTGTCCGGGAAGATCCTAACTAATACAACACAATATACACTACAACAATGTTACCGATTGTGTGTCTTCATCTGTGTGTTTAAAAGCTTTATAATCTCACCGAATTCCATGATTTCATCTGAAACGAGGAGATTTGTGCGAAGTCGATTATAAAAAATTGCACCCTCAAATGACACTATCGTCATTTTTTTCTCCGTGTTGTAGAATACTGCTGAAACGGCTCTTGCATTAAAGTGAATAAGATAAGATTTATAACTAGTCTCGACAAATCCTTTTAATTTCGATGGAACCAGCGGTCGATCAACTGGAACAGGCCAACCTATCAATACTTCTTCTTCCGCACTAGCAAGTGAAAAGGACATAAGTACTAAAATCAAACTGACGAGTGCGAGTGCTTTCATAATCATCTTGATAGCTAACGTTAAAGCTCACCAGCGCCGCTTGTCGGCGTCCGATACAACGCCTTGTTGGGCGGTTTCTTGATTTGGAAAGTATGCTGCCATCATTGCTTGAACTACTGCCACCCAAGGAATTACTTGTGCACAAACCTCGTCACAGAGATCTGGCCTGTTAATAATTTTTGATGAAGCATGTCCAATCGACCCATCTGAAAGAATAACATGATTCCATAGACCCGAATCTGGTTTACCATGAATGAGGCTGTTGTAAATCTTCGTTAACTCGAAACCTTTTACGAACTCCTCTCGGCCTTGTTGCTTTTGAATTTTCTCAAACATCTTAGCCAACGACGGCGCATTATTATGTTGCCAGCCTTTATTCCACTTTTCGATTTCATTAGGGTTGTAATGTATGTACAGAAGAATGGTGGCGCGCTCTACCAATGACCGGACCAAAACATAAGCGCCAAAGAGATAGCCCTGACGAATCAACTCACGAATTGACAGCACAAGACTCAAGGATTGTGCAACCACTTGGCATGCCATTATTTGGTGATCACTGAGTTTAGCACCGCGCGTTGTGGGAGCAGTTTGGATGTTTTGCTCCATCGCAGAGCATATTATCTGGTCGAAGTGATAAAGAAGCTCTCGCCCGAGGTATGGCTCGTTATCCGGGGTATAAATAATAGGTGGCATATCATTCATGATTCATCCATATCCGCCCAACAATACTTAGGCCCCGGTGCCCCACGGCTCTGCTGTGGGAAAGTATCCGCTAAATTAGGCTTGCCTCTCACTTGAGGCTTTCCCGGCCAAAAAGTCCTGGACGCTGATATTTTCGCCGAGATCATCCAATTGTATCCCCTGACTTTTGCCGATGAGCGGTGTAGGTTGGGTAGAGCGAAGCGAAACCCAACAAATTCAATCATGATCCACCCAGGCTTGGAATTTGACCGGATGGTTCGGTTTTTCTCAATAACGAATTCGGGAAGGGTGGTTTTCATGGTCCTTATCCGGGTGATGGCCAAGAATCGTTGGGTTTCGCTACGCTCTACCCAACCTACATTATATTGTATTACCTTTCGTAAATAATTCTATATATTGTAGCGAGTTGAGTAAAAATGTCAACGGTAAAAACAGCCGGAGGCCAGGCCGTTTTCGCCGGCCGTCCCTACATCATATTGGCCCCAGGGGACGAACAGACCGGCCCCGTGGTTGTCCAAGGCGGCGCGGATAAATTTCGGACCGAACATGTATGACCGTCCTTCCTGGTGAAAGGTCCCGGTAGAGCCCCGAAATTTTTTTAGATTAACCTGAGGGAAAAGTCAATCATTTTGAGGGGGAGAGCATTTTGCGTTGTCGAATATTCCGCGAAACAAGCCGGCCGAGCCTGGGCCGAGAATCAGTAGGCCTCTTGCGCCTGCGGCGCCCCGGCAACGATTTGCCGGGGCCACCCCGTCTGGAAACGAGGATCAACACAATTTTCGGGGTAAATTATGTTGCCCCCCTTCAGAAACAAAACAAATTCAAGACGGAAGGGCAGGCACGGGGGCCTGCCCCTACGCGGGCATATCGTTTTGGGGTCATGGTTTTGAACCGATGAATCAAATTCGTTGACGACACCGTAGGGGCCGCCCCCTGTGGCGACCCTGTATCCGGGCGTTGGTCATCGGGACAGGCGGAAGGGCAGGCAGATAGTCCTGCCCCTACGCCTCGTTTGGGTTATCGGGGGGATGAGACCAAACATGGAAATGGGCCGGGGGAGTCGGCCGGGTATCGCGCTCCCAACGAGAGGCTGGACATGAAACGAGGAAAATTCGAAGCCAACCTCCGACAGAACACAACTATCCCACAGCAGAGCTGTGGGGGCACCAGTGCGGAAAGGGAAATCGTGGTGGACGCCAAGGTTTCCTTGGAGGCTTATCTGAACGCCCTGGCGGCCGAATCGGAAGGCCAGCGTCAGGACTGTCTGAACAACCACGCCCGGCAGCTCAGGTCTCACATGACCAAACTGAGCGCCAAGGCTTATTGGCAGCAGTTTAAAAAGACGCCCGAATTCGTGGTCATGTTCATTCCGGGCGAATCGTTTTTTTCCGCCGCCGTGGAGCAGGACCATGGCTTGATCGAGGACGGGATGAAAAGCGGGGTGATCATGGCCACGCCGACCACCTTGATCGCCTTGCTGCGGGCGGTGGCCTTCGGCTGGCGTCAGGAGCAGATCGCCAAGAACGCTCAGGAAATCAGCGAACTGGGCCGGCAGCTTTACGAGCGGATGCTGGTCATGGCCAACCATCTGACCGAACTCGGCAAAAACCTGGCCAAGACCAACGAGGCCTATAACAAGGCCGTGGGGTCAATCGAGACGCGGGTGCTGCCCGCGGTGCGCCGGTTCAGAGAACTGGGCGCGGTGGGCGGCGAGGAGATGGCCGTGGTCGAACCGGTGGAGACCACGCCCCGCCGGCTGACCGCCCCGGAGTTGACCGAGGAATAAAGGGGGTTTCGCCTATATTGGAGCTAAACGGCATGACAGAGGTTGAGGTAATCAGGAAAAAAGGTGGACTGTCCAATGTAGACCTTCCGGCGGCAGGCAGGTCTGTGGGGTACCAGCGGTAATCAGGATGTGTTGCTCGGCCTCCTATAATGGGGCGGGATAGGAGGGACCACCCGACTGAGGTTCTTGCGTGGCGCCCCGGAAATTCCGCCGTGGGCGGGACCATGGTCCCGCCCACGGGAATATCAGGGCCAACTGCGCTTCATTGAATAATGATCTATTAACTCTGGATTATGCGGCGAGTTGGCCGCAAAAGAGCTTGGAGATCATGCAATCTTCAGGCTGTGCTGGGCCATGGCTGACGGGATGGTTTTGGGCTTGACTTGCGTATATCGCTGGATTATTATGTCCGGAAATTTGAAAAAACCAACATCCTCAATTAAATTGGCGAGAAATCGTCTTTGGTGGATTAGGTTACATGCTCTCCGGCCCGAATCAAGGCCTTTTCAACAGGGCAAAATCGGAGTCAGAGGGCTTGAAACACAGAAATCGCGGCTCTTGACGCATAATTCGGGTTCATATCCGCCCTGTCCGGCGGACGCAAAAAGTCCTCGACAGCAATAAAAACATGGTGGTGCAAACATGAAAGGCTTTGGGGGACCTCAACCTCCCCAGGACCCTTTGCCCCAGGTCAGTCTCGAAAACCTGGATTTCTTTAAGTTGACCCGTATCTTCCGGTGGATTCTTCTGGCCGTGGCCGTCATCGTCCTATGGACGGGACTGAGCTGGGCCACGACGTTTTACACTGATTGGCTCTGGTTCAGCAACCTGGGTCACGAGTCGGTCCTCCTGAAAGTAATGACGACTCGAATCTTGCTGTTCCTGCTCGGGGCCGCGCTCTTCCTGGCCCTGGCCGCGCCCAACCTGCTTGCGGCCCACCGGGCCACGGCCGGCGTACGTCCCGGAGCCGGCCTGGGGCTTCCGAAAGAAACCTATGAAAAGGCGCGAAGTCTACTGATCCAGCTCGCCGGGGCGGCCGTGGTTCTGGGAGCCATCTTCCTGGCGGTCAAGCCTTCCGGGGAATGGGAGAAGTTTCTGATTTTCCTCCACGGGGTCCCTTTTAATGAAACAGACCCCATATTCCAAAAAGACTTTTCCTTCTATATCTTCACTCTTCCGGCCCTGGCCTTTGCCCACTCCTGGCTTCAGTACGCCGTCCTGGTGATCATGGTGATTGTGGCGGCCTATTACTTCCTGGCCGGCGCTCTTCGGGGAGAAGGCTTTGCATTCCAGGGAAAGGTCAAGTCTCAATTGGCCGTCCTGGGGGCCTTGCTTTTCGTCCTCCTGGCCGTAGGCCACTGGCTGAGCCGTTATGAACTTCTCTATTCTCCTACCGGCGCGGTCTACGGCGTCGGTTATACGGACAACTACGTCACCATGCACGCCCGGACCCTCCTGGCCGTTGTGGCCCTGGTCGCGGCCGGACTGATCGTCGCGGGCGGCTATTCCAGAAATAATCGTCTTATCATTTCGGCCGTTGTTCTGTGGCTCGGCTTGAACCTCTTGGCTGGGAGCGTAATCCCGGCCTTGGTCCAGCGGCTGCAGGTGGAACCGAGCGAGCTGGCCCGGGAGAAATCCTACCTGGCCCATAACATCGAACTCACCCGGCGGGCTTACGGCCTGGATGGGATCAAGTCGCGGAGCCATCCGGCCCTGGGCGAGATTGATCCGGAGATAGTGGCCCAAAATCAGGGGACAATTCAAAACATCCGACTCTGGGACGAGGGCCCCCTGCTTCAAAGCTACAACCAGATCCAGTTCTTCCGTCTCTATTACGACTTCCTGGCGGTTCACACGGACCGGTACCGGACCGACGGCCAAGTCCGTCAGGTCATGCTGGCCACCCGGGAACTCTCCGCCGACAAGTTGCCGACGGAAGCCCAGCGTTGGGTCAACCGGCATCTTCAGTTCACTCACGGTTACGGCTTGGCCATGAGTCCGGTCACCGAGATCGAGGCCGGCGGCCGGCCCAGCTTCTTTATCAGGGACGTGCCCCCTGTGGGGCAAATCCCCCTGAAGCGTCCCGAGATCTATCACGGTCTTAAAAGTTTGGACTTTCTGATCGTGCGAAGCAGGATGGAGGAGTTCAACTACCCAGGTCCGGGCGGTCCTGTCTACACCAAGTACGAAGGCGACGGCGGAGTTCTCTTGAACTCGTCCTTCCGCCGACTGATCTATGCCTCCCAATTCAAGGACATGAACATTCTAATATCAAGGGAGATCAATCCTGACAGCCGAATCCAGTACAGACGCACGGTCCCGGAGCGCTTTTCCACGGTGACCCCTTTTCTGCTGAGGGACCGGGAAGCATACAGCGTCGTAGCCGACGGCCGGCTTTTCTGGATTCAGGACGCTTACACCTTCACGAACCGCTACCCCTACTCCACCCCTTGGCGGGGCCGGTTCAACTACATAAGGAACAGCGTCAAGGCGGTCGTGGACGCCTACCATGGACGCATCGACTATTATGTCTTTGACCCGGAAGATCCGATGATCCGCACCTACCAGGCCATATTCCCAGACCTTTTCAAATCCAGGGACCAGATGCCGGACTTCCTACGCCCCCACACCCGCTATCCCCTGGACTTCTTCACGATCCAGACCGAAATGTTGCTCCAGTATCACATGGAAGATAGCGTGGTCTTCTACAACAAGGAAGACCAGTGGGCCGTCCCCGTGCAGACTTCCTTCGGCCGGACCGAGGTGCTGAGGCCTTACTATCTCGTGGCTCGACTGCCCGGCGAGGAGGTCGAGGAGTTCCTCCTTATTCAACCGTTTACACCGGTCGACCGCCATAATCTCGTGGGCTGGATCGCCGCCCGCAACGACGGCGGCCACTATGGGGAGCTGGTCCAGTTCCGCTTTCCCACGGGCCGGCACGTGGACGGTCCCAACCAGGTGGAAGCCCGCATAGACAATGATGTCGTGATCTCAGAACAGTTCACTTTGTGGGGTCAGGTGGGTTCGGAGGTGTTTCGAGGCATTCTCCTGGTCATTCCCCTCGGCGATTCCCTGCTTTACGCCGAACCTGTGTTTCTGAAGCCGGAAACCCTTGACTTCCCGGAGCTCCGGCGCATTATCCTGGCCGATTCCCGCAAGGTCGTCATGCATCCTACCTTGGATGGCTCCATCGGCGCCTTGGCCGGGCATTTGCCCGCGGTCGCTCCGGTCGAGGAAAAACCTGGTGAGCCGGCGGCCCCGAGTCTGAAGCCCGACACGCTGGAAACTATTCGCCAGGGTCTCCAAGAGGCGGTCGACAAGCTCCAGGAAGTCCTGAACCAAATCAAACGCCTGGCGCCATGACAGGACCGTCTGGGAAGGGTCTGAAAATCACCCCATGGAGTTAAATCCGGGGCCTTTCCCCCGGATTTAACTCTTGTCTGAAAACTCCTGCTGGAAATCGGGTCGACCTTTCGAAACCTTTGATCTCGGCAAAGCCGGAAAGGAGGAATTAAACGCAGCCTAAACTACTTGTCCCGAGAGGGCAAACTGTACGTAAGGCTCTTGACTTTTACAAGTTACCACCATCTTTGCCGCGCAACCGTGAATCCAGGTAACCAATAACTGATAGATTAATCCTCTTGACTTTTGTTTATTCTTGGTTATATTGCCAAATAGGAAAGGATAGTCCCCATGGATGAACAGACCAAAGCCAGGTTTGAAGCCCGGGCCAAAATCATGAAGGCCATGGCCCACCCGTCCCGACTGTTCATTCTGGAAGAACTGTCCAAAGGGGAAAAATGCGTCTGCGAACTGACCGAGATGATCGGGGCGGATACGTCCACCGTGTCCAAACATTTGTCCTTGCTGAAAAACGCGGGGATAGTCGACACGGACAAGAGAGGCACCCAGGTCTACTACCGGCTGGTTA
>Ga0209270_1003977_pt1 | contig 11901 bp, 9 predicted proteins | sample MTBAKSrepl1MetaG_FD_187456 | JGI IMG/M metagenome (GOLD analysis project Ga0209270, IMG submission 187456) | Enrichment culture microbial communities from Arthur Kill intertidal strait, New Jersey, USA, that are MTBE-degrading - MTBE-AKS1... | ecosystem: Environmental > Aquatic > Marine >...
AGTGGCCTCCATGGGCTCCCTGACTTTAATGCAGTTCACCGATCGGATGTTTCTGGCCAATTATTCGGTCGAGGCCATCGCCGCGGCCTTACCGGCCGGCATCGCTTCCTTCACCTTTCTTTCCTTTTTCATGGGCGTGGCCAATTACACCAACACCTTTGTGGCCCAGTATGTCGGGGCCCAAAAATTCAGCCGGGTGGGGGCCGCCCTCTGGCAGGGGATTTATTTTTCCTTATTTTCAGCCGGATTATTGGCCTCACTTTTTTTTATCTCGGGTGAATTGTTCGAGCTGATCGGCCACTCGCCCCGGATCAGGGCCCTGGAGGTGATCTATTTCGATATCCTAATCCTGGGCGCCGGTTTGGCGGTGGTCGGCTCGACCCTGGCCTGTTTTTACACCGGCCGCGGCAAGACCTGGACGGTCATGCTGGTCCACATGGCCGGGGCGGTGGTCAACATCCCCTTGGATTATTGCCTGATCAACGGCCTCGGTCCCTTTCCGGAACTGGGCATCGCCGGAGCGGCCTTGGCCACGGTGATTGCTTACGCCTTCATCGTTTCTATCCTCTGCTTATTGATCTTCAGCCCGGCCAATCGGGCCGAATTCGCCACGTGGAGCAATCGGGCCTTCGATAAAGACCTTTTCCGGCGCTTAATGCGCTACGGTTTACCCAGCGGCACCCAATTCTTCCTGGAAATGTTCGGGTTCACTTTTTTTATCCAGATGCTCGGCCGGATCGGCGATGTGGAGCTGGCCGTCTCCAACATCGTCCTGTCCATAGAGACCCTCTCCTTTCTGCCCATGGTCGGATTTCACATCAGCGCGGCCACCCTGGTCGGGCAGGCTATCGGCCGAGGCCGACCCGAGGAAGGCGTCTATTCCACGGCCAGCGCCCTGCATATCACCGCGGCTTACATGATGATTATGGCCGCAATCTTCATCTTTTTCCCCGAACCGCTGCTGGACCTCTTCCAATCCAGCCGTTCCCACTCTGAAGAGTATGCCCGGATTGTGGATTTGGGCGTCATCCTGATGCGCTTTGTGGCCTTGTACTCCTTCTTCGACGCCCTCAACCTGGTCTATTCCGGGGCCATCAAAGGCGCCGGGGACACCAGGTTCATCATGTGGACCATAGGCGGGCTCTCGCTGGGCGTGATGATCGTCCCGGTTTATTTGGCCGTGGAGGTCATGGGCCGAGGACTGTACACGGCCTGGACCTTGGCTACTTTATACGTCTGTCTCCTGGGTGTGGCCTTCCTGTGGCGCTACCGGCAAGGCAAATGGAAAGAGATGCGGGTCATTGAAGGGCCGTCGGCATTGGGCGCCGGGGAGGACGGCCTTAAGGGGCGGAAGCCGGCTGCGAATTTTTGAGGCGGTGAAAGATTAAAACAGCTCCATTTGATCGCCCTTTTGGGGCCGGCTGGATATTTCGGCCCGGAGCGCCTCGTCTCCTTCGACCCGTCCGTCGCCGCGGATGTGACTGACCGCCAGGCCGGCGGCGGTCAAGGCCGGGGTGATCAGATGGAAGCGGTGACAGCGCAGCGGATTTTCTTCGGCGCACATTAAGGCCAAGCGCCGCGTTTCAGCCATTTCCCCTATCGTTTTTATACCTTGGTCAAAATCAGGCCCGATCCCCGGCTTATGACCGCGTCTTTGTTTGTGGCCGCCTTTAGACAAGCCCCCCAATTCACGGCCCAAATAGAGATAAATCATTCCGCCCGATTCGACGGTTTTTTCCAGGATGGTTTTATTGAAGTGGGGCACGTGGCGGGAATAGGGGGCCGACCTGACGTCGGCCAGGACCGCGATTTCCCAGGCCCGCAATAATTCGATAAAATGTTCCAGGGAATGGTTCGAATGGCCGATGGTGTAGATGACCGGCGGGCTTTGCCCCGGCCGATCAGGTCCTTTTTCGGAGGGCGACCTCACCGGACCATAATGGTGCCCGGAGGGCCTTCGGCCACCCGGCCGATCACGGCCGCCCGGGGGGCGTCCCGAGCCCCAAGCCTGGCCAGCAGTTCCTCGGCGCGGTCCGGCGGGACGGCCAGAAGCAGGCCCCCCGAAGTCTGGGCGTCGGCCAGAAGACTGAGCACCTCCGGGCGAACCCCCGGTTCGACTTGAAGGGATTTGGTGCAAAAATTCTGGTTGGCCCAGGTCCCGGCCGGAACCAGGCCCATGGCCGCGTATTCCAGAGCCCCGGTGATGACCGGAACCTGGGCGCTTTCGATCACCAGGCCGACTTGGCTGGCCCGGGCCATTTCCCATCCGTGCCCCAGCAATCCGAAACCGGTGATGTCCGTGCCGCCGGTGACGCCGAAACCGGCCGCTGCTTCCCCCCCGGTTCGGTTGAGAGTGACCATGGTGGCGATCATTTCGGCTTCGGCTTCAGTCGAACAGAGATTACCCTTGATGGCCGTGGCGATGATGCCCGTGCCTAAAGGTTTGGTCAGGATCAGGACCTGGCCCGGCTTGGCCCCAGCGTTGGTCACCACCTGGTCCGGATGGACCAGCCCGGTCACCGACAGGCCGTATTTGGGTTCAGGGTCGTCCACGGTGTGGCCGCCGACCAGGACAGCCCCGGCTTCATGAACCTTGTCCAGGCCGCCCTTGAGTATCTGAACCAAAATGTTTTTGTCCATGGAATCCCTGGGGAAACAAACAATGTTCATGGCCGTCAGGGGGCGGCCGCCCATGGCGTAGACATCCGAGAGGGCGTTGGCCGCGGCGATCTGGCCGAAGGTGTAAGGATCATCGACGATGGGGGTGAAGAAATCCACGGTCTGGATCAGGGCCAGATCGTCTTGAAGACGAAAAACCCCGGCGTCGTCGGCCAGGTCGAAACCGACGATCAAATCGGGATGCGCCTCCTTGGGCAGAAGGGCCATCACTTCGGCTAGGTCGCCCGGACCTAGTTTCGAAGCTCAGCCCGAAGCCCGGACGGTCTGGGTCAGTTTTGGAGTCAAGCCTTTGTTCATATTGCTTCCGTCAAAGTTGCCGCGCTTTTTCGCCCTTCCTGCCTCAGAAATTCAAGAAAGGCGGTGCAAAGGGGCGATCGGCTCCGCTTTCTATGAGTGACCAAATAAAATGGACGGCGAAGGTTAAGACCCTCGACCGGCACGGTCTTGATCTGGTTGCACTTGATCTCCGGGGAAAGGGCGATCCGGCTGAGAATGGATACGCCCAGGCCGGACCTTATGCCCTGGAGCACGGCTTCGGTGCTGCCCATCTCGGCCACTACATCCAGGTCTCCCACGCCCAGCCCCATCTTTTGCAGGGAAGCCAGCATGGCCGCCCTGGTTCCGGAGCCTTCTTCCCTGATGATGAATGGGGCCGCGGGCAAATCGGCCACCCCGATCTTGATCCCCGGTTCCGCCCAGGGGTGTTCGAGGGGTACGGCCAGGACCATTTCATCTTCGATTAAAGGTTCGTATTCCAGGTCATCCAGGGTCATCTTGGCCCCGACCATCCCGACTTCCACGTCGCCCTCGATGATCCGATAGAGGATGCCCTGAGTGTCGCCCAGGAGCAGTTTGAGGCTGACGCCCGGATAAATGCGCCGGAATTGTCCGATGAGGACCGGCAGGATATAGCCGCCCGGGATGGTGCTGCCGCCCAACCTGAGTCGGCCGGTCATCCGGCCCTGGAACTGCTCGAGGGCGTAAAGGGTTTCGGTCCGCAACTCCAGAATTTTTTGGGCGTAGTCCAGAAGGACGAAGGCCGCGCTGGTGGGCAGGACCTGGCGCCGGTGTCGGTCGAACAGCCGCAGCTCTATTTCTTCCTCGAGGGTCTTGATATGGCCGGAGACGGTGGGTTGGGTCAGGCCGAGTTCATCAGCCGTTTTGGAAAAGCTCCGGGTGGCCATCATCTTGACAAAGACTTCCAGTCGGCGCAGGTCCACGGGTTGTCACCTATCGTGATTATAAATATTACCTATAATAATAGGCCTGTAAGCCGGGACCTGTCAAGGCGGGGTTTTTATTCGTTCCTTGGCAAAATAAAAATTCGAGCGGCCCAAGCCGCTCGAACGGTGCAGATCATCTATTTTTCGGGGAGAAGACTAATTGTTCAACTCCTCCAGGTTTTCGAACAAATCCAATGACTGCGGATTGGCCAAGGCGTCCCGGTTGGTCACCGGTTTGCCGTGGATGATATTGCGCACGGCCAATTCAACTTTCTTCATATTGATCGTATAGGGAATATCAGTGATCGGGATGATCTTGGCCGGCATGTGCCGGGGGCTGGCGTTGGTTCGGATAGCCTGTTTGATCTTGGTCTTGAGCGCCTCGGACAGTTGCGCCCCTTCGGCCATCTTGACGAACAGGACGACGCGGACGTCGTTTTCCCAATTCTGGCCGATGACCAGGCTGTCGGAGACTTCCGGGAATTGTTCAACGATGCTGTATATTTCCGCCGTGCCGATGCGCACGCCGCCGGGGTTGAGGGTGGCGTCGGAACGGCCATAGATGACCACCCCGCCGGTGTCCTTGATCTCAATGAAATCCCCGTGGCACCAGACACCCGGATAGCTGCGGAAATAGGCGTTGAGGTACTTTTCACCGTCCGCGTCGTCCCAAAAATAGATGGGCATGGATGGGAAAGCCGCAGTGCAGACCAATTCCCCGGTCTGATTGTAAACGGCCCGGCCCTCTTCATTAAAGGCGTAAACCTTCATGGCCAGGGCTCGGCACTGGAGCTGCCCCGCATAAACCGGGCCGATAGGATTGCCCAGAGCGAAGCAGCCGTTGATGTCGGTCCCGCCGGAGATCGAAGCCAACTGCATGTCTTCCTTGATTTCCCGGTAGGCGTATTTGAAACCCTCAATCGGCAGGGGCGATCCGGTCGAGCAGATGCACCTGAGGGCGCTCAGATCACAATTGGTCCCCGGCTTAGCCCCGGCCTCCTCCAGGGCGGCGATATATCGGGCGCTGGTCCCGAACACGGTGATCTTGAGGTCCGCGGCCATCCGCCAAAGGGTTTCGGCGTCCGGATAGAAAGGCGATCCGTCGTATAGGACCGCCGTAGCCCCGACTCCCAGGGAACTGACCAGCCAGTTCCACATCATCCAACCACAGGTCGTGAAATAGAATTCGGTATCTTCCCTTTTCAGGTTGGTGTGCAGAACCTGTTCTTTCAATTGATGCAGAAGAATGCCCCCTTGGCTCTGAACCATGCACTTGGGCTTGCCCGTGGTGCCCGAGGAATACATGATATAGAGCGGGTGCTCGAAGGGGACCTGGACGAAGTCGATTTCCAGGCCTGTTTCCGGGGCGATGAAATCGTTCCAGTGGACGGCGTTGGTCAGCCCCCCGATGTTGGGCCGTTCATTGACATAAGGCACCACCACCACTTTTTCGGTTTTAGGCAGTTGCTTCAGAATGCCGCCGACCCTTTCCAGGGAATCAAAGCTTTTGCCGTTGTAAAAATAACCGTCGGCGGTGAAAAGGACCTTAGGCTCAATCTGGCCGAACCGGTCCAAAACCCCTTTAATGCCGAAGTCCGGCGAGCAGGACGACCAGACGGCCCCCAGGCTGGTGGCCGCCAGCATGGCCACCACGGTTTCGATCATGTTGGGCATGAACCCGGCCACACGGTCGCCCTTCTGAACACCGGCCGCGCGCAACGACTTGGCCAGCCGGGCCACCAGGTCGTACAGTTCGGCGTAAGTGATGCGGCGCGGGTCTTTGGTTTCGCCTTTAAAAATCAGAGCGGTTTGGTTGTCCCGGTACCTAAGCAAATTCTGGGCGAAATTGAGTTCCGCCCCCTTGAACCATCTGGCCCCGGGCATCTTGTAAGGATCGTCCACCACCTGCTCGTAACTTTTCGAGTGGATGACGCCCAGAAAATCCCACATGGCCGCCCAAAAATCAGGGATGGCGTCCACGGACCAGTAGTAAAGCTCGTCGTAATAGTTGGAAAAGCGTTTGCCGTAGCGCTCGTTGACATACTTGATGAAACGGGTCATATTAGCCTGTTCCACCTGTTTCCTGGATGGAGCCCAAAGCATCTCAATCATTTTTCCGCCCTTTCCTCCTGATTCAGGTTTTATATGGTAAATGTCACTAACTGCCGCTTGCAGGATATGTCAGGCCAATCATCAAGTCAAGACTTTTGCCTTGGAAACGTTTGAATTAAGCTAGTTTTTTAGCCTTGAAAACACAACCTGGGGTTGAAATCCCAGGCTGGATTCGGCCGTCCCTAAGGGGACTAGGGTTGGTAGGCCTGATAACATATGGCAGGGTGGCTCCGGTCCCGTTTCAGGCGGGATGGCCTGAGCGCTGGAGGTGCAAGAGGTTCAGTCGGGCGAACACATAGGTTCGTCCCTACCCCTCGTGCCCAGGCTCCGCCTGGGCGCGCCCTGTCATCGAGGCTTCGCCTCGTGAAACGCGGCGGGCACAACCCGGCCCCGCGAGCCATCGACCGCGGCGGGCACGACCCGGCCCCGCGAGCCATCGACCGCGGCGAACCCAGAGGCCGGCAGAGCCGGTTGATCCTCGTGCCCAGGCTCGGCCTGCTTATTTCGGGGAATGGTTAACAACGCAAAATGCTGAGGACTATTGCGGCTCGCGGAATCTTTTGTTATTTTGTATCGGGGTCTCAATACTTGGGCTCTGGTGCGCCCGAGGCTGCTTAAAAAACCTAAAGGAGTCGTCGCTATGAGCCGGCTGACCAAATCTTTTAGGTGTTTCGGGCGGACGGGCCGTCCCCTGTTCGGCCTGATCCTCTTCGGCCTGGCCTTGGCCCTGTCGGCCTCGGCCTGCACCACCTTGGACGATCTGGGACTCAGGTCCCCGGGCTCGGACCGACAGGAAACGGACGCCGCGCCGGCCGAGCCGACTTTCACCAACTCCATAGGCCAGAAGTTCGTGCTGATCCCGGCCGGGACCTTTATGATGGGCAGCCCCCCGGACGATCCGGAAAGGGACGATGATGAACGTCGGCATAGGGTGACCATCTCCCGGCCTTTTTATCTCCAGACCACCGAAGTGACCCAGGGACAATGGCAGGAGATGATGGGGAGCAATCCTTCGTATTTCAAGAATTGCGGGGACGACTGCCCGGTGGAGATGATGTCGTGGCCCGACGTCCAGGAGTTCATCCAGCGACTCAATGCCAAGGAGGGGACGGACAAGTATCGTCTGCCGACGGAGGCCGAATGGGAGTATGCCTGCCGGGCGGGGACGGAGACGCCCTTTTACTTTGGGCGTTGTCTTTCGGCCGACCAGGCCAATTACGACGGCCGCTATCCTCTTTCAGGTTGTCCCCCGGGAATTTATCGGGACAAGACGGTCCCGGTGGGGAGTTTTCCGCCCAATGCCTGGGGTCTCCACGACATGCACGGGAATGTCTGGGAGTGGTGTCAGGACGGGTATGGTGGTTATCCTTCGGGGCCGTCAACCGATCCCCAAGGTCCATCGCTTAGCCCGTTCCGGGTGGTTCGCGGCGGCGGCTGGGACAGTTGCGCCAGGTTCTGCCGCTCAGCCTTTCGCGACGGGCTCGACCCAGGTCCCCGCTACCGCCGCCTGGGTTTCCGCCTGGCCAGGACAAAATGACATTTCTGGTTTTTCATGCTTCGTTTCCGGGCGTGGCTTTTGCCTGGGGTTGAAACCCCGGACTGGATTCGGCCGTCCCTACGGGACTAATTGACGGGACATTAAGGCGCATAGTCCTCAGGGCCGTCCCATGGGGACGGCGCGGGTGCAGCCGGGGAATTTATTCCCAGGCCTATTTCGTGATCGTCAAAAAGATTGGGGAGAAAAACAATGAGCCGAAAAAAGAACCACGGGAACGATCCACCCGAAAAAAAATTCGAGACCATCTCCGGTCTGCCCCTAAAAGAAATCTATTGGCCGGAAGACCTGCCGCCCGGTTTTTCGCCCAAGGAAGACCTGGGCCAAGCCGGCCGGCCGCCCTATGTCCGGGGGGCCTATCCGGGCATGTACCGTAACCAGCCCTGGCGGATATTCATGCTGACCGGGGCTGGCAGCATCGGCCAGGCGCGGGACCGGGTGGCCTACGCCGTGTCCCAGGGCGGTTCCGGGTTCATTTGCGAAACTGACATGTCCACCTGGCTGATGATGAACGTGGACCATCCGGAGGTCCTGGCCCGCAAACAGGACGTGGGCTGGTACGGCGCGCCGGTTCAATCCCTGGACGATTACCGCGATTATTGGGGCCGGCTGCCCATTGGGGAAATGTACTGCCACCTGGGCGCGGTCCTGCCCCAGATGACCCCATTCTTCATGAGCTGTTTCTTTACTCTCCTGGAGGAAAGAAACAGCCCCCCGGCCAAGGTCAACAGCACCGGCCAAGGGGATTTCTTCATCACCTATATCAGCATCTTGAGCCCCTACCTGGTGCCGCCTCAGGCCGGCCTGAAACTCAACTGCGACGCTGTCGAATACGCGGTCCAACACGCCCCCCGCTTGACCCCGGTCTCCATCGCCGGCAACAACATCCGGGAATGCGGGGCCAACGCTTACCAGGAGATGGCCGCCATCCTTTCCTGCGCCGTGGCTTATATCGAGGAGATTTTAAATCGGGGCAATCTGAAGATAGATGAGTTCGCCTCGGCCATCGGCGGGGTCAATCTGTCCACCGGCAGCGACTTTTTTGAGGACATCGCCAAGTTCCGGGCCATGCGCCGGATGTGGTACAAGCTGCTCAAAAGATACGGGGCCGAAGACCCCAAGTCCCTGCGCCTCAGGATTCACGGCCTGCCCCTAGGTTCCATCTACACCTTCCAGCAGCCCCTGAACAACATCGTTCGAGGGACCTACACCGTCCTGGCGGCCATCCTGGGCGGGGCCCAGTCCATCGGCACGCCATCTTTCGACGAAGCCGTCTGCACCCCGACCAAGCTGGCCCACACCACGGCCATGCGGACCCAGCAGGTTTTAATGGAGGAAAGCAACGTGGCCTCGGTCATCGACCCGTTGGGCGGTTCCTATTTTATCGAAGCCTTGACCGATCAGGTCGAGGCCAAGGCCTGGGAGTTTTTCGACCGGATCGCGGCCCAGGGCGGGTTTATCAAAGCTTTGGATTCGGGCTGGCTTCAGACCGAGGTGGCCCGAGGGGCTGCGGAATCCGTCCGGAAGATCGAAAAAGGCGAGCGGCGCATCGTGGGGGTCAACTGTTACGAGATGGAAGAAGAACCCTATGAGTTCGAACCCTTCCGGCCCGATCCCAGTACTTGGCGATTGGCCATGGAGTCCCTGGAGCGGGTCCGGCGGGACCGGGACGCGGCCAGGGCCGAGAAGGCTAAAGCCGATTTGCTCCAAAGTTTGGAAAAAAGCGAGAACACCATGACAGCCACCATCGAGGCGGCCAAGGCCTTGGTGACCGTGGGGGAAATCGGGGACCTGTATCGAGATTTCTTCGGCCGCTGGAGCGTTCCCTCGCTGCCGGGACTCGGCTAGGCGGAACAAGGGGATTCAAGGCCGGTATCGCTTGATTTGATTAAAAAAGAGGGAAAATCATGCCGAAGGGTTCAAGGATAATCAAGGTCATTATCGGCAAAACCGGGATCGACGGTCATTGGCGGGGGGTCCAGGCCGTGGCCGCGGCCCTCCGGGACGCCGGAATGGAAGTCATCTACGTCGGGTCTTTGACGGCCGAAGCCGTGGTCAAGAGCGCCATCCAGGAAGACGCCGACGTCATCGGGCTGAACGTGGGGGCCAGTTACGAGCAGATCGAGGCGCTGATCAAACTCCTTAGGGAAAACAACATGCCGGACGTCCTGGTCATGGCGGGCGGGGTCATTCCCAGAGTCGACGTCCCGCGGCTCAAGGAGATGGGCGTTCATGGCGTCTTTCCGCCGGGGTCCCGTTTGGACGACATCGTCAAGTTCGTGGAAGAAAACGTCAGAACGGTCGGCTGAAACCCGGCCGGTTTGAAAGAAGAGGGAGGGCAGTGATGCTGTTTGAAAAGATCGAAAGAGTGGCCGTCGGAGTCAAAGACCTGAAAGCAGTCCAGGAATTCTTCGCCGACCTGCTGGATATGAAATTCGACGAGCCCCTGACCGACGACAACATGAAAATTCGGGCGGTTTACAGCTATTTGGGCTTGGAACTGGTCGAATCGACCGGGCCGGGTTCCATGATCGACAAATTCATCCAACAAAGGGGCGAAGGGGTTTTCTGCATCGTCATCAAGGTCTCGGACCTGGAGGAAGCCATCCGGCGGTTCGAGGCCAAGGGACTCAGGCGGACCGGGGAACTCAAAATCGGCGGCATGCGTGAAGTGGCCTTTCATCCCAAGGACGCCCACGGCCTCCAGATCATCCTGGTCGAATACCAGGCCAAACATCCGGCCACCGTGGCCGCTTTGGGGAAATAATCGGCCCGGCCCGACAGATGACGGGTTTTTTAAACTAAAACAATCTTTTAAATGGAGAATAATATGACTAATAATATCGTCATCGTCTCGGCCGTCAGGACCGCCTTTGGCCGGTACGGCGGAGCGCTGAAGGATTTCGACTATTTTGACCTGGGGGCCTTGCCCATGCGGGAAGTCCTGGCCCGGGTCAGCTTGGACGGCTCTCTGGTCGACGAAGTTTACTGGGGGGTGGGGGACACCTCCATCTGCAAGGACGTCTTCACCCCGGTGGCGGCCCGCCAGACCTTGCTCAAGGCCGGCCTTCCGCCCACCACGCCCTCGGTCTCTCTGGACAAGGCCTGCGTTTCGGCCATGTCGGCCGTTCAATTGGGCTGCCGGGCCATGAAGGCCGGGGAGATAGCCGTGGCTATCGGCGGCGGGGCCACTCATTTCAGCCAGGAGCCGCTAATTGTCCGCGGCCTGCGGCAGTCAGGGTTCCGCTTGGGCGATGTGGTCATGGAAGACCCGCTCTATGAGATGCGGTACAAGGATTTCAGCCCGGTCTCGGTCGACGCGGGCAACACGGCCGTCAGTCTGGGCATCACCCGGGAAGCACAGGACGCCTGGGCCTTGCGCAGCCATAGGAATTACCAGGCCGCCTTTGAGCAAGGCAAGTTCAAGGACGAGATCACGCCGATCCAAATTCCCCAAAAGAAAGGCGACTCGATTCTTTTTCAGAAGGATGAACAGTTCCGTCCCGACGTGACCATGGAGGCCTTGGCCAAGCTCAAAACCATCTACGGCAGCCCGACCATTACCGCCGGCAACGCCCCGGGCCTCAACGACGGCGCGGCGGCCGTGCTTTTCATGACCCGGGAAAAAGTCGACGAATTGAAACTGGAGCCGCTGGCCCAGATTCTGGCCATGACCTCCATCGCCCTCGAACCCCACCGGCTGGCCGAGGCCCCGGCTCATGCCGTCAGGGACGTTTTGAAGAAGGCCGGCTTGTCCATGAATGACATAAACGTCATGGAGATCAACGAGGCCTTCGCCGCGGTTCCTTTGGTTTCGACCAAAATTCTGGCCGACCAGGACCCGGCTCGATGGGAAGCCATCAAGGCCAAGACCAACATCAACGGCAGTGCCGTGGCTATCGGCCACCCCAACACGGCCAGCGGAGCCCGGATCATCATGAACCTGGTCTACGAACTCAGAAGACGCGGCGGCGGTTTGGCCGCCGGGGCCATCTGCGGCGGCCTGGCCCAGGGCGACGCCGTGGTCCTCAAGGCTTGACAATGTCATAAAAGCGGGCGGCCAAGCGGCCGGGTCGGCCGTCTTGACCGCCTCGGTCGGCATGGGCAATTGAAAAAACGGTTGGGAAGGCCACTGGTCCACCCAAATCGCCAAAGGAGGAAGCTTCCTAAAAGTCCCGCCTCATCGCTCTTGTTTTCATCCCCAACAAATAGTATAATAAATATAAATCTTGAAAAGTTGCCCCTCTTTAGACGCCCGGCGGGGCTTGATCTGCATCTCATGCTCCCGTTCAACCCGGTAGTGTAATTCCCGCTTCTCTTTCAAGTTGAATC
>Ga0209270_1003978_pt1 | contig 11897 bp, 8 predicted proteins | sample MTBAKSrepl1MetaG_FD_187456 | JGI IMG/M metagenome (GOLD analysis project Ga0209270, IMG submission 187456) | Enrichment culture microbial communities from Arthur Kill intertidal strait, New Jersey, USA, that are MTBE-degrading - MTBE-AKS1... | ecosystem: Environmental > Aquatic > Marine >...
TAAATGTTATCATTATGAACACAATAAGCATTGAAAAAGCGAACATTGCAATCGGATAAGACATTGCTGATTTTATCCGGGATTTTAATGCTGCTTCCTTTTCAAAATGTTCCGCTACTCTTAATAAAACCTCGTCTAACACACCACCGGTTTCACCGGCTCTTACCATATTTATAAATATCGGAGGGAAAGCTTTGGGGTGTTTGGCCATAGAATCTGAAAGCGCTTGACCACCCTCAACTTCATGTTGAACTTCAGCTATTATTCCGGCGAATTTCTTATTTTCCGTTTGCTCGGCTAAAATAGCAAGACTCTTTGTTAAAGATAGTCCTGAGTTAATCATAGTAGCAAATTGCCGACTGAAAACCGTTAAGTCTTTCGATTTAATTCTTTTTAATCCCTGAAGGGAAATATTTAATCCGGACTCCGCTTTTTCCTTAATATTTACGACAATATATCCCATCTGCCGTAGCTTATTAACAACAGCGGCTTGAGTATCTCCTTCAAGTGTTCCAGAGATCAATTTTCCCTGTTTATCTCTTACCTGATAAGCATATGTAGTTGCCATAAGTCACCCCTTCTACGCGGCAGCTATCCAACCTTATTTAAAAGTTGCTTAAGATCTCTCACATCAGAAGCACGTGACATAGCTACTTCAAGTGATACTTTTCCATTACGGTACAAGTTTGCCAGTGATTGATCCATAGTTTGCATACCATGTTGTTGGCCTGTCTGCATTGCTGAGTATATTTGATGTGTCTTTGCTTCTCTTATCATGTTTCTTATTCCAGGTGTAGCCACCATATATTCAACTGCGACTATTAAACCGGTCCCATCCCTTTTTGACACAAGCTGCTGGGATAGTACTCCTTGTAATGTTCCCGCAAGCTGAACTCTTATTTGCTGCTGCTGATGCGGCGGAAAAACATCTACAATCCTATCTATGGTTTGAGGTGCATCCTGAGTATGCAAAGTAGCAAACACAAGGTGCCCTGTTTCAGCGGCAGTCAATGCCGCCGAAATGGTTTCAATATCTCTCATCTCGCCGATCAGTATGACATCCGGATCCTGTCTTAATACATACTTCAAAGCACTGGAAAATGATTTTGTATCCGAATTCACTTCACGTTGATTAACAATTGACTTCTTATGAGAATGTAAAAACTCAATTGGATCCTCAATGGTCATAATATGCACACTTCTTGTTTCGTTAATTATGTCAATTAGTGATGCCAGGGTGGTTGTCTTGCCGCTTCCGGTAGGACCGGTTACCAAAACAAATCCTCTTGGTTTGCGTGCCAGGCTCTCCAGTGTTTGAGGTAGACAAAGCTCTGCAAGCGTCTTTATCTCCACCGGAATAACGCGGAATGCCGCTCCGACACTATTGCGCTGATAATAAACGTTAACTCGAAATCTCGCTTTACCCGGTAATGAATACGAGAAGTCAAACTCCCAATTTCTTTCAAGTTTTTCTCTTTGCTCTTGAGTTAATATACTGTAAACCAGATTTTGGGTATCCTCACCCAACAATCTTGGATAATCTAATGCTACCAAGCTTCCATGAAGTCTTAGCATCGGTGGAATCCCCGTTGTTAAATGCAAGTCTGATGCTCCCCTTTCTAACACCTCAGAAAGAATCTCATTTAAATCCATTAATATCTCCTTTTTTAAAATTATTCTTTTCTATTATCGACCATAGACCTCTCACTCATTAGGTTTTTTAAAACATAAAAAGCCAGGTAAAATACCTGGCTTTAAATAATTTTTCACTATTCAGCGCTCATGTCTCCTTTCGTTAAAGCAATTGCGCTTCATAAACATATTTTCTTTGTCTTTATACTACCACTCTCATAATTTCTTCAATCGATGTTTGTCCTCTTAGTACTTTTTCTAAACCATCTTCCTTCAACGTTCTCATGCCCTCTTTTATCGCGACATTCTTAATTTCTTCGGTTGTCGCCCTTTTAACTGTCAACCGCTTAATCTCATCACTTACCAGCATAACCTCATATAGCCCAACTCTTCCCTTGTAACCGGTTTCACTGCATTTGGCACATCCTTTTGCCTTATACAGTGTCGGTATCTTACCGTCCTTTATCTCAATACCAACTTCCTCCAATAGTTTTTCCGGAGGCTCGTATGCTTCTTTGCAATTTGCACATAATCTTCTTGCCAGTCTCTGAGCTTGCACGCAATCAACAGCCGATGAAGTAAGAAAAGGCTGGATTCCCATTTCCGTGAGTCTGGTAATTGCACCCGCTGCATCATTAGTGTGAAGAGTTGAAAAAACCAGGTGCCCGGTTAATGCCGCCTCAATCGCAATCTGTGCTGTTTCTTTATCCCGGATCTCACCGACCATTACGATATCCGGTGACGTTCGCAGGATTGCGCGCAGTCCTCGCGCAAAAGTCAGTCCGGCTTTGGTGCTGATTTGAATTTGATTTATACCCGGAAGACGATATTCAACAGGGTCCTCAATAGTTACAATGTTTTTCGCTTCCGTATTTAGAACATTTAATGTCGCATAAAGGGTTGTTGATTTACCACTTCCCGTTGGTCCTGTTATAAGTATTGCACCATATGGTTTTGTAAATGCCGACTTGTACATTTTAAGCGATTCACTTAAAAAACCTAGATCGTCCAGGTTTAAAAGGATACTTTCCTTCTCTAAAATACGTAAAACAACCCGCTCTCCATAAACAGTCGGTAGGGTTGCAACTCTAAAATCAAGTGATTTCCCCTTAATTGTAAGAGCGCAGTGCCCGTCTTGCGGCTTGCGTCTTTCAGCTATATCCATCCCGGCCATTATCTTAAACCTGGATAAAATGGCCGATTGGATTCTTTTCGGGGACTTCATAACCTCGTGAAGAACACCGTCTATTCTATATCTTACTCTCATGTCTTTTTCTTGAGGCTCAATATGAATATCACTTGCCTTATCCTGAACAGCCTTAGTGATAATTAAGTTCACTAGCTTTACAACGGGAGCTTCCTCTGTTATTTCCTTCATATCAGACAGACTGCTATCATCAACGCTATCCAAATCAATTCCGGAATCTACTGCGGCATTCATCTTAAAATAATGATTAATTGTGCTTTCAAGATCTGATTTTGTTACAATTACCGGTTTAATCTCATAGCCTGTGGCAATCCTTAAATCATCAAGCGCAAAGATATTGTTTGAATCGGTCATTGCCACAACTAACTTGTGATCATCAAAATCAATTGGCAAAACGCCATATTTTCTGGCCAGTTCTTCAGAGATTATGGCTATAGCACTTGCATTTATTCTATAGTTCTCCAGACTTAAAAAAGTTAAGCCGGCTTGTTGTGCCATAATTTCCGCTATCTTTTCTTCACTAACCAAGCCCATATCCTGCACTACCTGGCTTAGCGGTTTGCCTGACTCATCTTGGATCTTTTTTGCCTCCTTCAATTGCTCAGAGCTTATAAGATCCTGTTCTAATAGAATTATCCCTATTTGCCCTTCGGATTTAATAGCCAATTATTTCTCCTTAAATACATGAATCAAGTAATAAAATCAACTATCCTATCTGCTCAAGCACTAAACGATAACCCGCATTATTTCTTCGATAGAGGTAATACCTTTTAGTGCTTTTTCCAATCCATCTTGCCTAAGTGTTTTCATCCCTTCTTCAATTGCTACTTTCAATAGATCGTCAGAGGTTGCGCGCTCAACTGTAAGTCTTTCAATCGCCTCTGAAACTACCATTACCTCAAATACTCCTATTCTTCCTTTATAACCAGTCTCATTACACTTGCTGCATCCCTTGGCTCTATATAATTCCGGTATCTTATCTTTCTCTGGATCCAATCCGATTTCTTTAAGTATTTGCTCGTTTGGTATGTACTTCTCTTTGCAATGAACACAAAGTTTCCTTGCTAAACGCTGCCCGACAACGCAATCAACGGCCGATGAGGTTAAGAATGGTTCTATTCCCATCTCAGTAAGTCTAGTAACAGCACTGGGTGCATCATTAGTATGAAGAGTTGACAGTACAAGGTGACCTGTTAGGGCCGATTCAATCGCTATTCTCGCTGTTTCCTCATCCCTAATCTCTCCAATCATTACAATATCCGGATCGTTTCTTAAGATAGACCTTAAGCCGGATGCAAACGTAAGCCCCGCTTTCGCATTAACTTGAACCTGATTTACACCTTGAAGTCTATACTCAACCGGATCTTCAACAGTAATTATGTTTTTCTCCGGAACATTGAGAATATTGAGGGCACCATATAATGTAGTAGTCTTACCGCTTCCGGTCGGACCGGTTACCAAAATTGCACCATACGGTCTTGTAAATGATGATTTAAATAATCTCAAAGGCTCTTCCAGGAAACCAATATCATCCAGGCTCATCATAATACTCTCTTTTTCAAGCAGTCGAAGAACCACTTTTTCCCCGTGTATGGTAGGCAGGGTTGCAACCCGGAAATCGATTGCTTTATTGTCAATGGTTAATCCAAAACGGCCATCTTGAGGAACACGACGTTCGGCAATATCAATACCGGATAAGATCTTCAACCTCGCCGTCATACCGGGTTGGACTTGTTTCGGTGCTCTCATTACCTCATGGAGGACTCCGTCTATTCTATATCTTATTCTTAGGTCATTTTCTTGTGGTTCTATATGAATATCGTTCGCACTATCTCTAACCGCTTCAGTAATCAGTAAGTTTACAAGCTTCACAATCGGAGCTTCTTCCGCCTCTTTCTCTTCGCCAACAACAGACGCAATCTGATCATCTTCGACTACGCTCTCAACAACCTGTTCTACAGTTTTATCTATCCTTGCATAACGACCTATTGCCGAACGCAAGTCAGATTCCGTGCATACAACCACGCTTATGTCATATCCGGTTACAATTTTTAAGTCATCAACCGCAAATATATTTGAAGGATCAGCCATTGCCACAATCATTTTGTCATCATCAAAATCAATAGGCAGCAGCAAATATCTGCTGGCGAATTCTTCTGAAATAATAGTTGCAGCTCCCGGATTTATCTCATAATTAGCAATATCAACGAACGGTAGATTCATTGTCTTTGCTAAAATAGCCGCAATATCAATCTCAGAAGCATGACCTAAATCAACAAGAGCTTTGCTCAATGATTTACCATTTTGAGACTCTACAGCCTGCTGTAGTTGTGTTTCTGTTATTAATCCGGCATCAACCAGAATTGTTCCTAGTTTTGTGCTTGTTCTAATCATAGTAAATCGCCTTTAGAAGCTATTGTCTCTTCCAAGACCTCTTTCATAAAATCAATTGGTGGATCAAGCTTGATCCAAATTTTAAAAGCCGCAGCTCCCTGGTACAAAAGCATACCCAAACCATTTATTGTCCTTGCACCTCTTGTTTCTGCCTCTTGCATGAACGCCGTTTTTCTCGGACTATAAATCAAGTCAAAAACAAGCTGTCCCCGATGAATCCCATCGGTAGATATTGGTAAACACTTGTCCTTTTTATCCATCCCCACAGATGTTGCATTTATAATAAGATCAGCCCCTGCCACAACTGGCGCATTAACGCCGATAACACCGTTTGCTTTTATGTCTATTGCTTTATATTTTGCCCTCAGGCTTTCAGCCAGCTTAATTGCTCTTAATTCCGTACGATTGAAAATATCTATTTTAGACACACCCTCATTCGCTAATGCATGGCTAACGGCTTTGGCTGCTCCTCCTGCTCCAACAATTATTACTCTTTTACCTTTTGGATCAAATCCCGCATCTTTTTTTAGCGAAGACAGGAAACCATATGCATCGGTATTGTATCCAATAAGCCTGCCTTCAATAATTTGAACTGTATTTATACTCCCCATATTTTCAGCAAAACCTTCCAATTCGTCCATATATTGAATTGCAGCTTCTTTGTGGGGCATCGTAATGTTGATACCCACGACTCCCAATGCTTTTATTCCTTTAAATGCATCCTTCAGATCCGATTCAGCAACTTGAAACGGTAAATAACACCAATTTAAATTCATATGTCTATACACCCTATTATGTAGCACGGGAGAAAGACTGTGCTCAACAGGGTAGCCAAAAATACCGGTCAACTTTGTTTTTGAATCAACCTGGTACATCGACCGCACCTTTCATTATTGGCCCGCAATATACAGTCCTAATTACTGACTATCATTCTTCTCTTACGCAATCTTCTAATTATTAATCGCTCTAAATGTCTTAAAAGTTTAGTATGAATCATCTCATTTTTTCCCACCGGTACAACCAGCACCGTTACCAGCCCTAGTCTATTTCCTCCTAATACATCGGTAAAAAGCTGGTCTCCGATAACTGCTGTTTCGTTAACCGAGGTTCCTAGTACATTCATTCCGTCTTTAAAAGCTTTTCCTCTTGGCTTTCCCGCTTGTGCAACAAGAGGTATATTGAGCTTTTTAGTTACTACTCCTATCTTGCTTTCCCAGTTATTTGAAACGACACAAATCTTGAAATCATTTTCATGTAACTCATTTAACCATTCCTGAAGCTGATTCGGGGCGTTCTTGCTTCCCCTGGCTACCAGAGTATTATCAAAATCAAATATCAATCCCTTGATACCTGTTTTCTTTAACTCTAAAAGGTCAATATCATATATGGTTTCACAATATATATTTGGGCAAAATACCTCTAACATTGCTGCCTCGCTAATCTCCTTAAAATTGAGTACTCGGGCAATGGCTCTGACAAAATATAAATATTATAATTTGCGTGTGCCGCCTCAAGTATTTCATTATTTTCTACCCGGCGCATATCCTTTAATTTAATATTCAAAGACTTCCCTGATGGCTTAAATACTTCAAGCTCTTCACCATTGTATATTCTATTCTTAACATCAATGAATACTAAATTATCTTCCGATTTCGATTTCTTTACAACTCCCACAAAATCCGAATCTCTTAAATAATTTGGTAAGCATTCTTTCTCTTCTTCATCATGCATAAAACCTTCGGTATACTGTCTATGACTAATTTTATGCAGTTCCCGCCACCAGGTTTCATCTACCTGATACGATGCAGTATCTTTAAAATATCTGTCAATCGCCTCTCTGTACACCTTGGTTACAACTGATACATAATGTAGACTTTTCATTCTACCTTCAATTTTCAAACTGCTTACTCCTGTAGAAATAATATCAGGCAAGACATTTAATAAACACAAGTCTTTGGAGCTAAAAATGTAGGTTCCTCTTTCATCTTCAAATACGGGATAATGCTCATCAGGTCTTTTTTCTTCGGTTAGATAGTATTTCCATCTACAGCAATGAGCACAATTACCCTTATTGGCATCTCTGTTCTCTATATATTTACTCAATAGACATCTGCCTGAATATGAAATACATACTGCCCCGTGAATGAATATCTCCGTTTCTATATCGACGTTGCTCACAATTTTCTTTATCTCATTAATACCTAATTCTCTGGATAAAGTTATCCTTTTCACACCCAGTTCAGCCCAGTACTTTGCTGCAGCGTAATTCGTTATATTTGCTTGTACGCTAACAAAAACAGGCAATGCCGGAAAGTTTTGCCTTATAATCATGAAAATGCCCATATCACTTACAATAACCCCATCAATTCTTGCTGTTATCAATTCATTGATATACGATTTTAGGCTATCTATATCTTTATTATGGGCAAATATATTAAGCGCCGCGTAAGCTTTTGCGCCATGCGCATGCGTAAATTCCGTTCCTTCGCTTATTTCCTCGATCGAAAAATTATTTGCTCCTGCCCGCAAGCTGAATTCTTTGCCTCCAAAGTAAACGGCATCCGCGCCATATATAACGGCAAATTTCAACTTTTCCAAGCTTCCGGCCGGCGATAGAAGTTCTGGTTTGCTTTTAATGTTCACTCCCATCTCTCCTGATGCAGATATTTAGAGTATTCAAAACCATATTTAATTATTATTCGCTTTCTTTTTCGCTTCGACAAAATCCTTATAGTTATTCGTAAATGTGTGCCTGCCCTCCTGACTGGTTAAAACATAATACAGATAGTCAACAGCTGCCGGATTTACTGCTGCTTGGATTGAGGCAATACCGGGATTGCAGATCGGACCGGGAGGTAATCCGGCATGAAGATACGTATTGTAGGGAGAATCTACCTTTAGGTCTTCCGTAGTTAATTTCGCTTTTCTTTCGGGTAATACATATAGAACCGTTGCGCATATCTGTAATTTCATGTTTTTGTTTAAACGATTGTAAATAACTGCGGATATCAACGGTCTTTCATCATCTATTCTCGCTTCTGCTTCTATTAGCGAGGCAATTGTCAATATCTCGTTGCTCGTTAAGCCCTTCGTCTGTTCTATTTTGGCAAAATCAATTCCAGCTGTTTCTTTTTCATATTGATCCAGCATCATGGTAATAAATTCCGTGCTCGACGTATTTTCATTTAAAATATATGTCTTAGGAAAGAGATATCCCTCCAAAGTCTGAGTGGGATTCTTGCTTAAGAAACTATATTTTTGAAAATCTTTACTATGGGCACCGTTCTGAGCTTGATTCAAAAACTCCGTTCCATCTATTTTTGTTTTGGACGACAGGCGATCAGCTATTTGCTTAACACTAAAGCCTTCCGGGATAGTTACCGTGAATTCATTGATAATTGGTTCATTTGTTAAGCCATTAATCGCCTCCGACGCACTCATGCCCTCTTTAAGAGCATAATTACCGGGTGTTATTTTGCTAATTCCTTTATATTTGGCAACCATTTCAAAAATAAACGCGCTTTTTATGATGTTTTTATCAACCAACATCGATGCTATGCTGTTTATTTTTGCATCAGGTTCAATAGTCACCATCACGCTTGCGTTCCCTGCGGGAGGTTTAATAAATAGAAAATAAAAAAGACAGACGAGTATAATTAATATAAGCAGTAAAGCAAATATATTGATATAAATATTTTTTATTTCTTTGTTGAGAACCGGTATCTTCACTTTAAGTTATCCCATCTTTCTTTTTGAGTTATCCAAATAGTTTTGCAGCACAAGTGCTGCCGCAATCCCATCTACTACCAACTTTTTCTTCCTTCCGGTTGCATTGCCTTCCGAGAGAGCTCTGTTTGCCTGGACAGTCGTAAATCGCTCATCCCATTCTACTACAGGTATATCAATTTTTTCTTTCAGCTTTTCAATAAATAAACTAGTCTTCTCAAACTGAGCACCTTTGGTGCCATCAATCCTTAGGGGAATGCCGACCACTATCTCTCCTACATCATTTTCTTTACAAATTGTTTGAATTTCATTTATGGCATCTGTTTTTTCCCGATAAATTGTCTTTAGCTTAGTCGCTATGGTCTGCGTCGGATCGGATACAGCAACCCCTATTCTTTTATCACCAACATCCAAAGCCAATATTCTCATAACTTCACCTATTATGGGTATTTTTATAATCATAAGGGCTGCTCCACTTACAAACAGCCCTACATATTAGTTCGTATTTTTAATGATATTTAATAGCAACTCTCATTCTCTCTGCAGCGTAGCACTATTACAATATTAAATACAACTGTTGTTGTTGGAAAATAATTTTTTAATCACCTTTCTCCTTATATATTCTCTGAATTTCTTTCCTCGCTTTGTCCAGTGCATCCTGGATCTTTTCTGGATTTTTGCCGCCGGCTTGAGCCAGCTCGGGACGCCCACCGCCACCGCCGCCCACTATTGGTGCAATCTCTTTCAATATATTTCCTGCATGAAATCCTGTTTTTATTGCATCCTGGGAAGCAGCCGACACCAAGAGCGCTTTTTTTCCTGAAGATGCCGCTAAAACTATTATCGCGTTATTCAATTTATCCCTGATTAGATCTACATATTTCCTAAGATCGTCCAAATCCTGCGCTTCAACCTTCTCTATTATCACATTCAATCCATCTAGCTTTTTGGCTGATTTTATTATTCCGTCAAGATCATAGGTCATTAACCGAGCTTTCATCGATTCAAGCTTGCTTTCCTGTAATTTTATCTGCTTTACTATATTACCGATTCGCTCAACTACATCTTCTGTATCCGCCTTTACCAGTTTAACTATTTCTTTTAGGCTTTTTTCTTCTTTATAGATGTGTTCAAGAGCCTTCTGTGAGGTCACTGCTTCAATTCTTCTTAAATTTGCACCAATGCTACCCTCATTCAATATCTTTATTACACCTATTTCACTTGTATTCCCCACATGTGTGCCTCCACAAAGCTCGCGGCTAAAACCATCGATTTCTACAACCCTTACGAAATCACTGTATTTCTCCCCGAACAATGCCATTGCTCCGCTTTCCTTTGCGAACTCGTACGATGTTACAAAGCATTTTACCGGATAGCTTTCCATTATCTTCCCGTTTACTAGATGTTCTATCCTCTCAATTTCTTCAGTATTCATACCTGACATATGAGTAAAATCAAAACGAAAATGATCTTCGGCAACATATGAGCCTGATTGTCTTACATGTTCCCCTAATACTTGTCTGAGAGCCCAATGTAATAAATGCGTAGCCGTATGATTTCGGCTTATTTTGTTACGGCTATTTGTATTCACTACAGCCACTACCTTTTCATCTGTTTCAATACTTCCTTCCAGTACCTTTCCACGATGAATAACAACATCGGTTGGCAATAATTGAGTAGACTCTACCTCAACTTTACCTTTATCTGCTTTAATAATTCCAATATCTCCAATTTGACCTCCTTTTTCAGCATAAAAAGGAGTCTTTTCTAAGACTATCTCGATCTTAGCTCCCCTTTCCGCACGTGGAGTCACAACACCATTTTGTATTATTGCTTGTATTTTTGTATTTGATGAATCAGTTTCATATCCTACAAACTCACTTTTGCTAAACTTATCCGATACCTCGTTGTATGCCTCAGCTGATTTTCCGTCGTCAAGTGATGGTTTTACAGCCCACGCCGCTCTTGCTTTCGATTTTTGCTGTTCCATTAACTCATCAAAATGCTCTGTATTAACATTAATGTTTTCTTCAGCTGCTATCTCTATCGTAAGCTCCAGCGGAAAACCATACGTATCATATAGTTGAAATGCTACCTCTCCGCCAATTTCCTTCTCCTTCTTTCTTTTTGCTTCCATCATTACATCTGACAGCACAGCCATTCCCGATTTTAATGTCTTGGAAAACCTTTCTTCTTCGCTCCCGCAAACTCTATTAATGAAGGTCTTGTTCTCCTTTATTTCCGGATAAGCATCCTTCATTACCTTAATTACTTCATCGATAATATCGTTCAAAAATAGCTCTTTGATTCCAATAAGACGCCCATATCTAACCGCTCTTCTTATTAAACGCCGCAGAACATAACCCCGTCCTTCGTTTGACGGCAGTACACCATCATTTATCAGAAATGTAATTGCCCTTGCGTGATCTGCAATTATTCTTAAAGGAACAGTTTCCGCTCCATTATCTTCATACTTGACCCCTGCTAATTTAGCTGATTTTAAAATGATCGGTTCTATTATGTCTGTTTCGAAATTAGTTTTTTTGCCTTGAAGAATAGATGCCGTTCGTTCTAATCCTATTCCCGTATCAATATTTTTCTTTGGCAGCGGATCAAGGTTCCCTTGTTCATCCCGGTCATATTGCATAAATACTAAGTTCCACACTTCCAGAAATCTGTCACAGTCACAACCCGGTCCGCATGTTTTACGTCCGCATCCCCGGTCTTCTCCTAGGTCATATAGTAATTCGGAACAAGGACCACAAGGACCAGTGGGACCGGCAGACCAAAAATTGTCCTCTTCCCCTAAGTGTACAATTCTGTCCGGTGATATACCAACATACTCACTCCAGACCTTAAATGCCTCATCATCGTCCCTAAAAATAGTTATCCAAAACTTATCCGCATCCATTTTTAAATCTTCCGTTAGGAACTCCCA
>Ga0209270_1003980_pt1 | contig 11887 bp, 17 predicted proteins | sample MTBAKSrepl1MetaG_FD_187456 | JGI IMG/M metagenome (GOLD analysis project Ga0209270, IMG submission 187456) | Enrichment culture microbial communities from Arthur Kill intertidal strait, New Jersey, USA, that are MTBE-degrading - MTBE-AKS1... | ecosystem: Environmental > Aquatic > Marine >...
CGTTGATCTCGATCCAGGGATAGTAGAGCGCGGCATAAGACGAGTTGAACGCCCCGTGGGAATACATCCCCTGGCCCTTGCGGAAATCCACCGCTTCCAGGGGTTCGAGGTGAATGGGCGCTTCGGCCAGAAGCATGAGGTCCTGGCGGTTTTCCGCATAGGTGACGCCGGCGTGGATCACCTCGGCGGTCGTGACGCCCGGAACCATGATCAGGTTCAGCGCGTCGATCTCGTCGAAGGCGTAGAAGCCTGTGTGCTGGGAGGGATCGCCGGAGTAGTCGGCGTCGTCCAGCCCCGTAAGACCGTCGTTTCCTCCTGAAAGATCGAACACCCCGATCACCGGCCGATCCAACGGAAGGCCGGATACGGTTCCAAGGTCCTCGACGGTGATGAAGTCCGACCGTTCGTTGACGACAAGCTCGACATGGTTCGGAGCCGCTTCGTCCATCGAGAGGTCCTTGAAGACCTCAACGACCTCACCCTTGTGGCGGACCACCAGGTTGAACGCGCCGGTCGGATCGAGAGGACCGTCTTCGACCTGAACGGAGAGCCGCTCACCCCAGATTCCTTCGTCGGCCGCCCGCACCTTGAGCGTGTCCAGGGCGTTTTGTCCTCCGGACAGGTTTGCCGAGGCTGCGGCTTGGACGATGCCCGCGTCCTGCGTTTCCGCAGTTACCCGCGCGGAGGCCTCCGGAGACCCAACGACCGCCGCGACCACTTGGTCCGCTGTGGATACCGGATCGCCCGCGCCGTCGGTCGCCAGGTTGACGGTGATTGCTTGTCCCAAGACCTCGACGGAGAGCGGCGTATCGTTTCCCGAAACGACGAGTTCGACGGAGACGGCGTTTCCCGCGGCCCCCGGCAGAATCGCCCGCCACGCGATGCGATCCGTGCCGACGGTGCCGGTTACAAGTGACGCCGTCGCCGCGCGCCGGTCCTTGAGGACGGCTTGCGCCTTCACGGCGGTCAGGGTGTTCCGATCCGTGGGGTCGGTCAGATGGGCGATGCGGTTCACGAAAAGGACGGAGCCGCCGTTGTCGAAGAACGCCCTTGCGGCGTAGGCGAGGTATCCGGCCTGCAGGTAGGAGCCGAACTTGTTGATGAACTGCTCCCAGCTCGTGACCAGAACGGGCTTATTGATAGGGCCGCGTTCGGCCACGCCCACCATGCCGCAGGAGGAGGTGGATATCTGCTTGACGTAAAAGCTGAAGTCGACTTCGCGGGTATAGATGCCCGGTGAAAGATACGTGCCCATGGGTTACCTCCGTTTCCGGCGTTTGCCGTTGTTTTCGCCGTCGGCTCCTGTATTGACCGGCTCTTCCCGCGGAGGCTCGGGTACGGGAGTAGTCGGCATCACCGGCGTCAGCGACACGAAGCCACGCTTCGCGGCAACGTCGATCTCCGGGGAAATGTCGTCCTCGCCCAGCGTTCTGCGCTCGCGGGGATTCAGATGCAGCCCCCGGCCGCCTCCCGCGAGGTGGAACGTGAGCGGTTGGAACAGAAGATTTTTGATCTCGATCACAGTGGTTCCTCCTTGTTTCATGGGGTATGGAGCCGATCCTCCTCGACGCCGTCCCGGAACTCGAACCGCCGGTCTTTGATGAGCGGGCCCGTTTTGACGAGGCCGTCGTAAACCGGACAGTCCTCGATCCGGCAGCGGCCGCTGCTCTGGCGCAGGTTCGACAGGTTCACCCGTCGCAATCCGCCCAAGGGAACGATCTCCGTCAGGTTGAGGAAGCCTCGGTCTTCCACGGCGAGGATCGGGTGGAGCTGATAGAAACGGGCCACTCTTTCCTGGAGGTCCAGCAGTTCACCTTCGTGGCCGGCGGTGACGATGACGTCGAAGTCGAGGTGGTAGAGCCGGGGATACCGGCACTCCTCATAAACGAGGTTCGGGATGTCCTTTTCCTGCATACGGGCCATGGTGCGTCGGTCTCCGTTTTCCGCCAGCGTCGGTCCCTGCAGAATCAAGCTCGGGACGTTGGGCACCTCGAAGACGTCGTCCGCGGCGACGAGCAGCGCGTCCGGGTCGATCTCCGCCTTGACCAGGCGGATCAGGTTTTCAACGACTGTGCGAACGGTTTCCAAGTCAGGTTCCTCCGGTTCAAGCGAATGTTTCCGCTGGATACCTACCGGAGGCGGACGGGAAGTGTCGGAGCCCCTTTTCCGTATAAAAATACCACTTGACAAAATTTTGATGAGTGGTATATTTTAGAAAAACACAGAAAGGAGGCGACCATGAATTTGCAGATACTCGCCCAAAATGTGAGGCGGTTGAGGACTGCGAAGCGCTTGAGCCAAAGCGCCCTGGCGGACGACGCGGGTCTCTCCTTGCCGGCGATAAAGAGTCTCGAACTCGCAAAGAGCGAGCCGCGGATGAGGACCATGCAGGCAATCGCCAAGGCCCTCGATGTGAAGCTTCAGGAGCTTTTCCAGCCGGTTCGGGAATTGCGCACCGTCCGGTTCCGTTCGGCGAAGCGGATGCAGAATCGCGAGAATGTCCTGGCCGAGGTGGCGAGGTGGCTCGACGATTTCAATTTCCTCGAGGAGAGTCTGAATAAAAAGATGCCGTTCAGCCTTGGCGCTGTCCGGAGGCAATGCTCCAGAGACCGCCTTGCCGAGGCGGCCGGACTCTGCCGGAAAAAGCTGGGGCTGAAGGTCACCGAACCCATCCACGACATCTGCGGCCTGCTCGAACACGCCGGCGTGAAGGTTTTCCCGGTTCCCATGGCTTCCGATAGTTTTTTCGGCCTCTCTGTGGGCGAGGAGGACGGCGGGCCGGCGGTGGTGGTGAACGTATGGGAACGGATTTCGGTGGAAAGGCGCATTTTCAGCGCCGCCCATGAACTCGGCCATCTCATGTTGCATCCCGACGCCTTCGACGTCACCAAGGTCGATGAGAGCAAGGAGGAGGAACAGGAAGCCGACCGTTTTGCCGGACATTTTTTGATGCCGAACGAGGGGTTCCGTAAGGAATGGAATGAAGCGGCCGGATTGCACTTCGTCGACAGGGTCTTCAAGGTCAAGCGCATTTTCCGGGTCAGTTATAAAACCGTTCTCTCGCGTCTCCTGGAAGAAGGGGCCGTGGACAAGTCCATCTGGATGAAGTTCAACATGGCCTATCAGCAACACTTCAACCGGAAGCTTTCCTTCAAGGAAGAACCGATGGGCATCGATCCGGCGGAGCCGTTCGGGATGCAAAGGTTCGATTTCTACGAAGACCGATTCAAACGCCTGACCAGGGAAGCGGTGGAAAAAGACAAAATATCGCTCAGCCGCGGCGCGGAGATGCTTCGGATCGGCATTGAGGAGATGCAGGACCTGCTCCAGAATTGGGAGGTCATTCTGTGACACGCCGCCCGGCTCCCCGCAAGTTGATGATCATGGACGCATGCGTGCTGATCGATTTCATCAAGGCGGAGCGGGCCGTGCTGGAACTCGTGGTGAAACATATCGGTCCGTTGCACGTGACCAGCCCGGTCGTGGACGAGGTTAACGAAATCGATGATGAAAACGAACTGGTAGCCCTCGGACTGATCATCATCGAGCCGGAAATCGAAGATGCGTATACCGCCGGCGGCCGATCCGGACCGTTATCGTTCGAGGACTGGCTGTGCCTGCTAACGGCCAAACGGCATGGTTTAACCTGCGTGACCAACGACAAGAATCTACGGAAGTTGTGCAGACAGGAAGGGGTTTCGTTGCTGTGGGGGCTTGAGCTTGTGGCTGAACTGCACAGGGTCGGCGGGATCACCGGCAAAGAGGCGGAGGTTTTTGCTCAAACCATTAGGCGGTCGAATCCCAAGCACATCACCGAGAAGATCGTCTCGCGTTTTGCGGATCTCATTCGACGGCAGGAAGGTCACAGGTCCCGGACATGATGATCCGGGCATTTGAGCATTATGGGAATTCCGTCACTCAAACCTGGTGACGATATAGTGCGACAATGATCGCACCAATAACCCAAGAAGAGGTATATATCCAATGGCAAAAGATGATCCTTCAATGCGCGGTAACAGATCGCGAAATCAAACGAATGGCCGTCTCAGAGACACCCGCGACGACAAGCACGTGGGCACGCTGGAAGAACAGTACGATAGGGATTTCGGGGTGCGCTCGGACATGCACGTGGACACTCTGCTCAAACAGACCGGTCATTCATCGGTGAACAAGCTTATCAAGAGCGGAATCGGTAAGAAGGAATAAAGACCGCCCATCAAATCACCGAGCGGATGGCCTGGCGGTAGTTTTCGACGACCTGCTCGCGGTACTTTTCCATGGTGGGGTGCAGGAAGGGTCGGGGCGGGATGACGATCACCGCACCGTTGGGGTGCTGGATGGTGGCTCCGTATTCCATTACCGCGCCGATGTTCACCAGGTCGTCGCCGTCCTTGTTGACCGTGCCGCGCAGTAGCCCCACGAAAGCCCGGTCCGAAGGGATGCGCTGAGTGATCGAATTGACGAGGAATCCGGTGTCGATCAGGGCCTTGCTGGAGCCCTTGCGTGCGATGGTGCTCTCGGCCAGCTTGACGAACGCCTTGCCGCCTGGTGCCTGGGAGCGGATACCGCGCTTGATCTCGCGGACGAGGAGAAGGGCGTTCTTGATGGTCGCCTGCCGGATCGCCAGAGCGAGCCGGGCTCCCGGATTGGCGGCCAGTTTCGCTTTCGCTTTGTCCCAATCTCCGAAGCGCTTAACTCCCATAAATCTTTCTCATTTTCAAAAGTATTTCTTTTAGATTTCAGCCAAGGCAAAAACGGTTGCGGGCATGAACATCATGTCATAGCTTCCAGTGGCAGTACAAGTTTTCGACCCATTTGGAGGATCTTCCCAGAGTCTTTTAGCCGTTTCATAACACGGGTAATACTGACACGATGCGCTCCGATCAAAAAACCCAAATCTTCATGCGTTAACGGAAATTGAATGACATATCCTTCTTCCTTTTTTTCACCATGTTCCCGAGCAACATTGAGGAGGACACGGTAAAGTCTTTCTTCTATGTGAGTTTGGGACATGGCCCCAACTCGATCGGTTAACTGAGCGATACGATCACTTAAGTTCTTGATGACCTGGAGACCGATATTGGGATATTCAAGAACCAATTTTTCAAACCGATCTTTTGTAAAGCTGCACACCAACGTCTCCTCCATACTCCACGCACTCACAGGATAGTTGAAATCGTCGTTAAATATATACTCCCCTAAAAAATCGCCAGGCTTCCTTATATCCAGGGTTAGTTCCGTACCATCCTCTAAGAGTTTGCTCAATTTTACGCGACCGGCTTTGATCAACGAAATCTGTTTTGCTGTATCGCCTTGCATAAAAACTGATTGGCCCACTTGATATCTTTGACGCAACGCCCCTCTGACGACCGCTTCCACTTCCGCCTGACGCAGGCCTTCAAAAACCCACAGCTGCCCGATGCATATTTGAGACCACTCACCATGCTTCGGTTTTAGCTTTTCACATAGGCAACTCATCGGGCCTGCCTCCTTCCTGTAATTTTTCAGTTCCCTGGACTGTCGTGGCAAAAATAGTCCATTGCAGAGAGCCGAAGGGACTACGCCACTTTTGGATCGGATTCACCTCAGCAACAAATTTAATATATTATGAAAATGATCCAAGTTCAAGCTCGTGGTCTCGACGGGTACCTGTACCAAGTCGAAAAATTCGAGTATTTCATCCTCCGTCAAAGAATTAATTCCCGAATCCAGCACAAGAATTCGTTCATACCTTCCGAGATTCATACGGAAATCCACCTCATTCCATCCGAAGAATCGTCTCATATTTGCAGGCCAAACTCTCACCCATGTAGGTGTCATAAGCATCGTGTTGCTTTGTTCTAATTCTATTGCCTTCTCTTCTCCGAGGAAGGCAGATAAACAGTTTTTTGTAGATATAATATGCACCCCCTTTCTGTCAGCCATGGCCCTAATCTGTGGAAGGCATCCATTACCGTACAATATCTTGACATCACCGTTTCCAATAGCTTTGACATTATCGATAGTGGACGATAACTCATTTTCCAGCAATTTAAGATCGGAATGAAGTCCAGCGTCAAGCCATATCACTTCAACGTCTATTAAGCCACGCTTTCTTTCCAGTAGGAAATTGATCTCATCCTTGAAAATCCCACATGCTATTAAAATCTTGTCCGCTTTCATGGACCACCTCCTCCAAATCGATACTGTTGGTACTTCTCTTTGTTGCTTTGCTACCTTCTCTGTAGAATTATCGGTCGCGGCGGTTTAGAAATTAAAACGTCAAAACCATGCATCCTTCCTTGAGATATCGTGTTAAAGGTTCTCCCATATAAACAACCTGGCAACCGAGTTCTTCGAGTTTTTCAGATACGCCATACCTATCAGCGCAAGCCTTGCACGCCAACGTTTCAACACCAACTTTCTTCATTTCGGCGAGTTCGGCCTGCAGTTTTAGGTCCTCTGAAAGTAGCTTCGCAGATGGTCCCCAAACTACCATTCTGACAGTACCCCACCACCCTTTAAGCATAGAATTTTTGCAATACATAAATACCATGTTCAGGGCGACGTCTGGGTCTTGTGAACTCCATACGATCACGAGGGAATCGTGAAAATCGCTTTTCATGGGAATCGACTCCTTCCGCGTTTATAGACTCCAGAAAATGGCGGTGGACCCGGAGGCAGGAGATATACTGCCCCCAGGCCACCTTCCGGACTCGGAAAGCATGTCACCTAATGCTTTCCACATGACCAATTGGTGACTATGATCAGCGTTATCCTATTTTCTTTCCTGCGTTGGGACCAGGAGACTGATCATAAATCTCTTCAACTGTGATCTTTGCCACGTATTTGGGCTCGGGGAGCGGTTTTGGCGCCTTCTTTAGTTCCTCTCTTACCTTCTCGTAAATTGGACCGCTGTCGATAAGCTCCGCTTTTCCCTTGAATTGATACCCAATGAATTTTTCATGGTCTACAAGGGTTACCGCGACCCTCGGGTTGTTCTGGAGATTGTCCCTGGTTTTGAGAGAAAAGAGGTCGGCAAAGATAATCGTGTTTTCATCCAGCACCTGAATAGTGCCTTTGGGAGTAACATTGGGCATGCCCTCCTGATTGGCCGTGGCCACCCAACCCAGCTTACCCTTTACAAATTCCTGCAATTCTTTGGAAATACTTGTCGCCATGATTACCTCCTATGTGTCGTAACATGTCTTTAAAACACGAAAACGCCTATAATTCGGCCAGCAATAAAGTCCTTTGTCTTTATCGTGTTTCACCTCCTTTCCGTGGTTGTGGTCACACTCCACTGTTACATTGCCAGTTGTCCACGCAGACGGTCAGCGATTACAAGTCCGAGATCATGTGCCTGCTGCCATGTTTCTTTTTGGTTTTCAATAGTGCTGAATTTCTCGGATGTCACGGTCGTGTCCTCAGCGAATATCCAAGGGAGAGCGCTCATGGGGCATGTCTCGCCATAACCGCATACCATGCATTCGGGATTGCCAACTGCTTTCAATTGGCCCAATACCTCCATCCCTTCAAGTTTAAGAGCATGAGAGATTTGATCGGCAGCCTCATTAAGACCGGGCGCTCCACGTCCTATCCCCGTAGCGACAACAACAGCCAGTTTTCCTCTGTTAAGGCCATTTTGATGACGAAGGGAGAAGAGACGTTCCAGAAAAGCTTTCGTAAAACCATCCACGCCGCCATAGGGGCTGTATCCGCCGACTACGAGCGCTCCCGCATTACGCACCTTCGCTGCAATTGCCGGGAAAGCGTCGTCCACTTTGCAGATATTGTCCTTTTTACAACCCAAACAAGCTATGCATGGGCTGATACGTATCTTACTTAATTTTATGAATTCTGCACTGAGACCACTTGCTTTCAATACCGCTTGGATCAATCGATCCGTATTGCTATTTTGGATCGGGCTTCCAGATACACCTATAATTTGTGTTCTCATAATCGGCACTCCTTTATTAAATGGAACCATTTAATGAAATCATCTTCAGTAATCGATTAAACCTGTCGATTACGAATTATAATCAACTCAAGCTTTTTGATTGTTTCTGACGGCTCAGGCCGTATTGTGTAGTCCACATTCACCTCGGCATCGAGAATACGCCGACTTCGATCAACAATCAGCCGTGCCGGCATGGGAAGCCGCCATCGTCCGTCAGCATTGGCTCGTTGAAGGTCCACTCCCAAAGCGGCGTAGACTTTTTGCAGACGATAAGGTAACTCAAAAACCAAACCGAGAGATTCGGAGAGGGTAAGTCCGACATCACTGAACACTTCGTACTTAAGCCCTAATTTACGTTTTACCGCATGATTGATTGACGGCTTTTGGGGAGAAATTGCAATTAAGCCAGCTCTTACCATATTGATTTCGTTGAAAAAATTATTTAGAGCCTCCAGCTCCAAATTACAGTAAGGTCACCAAATTCCCCGGTATAAGGTGACAACCGTATATTCTCGATATAAGTAACTTGCTGGTTTGACTGGCAAACTGCGGCTATTCATAAGCATCGCATCGGGAAACGTGTCCCCCTTTTGTACAGCTTGCTCTAGAATGCCCGATTTACTCAAATCCTCGGTAGAGGATTGCATGATCAATCTGAAATCCTTGGGAATTCTTGCAACTGAGTTCAGCTTGAGGTCGTTTATCCTGTCTTTGAGAGTCTGCATATCGCCTTCCTAATCAATAACTATGTGTTGGGGTTACCTTCTGATTTAGAATAACAAAGGAAATCGGGGAGTGCCGTAGCAATCGCTACAATGGAAAACTTTTCAGACGCTGAAGGACTTAGTGTAGGCACGGTTTAGGAAAAAGGCTGGCATGGGGGTCGGCATATAGGGAAATCTAAATGATTGCTCAAACCAGTGCAAGCAACTAAATTGTTTAAAAGTAGATCGAGGATAGTCGCAAGTCCCCGAAAGGCTAAATCCCATGCAGCCGTACCAGCTTCAGCACCTTGTGGGTCACGACGCCGAAAAGACGCTCTTCCACTACGGTCTGAACCCGAAAAACGTCCGCCCCGCTGCGCACCCGGTCTTCCGGTCTCACATCCAGGGCGGGGAGCACGCAGGCCGTGGCGTCGATCTTGTTGGCGAGGTCCTCCGGCGGCGTTTCGATGAACTCGAGCGGAAAGGTCTCCACTTCAGTGAACGAGGCGTCGTCCGATCCATACAATCGCTCACCGGGGACTGCACGCAGCAACGCGGCTTCCTGTAAGCTTGCCAGGATCAGCTCTCTCACGTCCCCGGAGGCCGCGGCTTTCTCGGGATCGCTCAGCTGGTCACAGCTCAATCTCGCTTCCTTGATCGTAAATGACCGGCACGAGTCCGCCAGGCGTGATGATGTAGTCCTCGGGGGATGCGGCGGCTCCCGGTTTGATTTCACTCAGCCGCTGTTTGTACACGGCCTTGAGGTCTTCCTCGAGCCCGGCCCAATGCTCGGGCTGCTTGGTCTTGTCCACCCGCTTGTCGCCGCTGGAAAAGGCGAACGCGTTGGCGGTCTGGGCCCGCATGACCTGGCAGGCATGTATCTGTCCCAGCAGGAGCAGCAACTCGCGGGGTTCTCCTTCAGGCTCCGGAACCACCTCTCCGTTCACGACGGACATGGAAAGCTCCAGGTCGCGCGCCAGACGATAGACGCCTTTCAGGATGCAGCGCGAAAGGACGTCATCGGTGAACAACTCACCCTGTGGATCGGACAGGTCGGTCCGGAGAACGGCGACGAGATCAGCCAGCGCCACCTTCCACCTCCGTCAGCCGCCTCTTGAGGGCGTCGATCACCGTCCTGCGTTTCTCACCCGTCAGATGGGCTTTGAGCTTGTCGGGATCGCCTTCGGTGCCAATCCGGGAGATGGCATCGGCGGCGGTCAGCCCAGAGAGGTCTTCGTCTTGAGTTTCAGACGCAGGGCTTTCGTTCTGCTTCAGGGGATCGTCCTTTTCGTCCATACGTGCAAGCCGCCCTGCCGACACCGCCAGCTCCATCTGGGGAGACATGGACTCCGCTTCGAAGGTCTGGCCCGGGTCGAGGCGCAGCTTGGCGTCGGCGATGATCAGGACTCCCGGGCGGATGTTTTTCAGTTTCACCGTCACGGTTCACCTCCGTCAGCCGAGAATCTTGATCTTGGCGAGAATGTCCGGGCGGGTGATGCCTTGCCCCAGTTCCGACCAGACGAGCCAGCCCGTCTTGAAGCGGGTCTTCTGCTCGATGGCTTCGGTCTTGAGGTTTTCGCGCACCGGCAACTTGCCCACTTCCTCGTCGGGGATGAGCAGCACCTCGTCGATGGCCTGCGCGGCGGTCAACAGAATGCCGCCGGTCCCGTAGTTCTTGATGACGCCCTTGGCCCGGAGTTCGGCTTTGGTTTCCGGGTCGAGGTTCCAGCCCCGCAGGTCATTGAAACGCCGGCCCCTCATGACGATGTACTTCACCGTCAACTCGAGGTCTTCGATGATGGAGATCGCCTCGTTGAGCGCCTCCTCGGTGAGGGTCGCGCCGGTCACCTCCACGGTGTTGGCCGCGGGAACCGCCGCCGAAAGCACCGTAATGGTCCGCTTGTCGATCTCCTTGCGGATTTCGTCCGCGGCCGAGGTCTGGATGTCCATCAAGGTGCCGATGTTGCCGTTCTTGAGCACCGAAACGTCGACCATAGGTGCGGAGTGGATGCGGTTGGTGGGAAACTCCACTTCGTCCTTGCCGACTTCCTGCTCCTGAGCCTCGCCTTCGGTGGAAATCCAGTAGGCCTTCACTTTGGGCTTCTTCTGGTAAAGAGGGCGCTCTCCCTTGGGTAGAGTGTGCTTCGTGAGCAGGAGCGAAGAGATCTCCTTGCGCTTGATTTCCTGTTCGATGGGCTCGGCGATGGCCGCGGCCAGTGCGCGCATCCCTTCCGGGGACTCAAGCGCCTCGGACATCAGGCGCGCCATCGTCTCCATGTATTCCTGGCTGTGCACGTTTATGCTGATCGTCTCCATATCGTTTTCCTCCTGTAATCAGATGAGCATCCGGAACTTGATCGTTCCGCCGGAGACGGAGACGGCCCGGGCGATGACTTCCTCGCCCGCCTGCACGCCCGCGGTGAGTTTGCCGTTGGCCGAAACCTTCAGGTCGTCGCCGGGATTCACGGTCCCTTCGAAGACGTCGGTCTCGTAGACACCGCCCATGCAGTAGATGCCGGGCATCTCTCCGTTCTTGTAATCCTTGATCAGAATGCCGAACGACTTGGCCGTCGGCGTGGTGTTCACGGCGAAGAGGTCGTTGCCGACGATCCTCACCACCTGGCCGAGTTGGCCGTCGCCCTGCAGGTAGCCGTCGCCGTATGCGAGGCCCCGATGATTGGGATTGATGAAAGCCATGGTCATTCCTCCTTTGTCAGTTGGTCGAAACCGGTTCGCCGGTCGCCGTCGCCACTCGTTGCCGGTAGGCAGCCATGAAGCCGCTCTTCAGCCGGTCCTCGAGGCTCGTCTTTTTGTCTTCCACGTCCTTCGGACGGACGCCCGCGTCGCTGCGCAGGGGTGGGTCGTCGCAACCGCATGACGCCTTCGTGGTTTCCGCGCCCGCTCCTCGGTCCTTCGCGTCCTTGTCCTCGGAGTGCCCGCGGGAACCGGCCTTCATCATCCGCTCGAAAGCGGCTTCGCTGGCGGCGAAGGCGTCGTCGGAAAGACCGGCCAGACGGCTCAACTCCTGTTCGCGATCCTCGTCGCTCTCGAATGCCAGCCCGCTCTTTTCGATCTTGCGCAGGAGCTTCTGGGCCCGGCTCCTGTTCGCGGCGGCCTTTTTCTCCGCCTCCAGTTCCTCGAGCTGCTTCTGCAGCGCGAGAACCTGCTGTTTGAGTTCCTTGTTCTCCCGCTCCAACTCCTTGAGCCGGGTCTTGTCATCGGGCGCGGTCCCACCGCCGCCGTC
>Ga0209270_1003982_pt1 | contig 11884 bp, 16 predicted proteins | sample MTBAKSrepl1MetaG_FD_187456 | JGI IMG/M metagenome (GOLD analysis project Ga0209270, IMG submission 187456) | Enrichment culture microbial communities from Arthur Kill intertidal strait, New Jersey, USA, that are MTBE-degrading - MTBE-AKS1... | ecosystem: Environmental > Aquatic > Marine >...
TAGGCGCGGACGTGGAAACCCGTGAGACCAAAAGCAAAGTGGCGGTTGCCAACTTTCGGGTCGCAACCACCGAACGGTGGAAGGATGCCCAGGGCAACCAGCAGGAAGCCACCGAATGGCACCGGGTTGTTGCCTTTGGCCGCCTGGCGGAAATCTGCGATGAATATCTCGCCAAGGGTTCCCGGGTGTATATCGAAGGCCGTCTGCAGACCAGAAAATGGGAAGACGGCGACGGTATTACCCGCTTTACTACGGAGATCATCGCCCGCGAACTGAAAATGCTCGGCGGCGGTGATAAGGCGGAAAGCGTTCCGGCCCCGCCGGACGAAAGTCCTGAGCCGCCAACGGCTGATGACGTGCCGTTCTGATCACCACTACAACCACGAAAAGCCTGGATCCTGCTCCGGCAGAGTCCAGGCTTTTCATCAAGGAAAAACATAACCGGAATACATCCTCAAACCCTGCTGGGGGCAATCGCCCTCAACGAGGGTCTTGCCTTCAGCTCAGAACAAAGGAGCAAGACTAATGGGATGGACATACACACACCGGGGCAGCACTCCGGTAAAACAATTTCTAGCCGATCACGTCAACTGTGAGAACGAACACGCCAGATGGCTGATCCTGGATATCGCCATCGTCAGGATGCGAACGGCATACATGGCGGTCGAGATCATCCGGCGCAACAAGGAGTCCGGCCAGTTGGACATGGCGACCCGCAAGGTTGTCGCTTTTGTCTTTCTGCTGGATTACCGGCCGCGCGATCCGGACTATGACATGGGATACAAGGATATGGATGAATCTATGGGGCCCTGCGAAAGCGAGTGCCCCGAGAGGATTCTCAATCTCCTTACCCCGACCGATTATGAATATGCCCTGGCCTGGCGGCAGCGCTGCCGGGACAACATCGCCCGCAAAAAAGCGTTTCGGCTCACCAGGGATGCGGTCATTGAAACCAGGCCAATTTCCTTTCAGGACGGTCGGGAGCGAACCCGCTTCAAGGTCATCAGTTGCCGGCCGCTTCGGCTGCTCTGCCTGGAGACCCATACGATATGCAGAGTGTCGCGAAGGACACTGCAAAGTATGCATATCGAACAGACTGCAAAACTTCCAACCAACGATAATGAGGTGAAAGTATGAAGTCGAGAATAGAACTGGCTGAGGCAGTCCTGAAGGAGTACTGCCGCTTAAAAGGCGAGCTTCTGGACAACTATGAAACTGGCATTACCGATCTGATCACCGACCTCATGCATTTGGCCCACAAGGAAGACCTGGACGGAATAGTTCTTTCCGGAATGGCCATGCTACATTTTGAGGCAGAGAAGTTGGGAATGCACAACTGAAAAATATAAACGGAAAACAATCCCGTCAGGGGCAATACGCCCCCGGGGCGGTCTTGCCCCTATCACAAACACGGAGGCAAGCTATGGCAATACTCATTACAACCGATGGATCAAAAGCCGAGGTGTCAGCCCAGGGAGACCATTTTACCCTGGACGAAATGTATTCTCTTCTGGAGTGTTCCCATGTGGAAGCGGTTTACCTGGAAGACGGCCGCATTATGTGGATCGACGAGGAGGGTAAATTCAAGCCCCACCAGGTAAATATTCCGGCGACTCTCATGCTGCAGATGTCCGGCGGCATGCCTGGGGATTACATCGCCGGTATGGCTTTGATCACGGAAAGAAACGAAGTGCAGTAATGAACAGACAAGTACAAAAAATCCCCAAGGGGCATGACTCGCCCCTTGGGGTGTCCTGCCCCTTTCCCATCAAGGAGGCAAAACATGCTCTACATTCAGGATCAGAGCGGGGGATATCTGCCCGCTCCCCGAGAGAAAATCTTATCTGAAGCCAGTCGACTCAGCGGATACCGACTCAGGCGAGGGTCCTTCATCAGGTCTTCGGCTGATGCCAAAGCCGCAATCCAGCACAAACTCATACAATACGAGAGCGAGGTATTCGGCTGTCTGTTCCTTGACAGCGGCCATAAGATACTGGCCTGGGAGGAGATGTTCCGCGGTTCCATCAACTGCGCCACGGTCCATCCCCGGGAAGTGGTCAAGGAAGCCCTGCGGCTCAATGCCGCCGCGGTCATCCTGGCCCACAACCATCCATCCGGAGACAACTCGCCCAGTCCCCAGGATATTGATCTCACCCACAAGTTGAAGAACATTTTACAGGTGATCGATGTCCGTGTGCTGGATCACCTGGTGATCGGTGAGGAGGTGAATGCCTTTTCCGACTTAGGACTGTTGAACTGAAAATCCCTGACCAGGGGCAAGCCTGCCCCTGTGGGGAATAGCGTCTTGCCCCATTAATAAAATTTAAGGAGGCAAGACCATGACAGCACCCATACCTTTAACCAACGAGCAAATTGTAACTCTCGCCCCGGCAGCAGGTTCCACCGCACCCATTGACGGTGTGTCAAGCCGGTATTCGTTTGTGCCGACCCTGACCGCGGTCGATCTGCTTCGCAATGCGGGCTGGTTTCCAGTTCACGCGGAACAAAGCGCTGTGCGCAAAATCAGCCGTGACGGCTATCAGCGACACGTGATCCGCTTTGCCAAGAACGGACTGTTGTTTGACGGCGAACGGGTCGACCTGGTTCTGTATAACTCCCATGACTGTGGCTGTGCTTTCAAGCTGATAGCCTCGGTCTGGCGGCAGATATGCGGCAACGGGCTGATGGTTGCATCGGAGTTTGCCAACTTCAGCCACAAACATATCGGGTTCAATGCGGAAAATTTCATGCATTCGGCCGGCGAAATAGCAGCCGCGGCCGGAACCATTGCCGACCAGGTCGACGCAATGAAGGTTATCGAAATGACTCCGGATGAACGAGGCATATACGCCCAGGCTGCCCACAACCTGGTTTTCACCGAACCTGAAAAAGCCCCTGTTCTCCCCGAGCAGTTACTTGCCGAGCGCCGCTTCGACGATAAAGGCAACGATCTGTGGACGACCTTTAACGTGGTGCAGGAAAATATCATGCGCGGAGGAATCAAGGGCATGAAAAGAGATAATGATGGCAGGTTGCGCAGAGCAACCACCCGGCCGGTCAAGGCAATCGACCGCAATATTCAGCTCAACCAGGCCCTCTGGTATCTCACCGAGAAGATGGCCGAGCTGAAAGGAGCAACGATCAGGCCCGCTGTTGTCTCTGCCTGACCTGTTTTCTATCCCGTAACGCAAGCCGTCTCCTTCGGGGGGCGGCTTTTTTATTGTAAGCTGTAAAGATACAGATTAGAGGTTTCATTTATGAGAGCAATGTATGATCCTCCCCATCCTGGGGAAATAATAAAAGAAGATGTCCTGGAGGCAGCAGGCATCAACGTGACCGAAGCTGCTAAACAGCTGGGGGTCTCCCGCGTTACCTTGTCCCGATTGTTGAATGGGAAAGCCGGTATTTCTGTGGATATGGCCTTGCGACTTTCCCAGTGGCTGGGAACCACTCCTGAAGTCTGGTTACGGATGCAGGAGGCCCGTGACCTTTGGCAGGCTCGGAAAACCAAACGACCGAAAATAAAACCACTGCAGAGAAAAGAATCAGACGGTTCCGCTTCCAATTGAAGCTTGACCATTCTGGTAATGCAAGCCGTCTCTTTCGGGGGACGGCTTTTTTATTTTGTTTTGTAAACTGACCGTGTCGTGATATGATATCATATCATCTAAAATCATATGATACAATATGATAAGGGTAACAGTTATGAGCATAGTGTTATTTGGTGGTGAAAAAGGCGGAACCGGTAAGACCACCCTGGCAACCAACATGGCGGCCATGTTGGCCTTGGCCGGGAAGGATGTCCTGCTGTTGGATACCGACCGCCAGGGAACCGCTTCGTTCTGGGCAACTGTACGGGAGGAGGCGGATGTTGAGCCGAAGATCTGCTGTGTCCAGAAATTCGGCAAGGGCCTGGCATCCCAGGTGCGTGACCTGGCCGGCCGTTATGACGAAATTGTTATTGATGCCGGCGGCCGGGATTCCATGGAACTACGTTACGCTCTCGGCGTGTCCGATCGGGCCTATATCCCAGTGCAGCCGTTTCAGTTCGATATCTGGACCTTGCAGCAGATGGAGGAGCTGGTGGAAATGGCCAAGGGATTAAACGATGAACTGCAGGCCTTTATTGTCCTCAACCGGGTGTCTGCCAATCCATCTGTTCATGAAGACCAGGAGACCCGGGATTTTTTCACCGCAGAAGATTTCCGGTACCTGAACCTAGTTGGCCCGATGCTTCGTGATCGGATCGCTTTTCGCAAATCAGCCCGGGACGGCCTGTCCGTGGTGGAATGGAAACAGGACAATAAGGCGGCCCGGGAAATGAACCAATTATTTGAAGAGGTGTATGGTGGCAGGTAAAAAGAAGACCCCACTCCGTTCGGCTCCGGCAAGAAACAAAGAAACGGACCTGGATCAGTTTGCCGCTGGTGCCGGAAAATACGGTTCGACCGGGGAAGAGATGTACCCCTGGGAAGAACCCCACATCCGAGAGGATGTAAAGAAAAACCTGCCGCTGAGGATCCCTGAACCGCTCTATATGAAACTGAAATACATCGCTGACCACACCCCGTACAGCATGAACTCCTTCATCCTCGAACGCCTTACCGAACAGATCGAACAGGAGATTGCCAGGATGACAGGAAAGGGATGAATGGTCGAAATTGGGAGGTAACTTGAAATGAAAGCGCGTAACCCCTAAAAATCCTATGGGTTTTGCGTGTTATTATCAAGTTGAGTCCTGTAAGCTCATTGTGAGAACCGGTGGGTACCAAAAAACAAAGAAACTCGGTCACTGGCCGTAAGAAAGAAGAAACAGCGTGTAGAAAGAAACGAAGAAATCTAGAAGCGCCACCAGTGCATGATCATCTTCCAGAGGCCACCAAGAAATCCATCATTATTGCTATTGTGATTATTTTGATTTAAGGACAGATTTGGCTGTGAGTCCCGTTCATGATTTATAGCTTCCAAAAATGCCTTTTTACTACTACGCCTGATTTTTCGACCATACTCAATCTGCTCTTCAGGCATCTGGGCAGCCCAGATGACTTTGCTCCTGTGAATCCAGTAGTGGGATTTGCAAGGAATGCTCCAATTTCCGATAGAGGGGTATAGCGATATCGAATTTCCTTCTACGCGCAATGACCAATCTGCAGGAGTTATTGGCGTGATAACTTCCTTCCCACATCCACAACAACACTTATGGGCTGCAGTACGGTAGCGTCGGGAGATATAAAGGACACCCTCAGAAAGCTGCTCAGGGATAAAATCTACAAATTGGTGAGCAACCTGTGTTTGCCTCATGTCCTTACCATTCTTGCCATTTCATCACGGGTAAGCGCATGTGCTTCCAGGGCATAGGCAGATTGATGTTCTTGGCAACAATCCTGGTAAAATCCGCAGTATTTTTTCCACTTGATAACTGCCAGGGCTGCGTTCAAGGCATTCATGTCAGCTACCTGGATATTACTCTGGTACAAATCATCCGCACCTTTATCTGCAATCGAAACATGCCTTGAAAAATGATCGGATTTGTCAGGGGTGCTTAAAGTTACACGGCACGTTCCCCTCAGGCATTGCGCTCCTTCGATAAGTTCCAAATTCATGCCAACGTCGATGAAAGCAATTTTTTGCTCATGTAGAAAATTTGACACTAGCTTGCGGACAGTACCATTATCGACACAGAGGAAAACAAAGTTGAAACCAGCCAACTGCTTGACTGTTTCTTCGTTCAAGAATTCTTCGTGTGGGAAAATTCCCCGACGCATTTGACCATAGATATTTGCGTAATAATGCACTTTAGAATGCTTGTTTTTCAAAGAATCAAACGATGCCGCACCGGGGGCACGGAAAGCGTTATGCTGGAGGAATTTATCGCCATCGAAAAGGTGAATCTCTCGCACATGGGTTTTGGCCACCAAGTCTAAAGCATATGAGCCAGTTCCGCCCAGACCTACAATTGCAATTTTGTCCATAGCGATTTTTTTTGCCAGAGTAGTGATTCCTGCCCGGGCAGACGCAGAATCAGTATAGAAAAATATCGAGTCTTCCTTGGATTCCTTTATAGGTTTATATGTACGAGCAGTAACGAATGGATCAATAGCTCGTGCAGGATTGGAAATAATCTTCACATATTGAGTTATCTTTAAATGATAATCAGTATAATAGCCAACAGGCGGCTTGCATGAAAAACGATGTTGGACTTCAAGCCCGTCGCAGAGAGTTTGGGTTGCCGCGCTATCCCCCATTGCGGAAATAATTGATCCATCTTTGTTACACGGGTGTTCGCCAGCAAACCAAATCTGGTGATTATTTGGTCGTTGGGTGAGATCATTATTCAGCGTGAGATCAGTTACGAGGATGCCATATGCTATTTCACAACGTGAATTAACGTAGGGAACTGATTGAACTACCAGGTATCCATTTCTAACTTCAATATCATACCCTTCGTTTCGAAGCAGCAGCAGATCAGGATTAAGATTTATCAGTTCTGTCGACATTGAAAATTATCCCGTCTTTAATTACTACTTCATCTCCGGCTACCAGCGAACCGTCCTTGCCATGGGGATTTGAAAAGGTCACGGTAAATATCAACATGTCAGATGGTTGCTCACCGGGGAAGGCCAGCTGGACCACCTCAAGATATGACAGCTTGTGCTTGGTCACTTCCCGCGGGCGGCCATTTACGATAATTGAGTATGTTTTGTTCTGTCCGGGGGGATTTCTTTTATCATCTTTGTTGCTCATTGCTTAGCTCCCAACCTGTAATTAATATTAAAGAATCTGATTAAATTCCGATCTTTCTAGAATCACTTCTCCTTCCGAACGCCTTTAAACGGCTTATCGTCGGCCTTCTGATCCATAAATTTGCCGGTATCAGGATCTCTTTTGGTCCAGCGATCATTTTGAGGGTTATATACTTGTGAACGTTTACGTACTGCTCCGTGCCTGTGACCATCTCCAGTAGGTGGGTTCTTTGCCATTTTGAAACTCCATAGTTTTTGGTTAACAAAATAAAAAGAATAAATTAACAGAATGATAATCACCCGTTTGTTTTCTGTCAATCCTTGTTGTTAATTTTTTATTTCCGTTCTGTTAATTAATCTTGTAGTAGTATGAGGAGGCCAAACACTCATTGGAGGTACAATTTTATGTTGAAGGAATTCGATAAAGAGTTACTGCGGCAAAGGATATCTAAGGCCCGGGAAGAAAAAAATCTTAACCAGGCCCAACTTGCGGAAAAATCTGGTGTGACCCCGGCCGCTATCTCGCAGATTGAAAAAGGGACGCGAACCCCGACAATCCCAGTACTTCAGAGGATCGCGTCGGTTCTCGGTGTCTCCATAGATTACCTCTTGGGGAAAACCGACGAATCGGAGATTGGGGATTTATTGCATGACCAAGAGGTCAGGACCTTTTTCCGTGGATTTCAATCCCTGGATCCTGAAGATAAAGAAACGATCGAAAAAATGGTCAATTTTTTTAAATCCAAAAAAAAGTAAGCGACCATGGATCCAAAAAGTGAAGCAATAAAATTTTTGGAGGAGGTAGGGATTTCCTCACTGCCAGTAATTCCCAGGAAAATTTGTGATCAGCTGGATATCGAATACTTTGAAAAACCTCTCAACAGATTTGATGGTGTTCTAATTATTAATGCTCATCGAGGGATGATCTGCGTTAATTCTTCTATAATGGAAAATGGGAGAAAAAATTTTACCGGTGCACATGAACTAGGCCATTACTGCATGGATGGTTTAGATTCAAATGAGTTTTTCTGTCCCAGAAACGTCATTGGATCAGTTTCCGGAAATAATTCTCCGGTCGAATTGAGGGCCAATGAGTTTGCGGCAGAACTGCTAATGCCACGTTTTATCTACCAAGACCTTGTTGACGGTCATGAACCAGGTTGGGACAGCATAAAAATACTATCTGATATGAGTGAGACATCTGATCTAGCGACCATGATCAGGTATCTGGATCTCACCGATGAAAACTGTGCCCTTCTGGTATGTGAAAAAGGCAAAATTGCATGGTTCCGGAAATCAAAAACCTTCAACCTCTACATAAATATGGAGAGCAGATACGTTTCTGAAGGAACTCCTGCTTACACAGCCTCACAGGGCAAGCTGCCGGCAGAGGCTTTTGAATCAGTTTTGGCCGTCAATTGGGTGACTGGGAAGCAGATCAATAAATACTCAGAAATTCTTGAATGGTCTCTCCCCATGAATCCTTATGGTCAGGTTTTGACCCTCCTGTACGATGAGGAGGGGCTTGGGGATTATGATGAAGAGGACGATGATGAAGATCGGAACAAGAAAGATGACGATTGGCCCTGGGAGCCACCGACTTTTCATAAAAGTAAGCGAAAATAATAAAATCATATTCAATCTGCTAAAATCGGTCAAAATAGCACAAACAACTTGACGGATTCCCATGCTTTTTCTAAGAAAAACAGAGGGCTTAGCGCTCATGTATGAAATCAAACACCGGACCAATGGCCCTGCCGATTGGAGGAGTTATTCATGGAAGATCGATGGCTTTCTGTCGATGAAATCGCTGTGCATCTCGGTATAAAAAGAGACACCGTTTATCGCTGGATCAACAAGCATGCGATGCCCGCTCATCGCATGAGCCGTTTTTGGAAGTTCAAGAAAGACGAGGTTGACGAGTGGGTGAAGGCTGGCGGCGCGGTGGATAAGAGCAGACAGGATCAAGCTGGATGAGCAGGAAGAACGGAAATAACAAATCAGTCGATCTAGATATTGGGACCCTCTCCGGGCACCTCTGGGATGCGGCCAATATCCTGCGTGGTCCTGTCGACGCGGCCGACTTCAAGACCTATATCTTCCCGCTGTTGTTCTTCAAACGGCTCTCCGATGTCTATGACGAGGAATATGCCGTGGCTCTGGAAGAGTCCGACGGCGACGTGGAGTTTGCCCAGTTCCCAGAGAACCATCGTTTCCAGGTTCCGGAAGACTGCCACTGGAAAGATGTTCGGGCTAAGAGCGCCAATATCGGCCATGCGCTCCAGAAGGCCATGCGCTGCATCGAGCAGGCCAACCCGGACACCCTGCACGGCATTTTCGGCGACGCTCAGTGGACCAACAAAGATCGCCTTTCGGACGCGCTGCTCAAGGATCTGATCGAACACTTCTCTTCGCTCTATCTGGACAATAAGCACTGCAAAGCGGACATTCTCGGCCAGGCCTATGAATACCTGATCAAGAAATTTGCCGACCTGACTAACAAGAAGGCCGGTGAATTCTATACCCCGCGCTCCGTGGTCGCGCTGATGGTCCGCATCCTTGCTCCCAAGGCCGGGGAAACCATCTACGACCCGGCCTGCGGGACCGGCGGCATGCTCCTTGAGGCGCTGCATCACGTCAAAGAGCATGGCGGCGACGAGAACCTCATGCTGGGCAAGCTCTACGGCCAGGAAAAGAACCTGACCACATCCTCCATCGCCCGGATGAACCTCTTTCTCCACGGCGCGGAAGATTTCCATATCGAACGCGGCGACACCCTGCGCTTGCCCGCCTTTTATTCAGGCGACAGCCTCGCCACTTTTGACTGCGTCATCGCAAATCCTCCCTTCTCCCTGGAAAAATGGGGGGACGACGTCTGGATCAACGACCCCTACGGCCGCAACTTTGCCGGGCTGCCGCCAGCCAAATCCGGTGACTTCGCCTGGGTCCAGCACATGATCAAGTCCATGGCCCGCAAGACCGGCCGCATGGCAGTGGTGCTTCCCCATGGCGTGCTGTTCCGGATGTCCAAGGAGGGCGAGATCCGGCGCAAGCTGCTGGAGATGGACATGCTCGAAGCAGTGATCGGTCTCGGCCAGAACATTTTTTATGGCACCGGTCTCGCGCCCTGCGTTCTGGTCTTCCGCGACAGAAAGCCCAAGGCGCACCGCCAGAAGGTGCTGTTCATCGACGCCTCGAAAGAGTTCAAGACCGGCCGTGCCCAAAACGAGCTGCTGCCGGAACACGTGGACAACATCCATCGCTGGTACGAGGGCTATCAGGATGTGGAAGGAATCTGCAGGGTGGTCACACTCGACGAGATCCGCGAGAACGATTTCAACCTGAATATCCCCCGCTACGTGGAGCCGGTGATCGAGGAAGAATCCATGACCATCGATCAGGCCATCGCCAACCTCAAGGAATCGCTGCAGTCGGCGTATGCGGCCGAGGATCGCCTGAAGGGGCTGCTGCTCCGGGAGGGTCTGCTGTGAAGATCTACCAGTACAGATCATCCATCGGTCGCTTCCTCATCAAACCGCAAGCCAACGGTTGCTGGGGACTTGGGTTCAAAGACGACCTGCTCGGCTCCTATCACTCGGCCTTGGCGGCCGCCGATGACGTCTACATGCAGGCGACCGGCGATTACGACTGGGACTCCCGGGATGGCGTCGATATTCCAACGGACATTTCTGAATGGGACGTGGTAGCGCTATGAAGAAGAACAAACACATTTCCCAATCGGAGCTGGAATCCTACCTCTGGGGCGCGGCCACCTTGCTGCGCGGCTACATTGACGCCGGGGACTACAAACAGTTCATCTTCCCGCTGCTGTTCTACAAGCGCCTGTGCGATGTGTATGACGAAGAACTGGCCGATGCGCTGGAGGAATCCGGCGGTGATCAGGAATACGCCGCACTCCCCGAACAGCACCGTTTCCAGATCCCGGAGGACGCCCACTGGAAGGCCACCCGCACCAAGGTCAAGAACGTGGGCAAGGCCATCCAGGATGCCCTGCGGGCCATTGAGACGGTCAACCCCGACACTCTGTATGGTGTCTTCGGCGATGCCCAGTGGACCAACAAGGACCGCCTGCCGGACCGCATGCTGCGTGAACTCATCGAGCATTTTAGTTCGCAGACGCTTTCGCTCTCTAACTGTCCGGAAGATGAGCTGGGCGTGGGCTACGAGTTTCTGATCAAGAAGTTCGCCGACGATTCCGGCCACACCGCTGCGGAGTTCTATACCAACCGCACCGTGGTTCATCTGATGACCGAGATGCTCGAACCCAAGCCGGGTGAGTCGATCTATGACCCCACCTGCGGTTCAGCGGGCATGCTGCTCTCCGCCGTCGCCCATCTCAAACGCCAGAACAGGGAGTGGCGGAATCTGCGGCTGTTCGGCCAGGAGCGCAACCTGCTCACCTCGGCCATCGGCAGGATGAACCTGTTCCTGCACGGCATCGAGGACTTCCGCATCGTCCGGGGCGATACCCTGGCCAATCCCGCCTTTGTCGAAGGCGACCGGCTCATGCAGTTCGACGTGGTGCTGGCCAATCCGCCGTATTCCATCAAGCAGTGGGACCGTGATGCCTGGTCCGCCGATCCATGGGGCCGGAACATCTACGGCACGCCGCCCCAGGGTCGCGCCGACTATGCTTTCTGGCAACACATCATCAAGAGCATGAAGGCCAAAACCGGCCGCTGCGCCATCCTGTTTCCACATGGCGTCCTCTTCCGCAATGAAGAGTCGGCCATGCGCGAGAAGCTGGTCGCCCATGAAGTGGTGGAGTGCGTGCTGGGCCTCGGCCCAAACCTCTTTTACAACTCACCCATGGAAGCCTGCGTCGTCATCTGCCGGATGAACAAGCCCAAGGAGCGCAGGAACAAGGTGCTTTTCATCAACGCAGTGAAAGAGGTGACCCGCGAGCGGGCACAGAGCTTCCTCACCGACGATCATATCCAGCGCATTGTCGCCGCCTACCAGACGTTCGGTGACGTGGGCGACGGCTTTGCCCGGGTGGTCGGCAATGACGAGATCCGGGAGAAAGGCAGCAACCTCAGCATCCCACTCTACGTTCGGGCGGACAACAGCAATGGTCAGGAGAACAGTGAAACCGTCAGCCTGAAACAGGCTATTGCCGA
>Ga0209270_1003983_pt1 | contig 11884 bp, 12 predicted proteins | sample MTBAKSrepl1MetaG_FD_187456 | JGI IMG/M metagenome (GOLD analysis project Ga0209270, IMG submission 187456) | Enrichment culture microbial communities from Arthur Kill intertidal strait, New Jersey, USA, that are MTBE-degrading - MTBE-AKS1... | ecosystem: Environmental > Aquatic > Marine >...
ATTTGCCTGTTGAATACTTTTTCCGTTTCCTTATCTCGAAAGGCTTTTATCATAGAGGGTATAATAACGCAATCCGATAATAACGTCAAACATTATGTTGATACATATAACGCCCCGCTTCTTGATGGTCCTGAATTCGGTTTTGGTTAAAACGGCAAATAGTTACGACCGCCGCTCTGGCTCCCGACAGCGCGAAAAGGAGCCTGTCAGGAGCGGTGTAACGGTTATTTGCGTGGATAGTCAACGCTAACGCGGTTCATGGCTGATAGCTCATGGGTGATGGACTGAGGCGCCAGGCAGAAGGCCCGGGGATGTTTGACAAGGCGTTAGGCGCATGGTGCAAGGTTAGGAAGAATATGACTGGATTCCCCCTTTTAATTTATGTTATGCTGCTTTTGTCGTCCAGCAAATGTTTCGCTCTTTCTGCTCTCTTGGCAAGCAGCCCCCGCACGGTCGGAATGAGATCGTTGGGGATTTCCATGAATGTATGCGACGGGTTTTCCCATGCCGCTTCGTCTTCGGCAAGGGCTTCCTCCTCTGTCAGCATCTCATAATGATCGAGGACCCGCTTCACCCGATCTTCATCCCATCCTATTTGAAATTTGGTCTGTTTCATCATCTCTGTTTTTCCTTTCGTCGGAGTCTATAAGCCTTCAGCGGTTTCCCCTTCAATTCATACGCAGTGATCACGAATGGGCTGTCCGGCTCTGGATCCGGTACATATATATCACGCGAAGATATCGCCCGGCCATTGTCTGGCCAATGGCAACGCGTGCGCCTTCCTTTCCGGGGCGGTCCTCACCAGGATACATCAAAACATCCGCGACCTCATTTTCAGTTACGCCGTGGCTGAAGATGTGAGGCAGAGTTGTATCGGGATCAACATAATAACGTATTTTCATTGAAGCATGCCCTTGAAGGCAACTGATGTAAATAGAATACATCCCTCCCAACAGGCCGAAACGGCACCTGTCAGGAGGTGGGTATGGGATATTTGAGAGGAGCGTCAATGCTGACGCGGTTCATGGCTGATAGCTGATGGCCCATGGGAACAAGATAAAAGACCTCGGACGTTACGCAAGAGGCGGGATCTTCGACAAGTCGCAAGGTTAGTGAGGGATAGTTCATGGGGAGAAGCGGGACGTCTATGATTTTATGCTTTTCCCTCGTGGGTGTAGATTAGAGCCTGCGGGACGTCCATAAGGGCCTAAATAACTTGGCAGATGTTCGGCTTGGGGTCGGGCCACATCAAGTGGCTGACATCACTACAATAGTTATTGATTGTGACCATTAAAACAGGTCTATATCGAGTTTTTTAGGGCCAAAAAGGCCGTTTTTCTGCGAACCTTTAGACAATGGGACGCGGGCAAAAAAGTAAGATTCTCTCTGTTCAGTCTGAATCAGACAGGCGGACGCCGGGATATCGGCCCCGTCAGTCAGCGGCTCAATCACCAGCCGCCAAAGGATTGCGGAGATAAGGAACTGCAATTTGCTCGAAACCTTACGGCGTCCTCATTTGCTTGGACGCATTTTTCGTTCGCACCGCCCACTACAAATGCGCCGGTTAAGGCTGGCGTTAGCCGCAAATATCGAATCGTTGGCGCGGACCCGGACGTGTAACAAATCTGTTGACACTGGAGCATTGTGTGTTACACTTGATCTACCATGATCAGGAGCTTCCGACATAAAGGGCTTGCTGAGTTGTTTGAAAATGGGCGCTCCCCCAGGATCGGCCAGAAGTTACAGACGAGGGCACTGAGGCGATTGGATGCCTTGGAGCAGGCAGATGCCCTGACCGACCTGAATGTGCCCGGATTTGACTTTCATGGGCTACAGGGTACGCCTAAAAGGTATAGCATCCACGTCAATGGACCATGGTGTATCACTTTCGAGTGGGAAGATGGCGACGCCTTGAGAGTCGATCTTAAACAGTATCATTGAGGTTCGCGATGAATGAATACCATGTAAAACGACCGATTCCGCGTTCTCCGGTTCATCCCGGCGAGGTTCTCCGCGAGGATGTTCTCCCCGAGCTCAATCTTTCTATAAGTGAGGCAGCCAGGCGTATTGGCGTTTCACGTCAGCAGCTACACCGTATCCTGGCCTGCACGCACCCCATAACGATTGAAATGGCCTTGAGGATCGGAAAGTTTGCCGGAAATGGGCCCGGCTTGTGGCTTCGAATGCAGCAGGCATACGATTTATGGCACGCAGAACAACGCATGGGCGACGAACTCTCCAAGATCGAACCGGCTGGAGTTAGCACCTAATCGGGTAGCCGGGGTTTTTCTCCCCCACCCCCCACACCACCCCTCGTGCGGGTCCGCATACGGCGGTTCCGATCAGACCCGGGCCTTTGGCCAGTAGTGAAGAACAATCCATGCCGTGCGCATGTCGGGGACACCTTGCGCATGGAGCCAGTCATGTGCGGGGAAAGCGGGACGCGGGAAAGAAAGTAAGTTTCTGGAGCAAACGGGCCAGGTCTGCTTTTGACTCACCTGTGGTTGGGGTATGTTCTCAGCCAATCACACACTGCCTGCCGTTAGGGGCCAAATGGGAGAAGCTGGCACACTTTTCAACGGCACGCGCGCCCGCCCCGAGTAGCCAACTTTGGGCCTACAGAAAGTACCGCAGTGCAGGGGTCGCCTAACATACGCATGCATGTAGACTGCAAAAAGCACCGCTCGTTCCTGGCTCTGCTTTTCGCGGCGGGTAATGTAAGGCGTTCTGCCTTTCATGAAAATAATTATCTTGCCCTTAACGTTGCTACACGTGTACAATACGTATATTAGTAAAGGAGGTGTTGATTATGCAAAAAAAACTCACTGTAACCATAGACGAAGAGGTCTATGAAGGTTTGCATGAAGTCATTGGCCCTCGAAAAATTAGTCGTTTTATCGAAGACTTAGTCCGGCCTCATGTAACCAAAAAAGATATTTATGCCGCCTACAAAGAGATGGCTGCTGATGAAGTGAGAGAATCCGAAGCGCTTGAATGGGCTGAAGCCACATTCGGAGACATGAATTATGAAGAGAGGTGAAGTGTGGTGGGTTAACTTTGATCCATCTGTAGGAGGAGAAATCCGTAAAAAAAGACCAGCCGTTATTATAAGCAACAATGCCTCAAATCAATTCCTTAACAGAGTTCAAGTTATCCCTCTGACAAGTAATACCGATAAATTATACCCCAGTGAGACATACATCCAATTTCGAGGAAAAAAGGCTAAAGCCATGGCTGATCAACTAACTACTGTGAGTAAAAAGAGACTGATTAATCAAGCCGGAATAGTTTCAACTGCTGAGTTAGAGGGGATAAAACGGGCAATTTCAACACAACTTGACCTCTGAACTTGCAGCCCGAAATACTTAAGAAAAGATAAGCGCATCAATCTCAGGTTGCCTCAAAAAGATTATCATCAAATTCAGATAAAAGCCGTTGAAGAAGGGATTCCATATCAGACTCTTATTTCAAGCATCATACATAAATATTTGGATGGTACCTTAACCCCAAAATCGTCTGAACAGAAACCGGCTCACCGGGGACTAACCCGGTAGGCCGGCCCCGGCTGCCCCACCACCGTAGGTGCGGGCCCCCTCCAGTCCCCCCGAGGCGGGTAAAAGGCGAGCAAGCGCAAGGGGCGGTTCCGATCAGACCCGGGCCTTTGACCCGTAGTGAAGAACAATCCATTACGTGCGCATATCGGGGACACCGCGTCGCCATCCGGACCTCGTCTTTGGGGATCCCCAGGGCGAAGAGGTGGCGGCGGTCGGTTACCCTTTCGGGATCGGCTTCAGGTGGTATTCATGTTTCCATGATCGGTCCTCCTACAGGGAACTTTCACCCCATTTACAACGCGCCCCCCACTACAAGGGCGCGATCTTCGACATGCCGCTCACAGGGCCCGTTCAGGGGGGCGTACCACAAAACGCCGCACTGGATGGCTATTTTGCTGCGCTCCATAGGCCCCAGTGACCTTGGTCGTTGGCGTGCCCCAATTAAGTGGATAGACTCGATAATAAAACTTGCTTTTTAGTATTGTTAGTGATACAAGTAACAATACTAAAGGAGGTACAATACAATATGGGCAAGTTATCGAATATCATCCCAATCAGTGATCTCAGACAAGATGCTTCAAACCTATTGAAACAATTGCGTAAAAGCAAAGAGCCTTTGATAATTACACAAAGAGGCAGGGCATCGGCTGTTATGATTGGTGTTGAAGCCTATGAGGAATCTGAACACGAAAAAGAGCTATTGCGCCTTTTGGCCAAGGGGGAAAAGGAAATCGAAATCGGCCAGGGTTATGACCTCGATACAATCCTTTCTGAAGCTGATTTCCTTCTGTCTAAGGAGCCTTAGTGAAACTAAAATTTACACCTTCTGCCAGAACTCAATTTCTTTCCGCACTATCTTTCATTAAAAAGGATAAACCTTCAGCGGCTATTAATTTTCGTAATAAAGCTGAAAAAATCCTGCGAAGGCTTGAGGATTTTCCAGAATCGGGGAGAATTATACCAGAGTTTCCGGAACTTCCCTACCGAGAAGTCATTATATCGCCGTACCGGTTTTTTTATAAAACCAAAGGCGATGTTGTCTGGATTGTTTCGGTATGGCATGGCGCGCAACTTCCGAAAGAACCATCATCCCAACGCCACCCTGAAAACTCACCGGACCCAAAAAGCCGGGCCGCTGGTTAAACCCTTCGGGAAAGAGGAATGGCGTGAAGCTGTTGAAATCAAAGGGAATACTGTTCTTGCATAAGAGCGGCACGCTGGGAGAAGCGGGATGTCTGTTCTCATCAATTCCATGGAGCGTGACGGCGGATCATCAAATACAGAAGGGAGAAACCATGGAGAAAAACCTTTTGGATTACAAGCGGATCTTGATTGTGGATGACGAACCGGATGTCTTGGACGCGCTGGAGGAGCTTTTACCGACAAGTGACGTGGTGCGGGCGTCCAGTTTCTCTGAGGCCAAGACGCTTTTGGAACGTGAATACTTTGACATGGCAATTCTCGATATTATGGGTGTGGATGGCTATACATTGCTTGAGATTGCGAAAAAGAGAAATGTTATTCCCGTCATGCTGACGGCTCATGCCCTTACGCCTGCCGATGCCCGAAAATCCTTTGAAGAGGGTGCTGCGTCTTATGTACCCAAGGAACATCTGTCGAATATTTCATTTTATTTGAATGAGATCCTGGAGGCGAAAGAAAAGGGCACGTCGTCTTGGTCGCGGTGGTTTGATCATTTTGGTTCCTATATGGACAGGAAATTTGGCCCAAACTGGAAGAAGGAAGACAAACAGTTTTGGAGCCGTTTGGGATACTGGGAGTAGGTGTGGCAGGATGCCCGGCCATGCATCTCTTCCTTTTCATGGACATGTGCCCGCATTTTCATTTTAAAAAATCCCCCCCAAAGGACGGGGATTTTTGCATTTTGGCTCTGGGTCTCCACTCATCCCATGTCCTGTAAGAGCGCGGGAAAGTAACTAAGTTTCTGGAACGAACGGCCAGGTCTGCTTTTGACTCACCTGTGGTTGCAGTTCTTTCTTTGCCGGCTACACACTACCCGCTCTAATAGAGGACCAAGTGGGTGGATATGGATAGGGCCGTGGGAATATCATGCCGGGAAGAGCGGACCGGGTGCAGAGACCCTTCACCTCGTAACGGTGCGTGGGATAAGGGGTGGGCCTCCTCTCGGCACGGGGACCGAGACGGTCGAGCGCGTGGAGGGTGATGCCGACGGGCTCGGAAAAACCTGAGACAGACTGCTGCCGGCCGAAAGGGGGGTGCCTGAAGAAACTGTTCATAGGGAATGCGGCCCCCACAAGAACGCGGACTGCCGAGCCGGAAGTTTCACGGTCAATCTTCTCTCAATTTGCTGCATTTGTGGATTTCACTCCTGATTGGTTGAGGTTTTCAGGATTATGTTCCCAAACAGCAGAAAAGACAAAGCGAAAATCCCCTTCTCAGCCTGCCAACCATGAGGGAGGGATGGGGCCGGCTATTCCTTCATCTATTCCCTTGAAACAATGTCCCCCCTCAGCGCGCGAACCTCAAGCACGGCTGGCTTTCCCAAGATAGGCCTCGATGACGTGGTGGTTCTGCTGAACCTCCTGCGGGGTTCCTGAACAAATAAGGCGCCCCGAATCCATGACCAAAACCCGTTCGCACAGATGCGTCACAAAGGGCATATCGTGCTCGATCAAAAAAACCCGGATGCCGCGCCGGCTGAGATCCCGGATGACGTCGGAGAGGACACGGAATTTTGGTTCAGAAATACCCTATGTTTTTTGGCCCATGGTGTCAACGCCTGTCCTGGGAAAGCGTTGGCAGACGACGGTCGATAGATTCAGGATATGGGGCGCTTTTCCCTTGCGGTGAAGACGGTTTTGTGGTTGATTCTGGCAGATTTTTTCGGGAGACGCGGTAATGGACCTTGCACTATGTAATCAGATTATCAAAGAGGCATCGCGGGTGATTGTCGGCAAATCCGATGCCCTCGAATTGATCCTGGTGGCCCTCCTGGCAGAGGGTCACATCCTCCTGGAAGACGTCCCCGGTGTGGGCAAAACCCTGATGGCCAAGACCCTGGCCAAGGCTTTTGGCGGGTCTTTCCGAAGGATCCAGTTCACGCCGGATCTTCTCCCATCGGATGTGACGGGATTCACCGTCTATGACCAGCACAAGGGTGAATTCCGTTTCCAGGAAGGGCCGGTCATGACCAATATCCTCCTGGCGGACGAGATCAATCGGGCCATCCCCCGGACCCAGTCCAGCCTCCTTGAGAGCATGGAGGAGGGTCAGACGACGGTGGACGGCAGGAGCTATCCCCTTCCCAGTCCCTTTTTTGTGATGGCCACCCAGAACCCCATCGAACTGGAGGGAACCTTCCCCCTCCCCGAGGCCCAGCTGGACCGGTTTCTCCTCAAGATAGACGTGGGCTATCCCGATAAGGAGGAAGAAATGGCCATCCTGACCCGGTTTCAAGAAGCAGATCCCCTGGCTGAAATGGAACCGGTGGCGACCCCGGCACAGATCGTGGCCATGCAGGAGGTGCGGCGGGGTATCCATGTCTCGGTCCCGGTGGCGGATTACATCACCGAGATTGTCAGGGCCACCAGAAAGCACAGGGCCTTCCGTTTCGGGGCCAGCCCGAGGGGCTCCATCGGATTGATGCGCGCGGCCCAGGGATTGGCGACCGTGAGGGGACGCGACTATGTGCTTCCGGACGACGTGAAAACCCTGGCAATTCCGGTTTTGGCCCACCGCCTGATCCTCACAGAAGCGGAACGTCTGAGGGGAACAACGCCTGAGACGTTTCTCACACAGATTGTCAACGAAACCCCTATCCCCGACCCTGCCGGGTAAGACCAGCGTGACCTCCCTTCCCGAAGACAGGGCCGTTTCCCTATTTGTGGTGCCCCTGTTTCAGGTGTTTGTGGGCATCTTCCTATTTATTGCCCTCTTGTACGGGTTTCGAGACCTGATCCTGTTCGCGGGCATCCTTCTGGGCGTGGGCATCGGGGCCAATATCTGGGCCCGCTTAAGTCCCCTTGGGGTCTCCTGCGATCTGCTTGCGGAACGGCTGCGGGGGTTTCCGGACGAACCATTTGGACTCCACATCCGGATCGTCAACGCAAAATGCCTCCCGATCCGGGCCGAGGTGGGCGTTTACTTTGCAGATCCTTACATCCATGTGGAGCGGGAAGGGGGAGGGGTTGAGGGCAGATGCAGGCTGCTGTGGCATCAGGCATGCCGCCTGCGCAAGGATATCACGTTCCTTCGACGCGGGGTCTACCGGCTGGGTCCTCCGGCCCTGGTTACCGGGGACCTCTTCGGTTTTTACCGGAGAGAGAAGAAGGCGGCATCCGCCATGGAGGCCGTCATCTACCCGCGCATCCGGGAGATCACCCCCGTCCCCGTGCCCAGGCGGGACCTCTACGGGGTCCCCGGGGCAAAGGGCCTGGTGGAGGACCCGGCCTATATCTATGGCACCAGGGATTATCAGCCGGGCCGACCGGTGCGGCGCATCCACTGGAAGGCCAGCGCCCGCTACCACCGGGTGCAGGAAAAGGTGTGCGAGCCGGCCCAACAGGAGAAGACCATGCTTCTCCTCGAGGTGGACGGGTTTGCACAGGCCCGGGCCGAAGCGGCATTCGAGGAGATAATTGAAACCGTTGCCTCCTATGGGGCCTGGCTGGATCGCGAGGGATTTGCCTTTGGGTTCGGCGTCAACGGCCTTATGACAGGGGGGCATGCCCCGGTCGTACCCATCGCCCGTGGCCCGGGCCAACTGGCCCGGGTCCTGGAGGCCCTTGCAAGGGTTACCATGAGAAGGGAGGGGGACCTTCTGGAGGTCCTGTCCAAGGCCTATCCCCTCCGGTGGGGCGTCAGCTGTCTCTTGTTTGCCCATGAATCGTCCAATGCCGTCGACCGTGTGGCCGCGGGACTCCGCCACAAAAAAGTCCCGGTGGTGGTCCTGTGGGGGTCAAGCATACTCGCCGACTCAAGGGACCCAGATGGGGACGGCGCCACTGACACTTTACGTGGTGTCGCAGCAGCGGAGGATTCTGCGCTATGATAGGCGGCGAAAAGGTCCTCCTGGTCATCATCTGTGCGGGCATGGGATTGAGTTGGATCCATGCATGGACGGCCTTTGCTATGTCCGCCATCGGATTGCGATCCTTTTCAGCACTGGATGGGGGTGCAATCCTCGCCCTTTCCATGGGGATTACCTGGCTTCACCAGGGGAGGGCGTGGCGTATGGCAACCATCCTGTGCATTCAGGCCGTAGGCATGGCCCTCGCGGGCTGCGGCGCGCTCTATCTCTTGTTCGATTGGGCAGACCCCTTCTGGTCCGGAAAGTGGCTTGCCCTCTTTTGGTCCCGGGAGCACACCTTTGCCGAGTGGGGGGCCTTGGCCGTGGGTCTTTTGTGGGTTGCGGTTCTCTGGACTGCCGGGTCCCGTCTTGTGCTCAAGAGACCCGATCCCGCGGCAGTGAGCGCCCGGTTCGATCTAGGGGCCGCGGCATTTCTGGCCCTCCTCCTGATTCAGCTGATCATGATCGGCAAAGGGGTTCCCCTCCACCCGGAGACCACCGGCACATGGGGATTTTTGGCCTTTTTGATGCTGGGTCTTTTGGCCCTGGGCATGGGAGACGATGGCGCGGGGATCGAAAAGGACGATATGACGCCTTATGGGCGGCTTGGTGCGGTGCTCAGCTTTTCGATTCTGGTGCTTGTGTGCGGCGGCGGTTTGACCATGCTCTTTCTGCCTTCCCTGATGAGCGCTGCGGAGACCGCCAACGATCTATTGAGGCAAGCGGCAAGGCCGCTCGTCCCTGTGGTGGTCGCAGGGCTCCGGTTTATCTTCTTGGGAGGCTGCCGGCGGGCCCAGGAAGGGTGCGTTCCCGCCGGGCAGGGGGGCGGCGTTCCTGACCTGGCGGTCGGAGGCGGTGGCGAATGGGGGCTGTTGCACACCATCATCACGTGGGGCCTTGCCGGATTCGCCGGCATTATGGGCCTGGCCATCGTTATCTTCGGCGCTGCCTGGCTCCTCCGGTGGCTTGCTTCCAGGGGGCTTGCGGAGAAAAAGGAGGCGAGCCTGTGGCAGGTGCTGGTCCGGATGGTGCGGGCACTCACATCGTTTTTCCTCTCCGTTACACCTGGACGCATGAGAAGAAAGAAGGGCAGACGCGAAGGCCTTTACCTCTACGTCCGGCTACAGCGGTGGGGGCGGCATTGCGGATTCCCCCGCGCTCCCAGTGAAACCCCCATGGAATACGGTTCGCGACTGGTGGGTCAGTTCCCTGTCTTTAAAAACGAGATCCCATCGGTGGTGGCGGTTTACCAGGAGACGGCCTATGGGGCTGATCCGCCCGGGGAAGAGGAGGTCGTCTTGGCCCGTGAATCCCTGAACAGGATGCGACGGCCGCGTCATTGGCCCGCCCGCATCAGATCGTGGGTCGTGTCCGTACCTTCCCCCTTTATTCGTGATCCGTCCACACGTTGAGCGGGCACTTCGAACAGCGGGGGGTCTTGCGGCAGTAGTTTTTCCCGGTCAGAACGATCAAGGCGTGAAAATCGTTGTAAAGGGCTGGGTCTTCAGGGAGATGATCCATAAAAAGAGACTGGATGTCGTGGTAGGCGGCCTCCTCCGGGGCCATGTCATGTCGGGCCAGGATGCAGTGGGTATAGGCGTCCACCACAAAGACCGGTCTGTGGGCCGCATACAGAACAATGCTGTCCGCGGTTTCGTGCCCCACGCCGTTGACCGATAGGAGGGCCTCCCGCATGGCCCGGGTGTCCTCACTGAAAGGCCGTGTCAGGTCGCCTTCATATTGATCGGCGATGAATTGGAGGAGATTCTGGAGACGCTTGGCCTTGATGTTGTAATAGCCTGCCGGCCGGATGGATTCTGCCAGGTCGGCGGCAGACAGGGAAGTCAACTGCTGAAGGGAGATGAGCCCCTCCTTCTTGAGGTTGGATATGGCCTTTTCCACATTGGTCCAGTTGGTGTTCTGGGTGAGGATCGCGCCGATCATGACCTCCAGCGGGCTTTCGGCCGGCCACCAGCTTTGGGGACCGAAATGGGGTAAGAGACGGTCGAACATGTCCATCAGCTTCTGGCCGGCGTCGGTGTTGGGAATAAAAGAGAATGGGGAGAATCGCTCCGCGCTAATCTACTCAAAAGCATAAAATCATAGACGTCCCCATCTATTCCACGTGCCGGTCAAGGATGTGGGCTTCTGGAAGGTCTCTTTCGTTGGGGCGCACCGTTAGCCTTTCTGTGTCAGAAGCGGAAGGGTCTTTTGGTCTCTGCGCCAGACAGTTTGGTCGCTGGCATTGACCCGTGGCAGCTATCAGGGCCAGCTCTGAAACTTAAGGAGGTGTCTGGTCCATTTGAGGCATTCGATTCCCACAATGGGCGGGGCGTCCATAAAGCATTTCCAATAATCCATGCCATGGGCGGCAATCCCGTCCTGGGAGAGCATGGGTCGATGCCAGCGGGCATAGCGAAAGCAGGCAGACTGAAAGGGCTCCTCATGGACAGAGACATCCAGGAAATAGTTCTCGATATCAAACGAACCGTCATCCAAATAAAAGGTCCAGGTAACGGGCATCCCTTCCCGAAGTGCCCCCATGACATGGGTTTCAAAGGAGACGCGGATTCCTCGATGCCGAAAAACGCCGATCCAAATAAAAAAGGGCCGCTCTTGAAAGCGGCCCTTTTGTTTCAAATTTATGGTGGAGCTGAGGGGGATCGAACCCCTGACCTCATGACTGCCAGTCATGCGCTCTCCCATCTGAGCTACAGCCCCGGATTGTTGGGATCGTCCGCATGGGTCCCCCTTGTTGAAGGAGCGGTCTTGCGAACGACGGGTTCTTGTATATCAAGAACCGCGCATGCCTGTCAATATGATATTGACACCCTTTTCCATTTTTTAGTATAATCCCTATTTCAAAATGCAAAGCGGGCCGGAGTGGTGAAACTGGTAGACGCGCTGGACTCAAAATCCAGTGGTCCTTGCGACCGTGTCGGTTCGATTCCGACCTCCGGCACCATCAAATCAACCGCCTGGCTGATCCCGTCATTTCTGACACCTTCATCACGGTATCCAAGACCTTTTTATCCCTAAAACCCGCTTCATTAGCGGGTTTTTCTGTTTTAGACCCTCTGACTGTAACGTCTTCGCAACTTGCCAAGACGTTTTGCTGAACCGCGAAGAGGTCTTGATGGATTCGTTATTTGGTAATAGCCTTTGGATAAATGAAATCTTTGTGTCTTGGTGCCTTGGGGTGAATCCCGTTTTGGTGGGATAATCCCCTGTGAAATTTCCTTGGTGGCGTCCATTTGGGTTGACAACTCTGTATTCATGA
>Ga0209270_1003984_pt1 | contig 11882 bp, 13 predicted proteins | sample MTBAKSrepl1MetaG_FD_187456 | JGI IMG/M metagenome (GOLD analysis project Ga0209270, IMG submission 187456) | Enrichment culture microbial communities from Arthur Kill intertidal strait, New Jersey, USA, that are MTBE-degrading - MTBE-AKS1... | ecosystem: Environmental > Aquatic > Marine >...
TCGCCCCCCTCTCGGGAGTTCTCCCACGGCAATGGGGTAGAATAGGGGGGTCCGGCTATGCCGGATTCTGCGTACGACTACGCGCCCGTTGCGCTGAATTCCCGATTGCAGCTTTTAGGTGTAATCAAATCGGATTTAATATGAGGGAATTGGAGATGGACATTGAATTGGCGCTTTCCCTGTCCAGGCTTCGTCGCCTGCCAGGTTCCTTCCCATTGGAAGGTGCAATACGCATTGAATTGGAGCAAGAGGCGCCCATCCTGCGGGCTTCTTCTACGGCGCAGAAACCGGTGGATGCACTGCTGATGAAAGAAAGAGAGGAAGGGCTGACTTCGGAGGAGGTGGGAGCGTTTGACGGCTATGAGGAAGTCGATGATTATTTGAGCTTCGTTAATCGCCTGATACAGAACTACCTCAGCCTGTCTGCGTGATAATTCATCATGTTGACAAAACAGGGCTTTTAGCTTTCACCTCGCCCCCTTGAACTCTACCTCATCGTCCAAATCTTCGCATTTCTGCGTCCTTGACAGACGCAATGAGGTGCGTCATACTATGTATGATTACACAAGAGGAGATTTTTTTTGCGAATCAATGAGTTCGAATGGGATGAGGGCAATGCCCTGCATCTCCAACTCGGTCACGGCATTATGCCTGAAGAAGCTGAAGAGGTTTTTGCCAACAAGCCGTTCTTCAGGCGGACAAAAAAAGGGCACTATGCGGTTTTTGGCCCAACGTTTGAGGGAAGGTATCTGACCATTGTTTTCGAGTTGAAACCCAAAGGGATCGCGCGACCTTTCACCGGCTGGGATATGCGTCGAGCAGAAATACACTATTACAGGAAACATCGGAGACCCTTATGACGACACTAAAGCCCAAGAAAAAGAAGTGGGCTGGGTACTATGACCAGGAAGATATCCTCGACGAAATCACCGAGGACCCGGTCACATTCAGCCTGGACGAAGATCTTGTTAAAGACATCCTTTCAGGTAACCGAAAAAGGAAGCTTAAAAATGTCTCCATCAAGATGGATCCCCTCCATGTTTCCGCCATCAAGAAACTTGCGACGATGAAGTCTATCCCCTATCAGACCTTGGTGAGGCATTGGCTTGCAGAGGATATCCGTAAGGAATTGGATGCGGTTCAAAAATAGCCAAGCGCGATCCCCCATCCCCCCATTCCCGCATTTTCCCATCCCAGCATCTGACCCCTGAGTTTCCGAAATGCCTCCCATATCAACTTGACATCGATCCCTTATGTAGATACTGTTGGTAATACCAAGAATATGACATCGGAGGGTCTATTTATGACTGCTCAAAAATTGCCATCACTATACCCCCGCCTTTCCTCAAAAAGCTGCATAAGTGGGCGTAACAATTGGGCAAATCGAGGAGTCGCTTTATTGTCGAGGAACTGGATAACAGGTTGAAGCTGCTCGAGGATGGGGAAGGCACTAAGATGTATGACCAGGCTTGCACGGATCCCGATGCGTCAGCCTATGATCAAGCGGTTGCCGAGGAAATGTTTGCCATAAGTGCAGTTCGGGAAGCGGAAGAGGAGGAAAAATGGTAGTCAAAACATGCCGCTCTGCCCGGGAACGTCGTTCTCCAAAGAGGTGAAGCGAATCTTTCAAAATCAAGTCTGGCGAGGGGGACCCATGTGATGGGCATTGATAAAAGCCGCCTCCTTGAAAAAATCGGGACCCTGTCCTTGGCCAGGAAGGAGGAAATTATTGACAACGTGATCTGGGTCCTTGGCGAAACCCATAAACGAAATATGGCGGGGTAAGCAAGCTTACAAAGGGAATCGATTTGTTTGAAGGGGCCATCTTGTGGTCACACGGAGCCGCTAAGCCCACAAAGAAAAACGGTGAAGTCAACATATTCATCCAATTCCAGCATTCCAGCAATCTGCTCTCCGACCTCTGCCCTCTGACATCCGACCTCCGACCCCTGTCCTTAATTACCTATGCTGACGAGGAGATCAAAGGCGGCGTTTTTTTGAAGGTGGCGTCTCTTTTGATGAAACATATCTTTTCAGAAGATATTGGCGCCAGGCTGCCGGGGATACTCAGGCTCATGGACGGGATTCAGCATGCGCGGAGCGGTCTCCAATATCTTGAAGGGGTTTTGCGGTATGTCGCTTCCAGAAGTGGGCACGTCAATAAAGACGATCTGGTCCGGGCATTGAAAGCAGCCCTGAATGATGAGGGAAGAGATATCATGGCCACATTGGCAGAGCAATGGATTGAAGAGGGGATTGAGAAGGGGATCGAGAAGGGGATGGTCCAGGAGGGCCGGGAGATGTTGATCGAAGCCATTTCGTCCCGGTTTGATCAGGTTCCCGAGGATATTATTCGAGAAATCAGCTCGTTGGACAACCCGACCGTTCTGAGAAGGCTGCTCAGGCAGGCGATTGTCAGTGCTGATTTGACTGGTTTCCGCAAGGCCTTTGACAGCCTCAGAAAATAGGTCGTGCCTCGACAAAAATTGCGCCCTGGTGTGATTGAGGTAAACTTGCGAATCGAGGAATTGCGAACCGCCCAATCATCCCAATCATCCCAATCATCCATCCTCTGACCTGTGCCCTCTGCCCTCCACCCATCCTAATCGTCCCGGCCATCCAATCATGCTTTTTATAAACTCAATTTTTTGTCTTGACTTGCAGGTCACAGTAAATACAATGTACGTATGAATGAGATAGCTTTCGAATGGGATGAACAGAAAGAAAAGATAACTATCAGAAAACATGGTGTTTCTTTCACAGAAGCCCGCACCGTTTTCTATGATGAGAACGCCCTTCAGTTTTTCGATCCCGACCATTCCATAGATGAGGACCGTTTCATTTTGCTCGGAATCAGCTATAAGCTCAGGGTAATTGTGGTTTGTCACTGATTTCGAAAAACCACACGGTGGTTAGAATCATATCGGCGAGAAAGGCCGATGGAGATGAAGAAAAAGAGTACTGGAGCTATAAACGATGAGAGATCATTATGACTTTTCCAAGATGAAAGGGCGAAAAAACCCTTACGCCCGGCATCTGAAACAACCTGTAACGATGCGGTTGGACAGCGACACCGTCGCCTATTTCAAATCCATGTCCGAGGAGACAGGCATTCCTTACCAGAGCCTTATCAACCTATATCTCCGTGATTGTGCGGTTCATGAGCGGAGGCTTCACATGGCATGGAATTCTGCCGATGCCGAGCAAATGAGCAGCCAATAAACAGTCGATTGTCTGAATTGGCTGCATCTCCGCATTTCCGCATTTCGGCATGCAATCATCCACCCATCCTCCGCCCACCGACATCTGACATCTGACATCGGACATCCGACCCCTGACATCCGCCCTCCGCCCTCCGCCCTCCGACCCCTGCCCATTAAGTCGGTTCAACCCAGATCCAACCGCCCGCTCCGCTCAAGACGCAGAGAACGGTAAGAACAAACAAATGATTATCCCCTGAATCCATAATCTCGCCCCTAAAAACCCTTGGCGTCCCTCGCGCGGTTCAACAAAGATTGACAACAACGAGGGGATTTGAGATATTTTGGAGAAACGCAGTCAGATAGTCCCCCATTACACCCAATTAGGAGACTGAAAAATGGACTGGAGAAACCGAATTGTCGTCGATCCGGATGTCCTCGTCGGAAAGCCGGTTATTAAAGGTACGCGCCTGGCCGTAGAGTTCATTATCGATCTATTGGCTCAAGGCTGGACCGAAAACGATATTATGAAAAACTATCCGGGTGTGACACGTGAAGATATTGCGTCTTGCCTGAGTTATGCCGGAGAAGTGCTGAAAACAGAAAAAGTCTTCGCGATGAATGCGTGACCATGCGAATCCTTGCTGACGAAAATTTTCCCGGCACAGCCGTTAATGAGTTGACAAAGCGTGGCCACGATGTCATCTGGGTTCGCACTGCAAAGCCCGGGATCGAGGATCGTGCCGACCTGGAATGGGCACAGACTGAAAACAGGCTCCTGGTTACATTGGATAAAGACTTTGGTGAATTGGCCTTTGGTAGGGATCTTCCTTCACGTTGCGGCGTGGTGCTTTTCAGGATGAACCTTTCTGATGCCAGGACAGGTTCGATGAGAATTGCCGAGATTTTGGAGAGTCGGTCTGAATGGCCCGCACACTTTTCTGTCGTTGAGGACGACCGTATCCGTATGCGGCCGCTTTCACCAACCTATCGCACCCGACTCATACCGAACAAATGATCCAGGTTTATAAGTCGAGATGTCCTTCATTATTAACGAGAGTAGTGGAATAGCGGCACGTCCCCCATTACAGTGCAAGACGGCATGAAGCGTATGGTCAACAACCTGAATCGGTAGCACCTCCCAAAAAGCCTTCGCGATCTTCGAGTCTTGGCGGCTCAGATCCCTGCCAAAAATTGTCGCCCATATTACAAATCACGGCACGTCCGTGCCCAATTCCAGCCCCGAGCCAGCGCTCTCATTCAGAAAATAGACCCGGTATGTTGGCATAACGAATTGAAATGCAACTATTTGTCTATATAAAAACTGAGTCGGATCATCGGGTGGCACAACAATTGTATATGCGATAAGGAACAAGCGATTCAGTTTGCCCCTGTGGATATCAAGATGCCATGTGACCCATAAGATGATCGGCTGATGAGGGGCGTATGATCTTGAGCAACCCGATAACCGAACAGCAAGAAACGAAATATGGAAGGAGGTGGGGATAGATTACAGGGGAACCTGATCAGGTATAAGGTAAGCTTTGACTAAATCTATACAAAAAGGAGAAAAACGATGTTGACAAAAATGGTTAAGAAAGACGAAAAAGGTTTTACATTGATTGAATTGATGATCGTTATCGCCATCATCGGCATCCTGGCTGCCATCGCCATCCCGCAGTTTTCTCAGTACAGGAAAAGGGGTTATGTGGCCACATTGACAAGCGATGCCAAGAACTGCCTTACGGCTGCTGCGGCCGTGATTGCCGATAACAGCAGCGCAATCCCGACTCTGGCTCTTTGTCTGAACGCAGGCTATACACAATCTGCTGGGGTTACCACCGCTGTTAATTATACGAATGCTGCATCAGGCACTATAACCTGTACAGGAGATACTGCCTGGGGCCTTACTGGCAACACGGCAGTAGTAGATCAAGATGGCGTGTTTACGACTAAGCCAGCGCCATAAGGCGGCAGGAATACAAAACCCGTAGACAAAAGGGGCGTTATCTAACGCCCCTTTTTATTTCTATATGCAGGGGTGTGCATCCCCCCTTCTGACCGGCGCACTCAGCAGCCTATTCGGCGATGAGGTGAAGGAGAGGGGCGCCAACCTCTGCGCGCTCGGCCTCTGTGGTGAAAACAAGCTGTCTTAAGGGAAAGAGCCAGCATAATGAATGAGATGACTGGACCATCAATCCATCACAGGTGGGTTAATGGATCGGAAAAGGCCTTCACTATCCTGCTCCGAATCCTGGCCTACAGCTCAGCCGTCTATTTTTTTTCATTCATTACCGCAGATGTCGATCTCTGGGGCCACATCCAGTTCGGCAAAGACATGTGGGACGCGGAGGCCTTTCAGTGGGTCGACGTCTATTCCTATACTGCTTTCGGCGCTCAGTGGATCAATCACGAGTGGTTGTCCGAACTGGTCATGTCTCTTGTCTACCATGCCTTTGGCTCGCCAGGCCTGCTGGTGGCCAAGCTTCTGGTAGGCTTTTCTATCGTATGCCTCCTTTCGAGCATCTGTTTCCACCGGACCTGTCAGCCGCTTGTGTACGGCACAGTGGTTGTCCTCTGTATATTTGTCATGTCTCCGGGATTCATGATAAGACCCCAGTTGGTTACATTTCTCTTTACCGCCCTCTTTCTTTATGTTCTCCACCTCTATCTCGATCGAGGCAGGAATCTGCTGTGGTCCCTGCCGCTCGTTATGGTCGCCTGGGTCAATTCCCATGGGGGCTTCGTGATCGGTCTCGGGATGTTTCCTGTCGTGCTGGCCAGTGAATATGTCGTCTGTCGCATGCGAAAGAGGGATATGGGGCATCTCAGACCTATTCTTTTTTGGATGGTCCTGACCGGGGCATCTGTTTTGATCAACCCCTACGGCTGGCGCCTCCTGACCTTTCTCTACGATACTCTGACGCTCCCCCGGGACATTACCGAATGGGCGCCGGTAACGCTTTTTGACCTCTCGTATATCCGATTCAAGCTGGTATCCCTTCTCTTTGTCTTGACATTCTTGATCAGAAACGAGGAAAGACGATACTGGGAGGCGGGGATCATCCTTGTCGCCCTGGTCTACGCCTTTATACACCAGAGGCACACCCCTGTTGCTGCCATTGTGGCTGCCCCCTATCTGATTGAAAATCTCTCCCGTATGGTACAACGAAAGGGGGTTTTTGAAAGAATACGGACCCTTTCAAGCCACGTGGTGTTGAGCGTCTTCTTTGTCTTACTGATATCGCTTCAGCTCCTTTTTGCAGGCCATAGATATCTCATGGCAGAATGGAACATCATCGTCGACCCCGGATTATATCCTGTGGATGCGGTTCGTTTTCTCAAACTGAATGGGATAAAGGGGAAGATGCTGGTTCCCTTTGATTGGGGAGAATACGCCATCTGGAAGCTCTATCCCGACTGTCAGGTCTCCATAGATGGACGTTTCGACACAGTGTATCCCGAAGAAATTATCAAAGACCATTTCGAGGCTGCCCGAGATATTTCGAAACTCAAACAGTTGTTGGACAAGTACCCTGCTGACATCATACTTGGAATACAGAACCCTCTGTATCAGCGGCTCATATCGACTCAGGACAGATGGATAAATATCTATTCTGACCCCACCGCCATTGTGTTTATGAGGAATGGGGATTCCCAGAGGGATATCTTAGATAAGTTCAGCAAAAAAAAGTTGCTGTTGCCCCAGTTGAGTGGTAGGTCTTTGGTCTATTTTCCTTAGGTGTGCAGGCGAATTATGAAGAGAGGCCCAATGATCACTGATCTAAGAATGGAAGATGAGGGCATGGAGCGAGGACCCCGTGGCACGCGGGAGCGTTTTGTTCGTCTGTTGATTCTGATTTTGTGCCTTTCAACTCTCCTCATGGCGTCGCTCCGGATTACAGGACAAGGGTTTCAGCCTTCGGACGATGCTTTGCGCCATGTGGCGAAGGTTGTGTCAGGAAAGCAGTGGTCGGAAATTCTCCTGGTACGTCCGGAGTTTACCATGGACAGTCATCCCGGGTGGCATGCCATCCTGAATAGCGCTCAGAAATTTATGAATGGGGTACCAGACGATCTTCTTGTCTTTTCCGTTATTATTCTGTTTTTCCTTTTCACGTTTATCCCGATATTTTTTTTGCGACGGCCCGAGTCATGGGTATTGGCACTGCTGGTCATGGCGTTGTTTTCCTTCGTTCCCCTGTCTAGAAGTTTCTATGGTCGCCCTTTTATTTTCAGCATGTTCGTGATCGTTCTCTTTTCTTTTCTCTGGAGCCGAATCAGGGATAAGAGAAATCCATGGATCGAGGTGAGCGGCTATGCCCTCGCTGCAGCCCTTTCCACCTGGATTCACGGCACATGGTATCTATTGAGCCTGCCGCTAGCCTCGCTTCTTCTCGCCAGGCAGTGGCGGGTCTTTTCGCTGATGGGCTTGGCCACAGGCGTTGGTGTTGTAGCTGGTGCTATCCTCACCGAAAGACCTCTTGCGTTTTTGCATCAGATGGTGTTCCACGCCCTGGAGGCCTTTGATTCTCATGTGCTGGTGAGTCAACTGGTAACGGAATTTCATCCGTCTGATGGTGTACCACTTATCATTGTTGTTTTCTTACTCGTACTCCTCTGGCAGCGCGTACGGGGAGGAAATATTTTGAAGAAACTGGATAACCCTGTCTTCTTCCTAGCAGGGTTGGGGTGGGTTATGGGTTTTGTGGCTTATCGGTTTTGGTCCGACTGGGGGTGGCCCGCTATAACGGTCTGGCTGGCCCTGGAACTGGAGAGCATTTTTGAAAAGGAGATTAAACCCTTTGGGTTCAAACGCCTAGCCATCGTGGTTGCGGTCTGTGTGGTGCTGTTTCTGGCCCTGACCAATGATCAAGGCGGCAGGTGGACAAGAAATTTGGGGGTCCCGTGGCCCAAGATGGTTGAGCCCGATCAACGGCCTTGGCTGCCGGACGAAGGAGGCGTTCTTTACAATGACAACATGACTCTTTTTTATAATGTATTCTATCGCAATCCGCATGGGCCGTGGCGCTATATGCTGGGCTTTGAACCCGTTTGGATGCCTAAGGAAGACCTGACTGTTTTCAGACGCATTCAGCTTTCGCCAAACAACGCAAAAAGCTATGCCCCATGGGTGGAAAAGATGACCAAAAATGACAGGATGATGCTTATACGCCCGTCGAGGCCGAAGATTCCGGGGCTTGAATGGCACGAGGTAGTCCCCACGGTCTGGAGTGGGAGGCTGCCTGTGATCGACCGAAACAGTAGTACTTCTGCAAAATAATGGCCTGTTTCAGAGACAGAGAACGTCATTCCGCATCTACGATTAGGAGGGACCATCTGGTTTTTAAGCAGCTCAGCCCTTTGCTCATTGTTGTTGCTTTTGTTTCCATGTTGCTGCTAAGCATGGGCAAGTGGCCGGATCCTTTCATCGACTTCGGCAGGGAACTTTATGTACCGTGGGCTATGCTTCAAGGCAAGCAGCTTTATGTTGACATCTTCTACTTCAATGGCCCATTAAGTCCCTATTTTAACTGCCTCGTATTCAAATTAATTGGGGTAGGCTCTAATAGCCTCGTCATAGTGAACACCAGTCTTCTCTGTTTGATCGTGTTCCTCCTATTCTCTCAGCTAAGAATGGCCTCTTCCCACTGGCTCGCGATATGTGGCTGCACCGTCTTCATCCTCTTGTTTTCATGCTCACAATATACAACGGTAGGGAACTACAACTACATCACGCCCTATTCACACGAGGCGACTCACGGGATGCTCCTTTCGTTAGCGATGCTGGTCTGCTTAGGGCGGTCAATGCTCAAGCAGAGAGATATCGCTGTTGCCGGTGCTGGCTTGATGTTGGGGCTGACTTTTCTAACCAAACCCGAGTTTTTTCTCGCCTCACTTCTGACGATGACCGGCTTCTTATTCATGACGGGTATTCTTTACGGATGGAGAAAGTCAGTTTCTTCAGGCATGTTAGCAGTCTTCACCGCAGCATTGCCAGTAAGCGTCGCTTTTCTTCTGCTATCAAGTGCGATTCCACCTGGGCTGGCATTGAAGGGGATCCTTGGCGGGTGGTTGTATGGTGAAAGCTTAGTGATAGAGTTTTATCAACTTATCATGGGTGTCCTTGATTTTCAGCTTAGCCTTTATACGCTTGCACTTTGTACCCTTGGCTATGTGATCCTGTTTGGAGTTCCGGTATTGGCCTGCTGGCTCAAACTGAACCGGACAGTGAGTTATGGCGTTGCGATCCTAATCGTTTTGTCGCTGTGGCTAATTGTGTATATTTATTCACCGCTTCCCTTACTGAGGCAATTTGCTCGACCCCTGCCGGTTTTCGTCCTTACACTTGGGGTGTGGTCTTTCTATGTGGCGACGAGGAACAAATCCAGCAAATCGGCTTATGTATTTGTCTTTTCGATATTCAGCGCTTTGCTGCTGGGGAAGATGTTTATGAATGCCAGGATCTTTCACTATGGTTTCGTATTGGCAATGCCTGCCTTTATGCTATCGGGTCTCCTCTTTTTCGATTGGATACCAAGAACGTTAAGGCGCTTAAATAGGGAAAGCGGCCCTTATCTCATTGTAATAGCAGGCTTTTTGGTCTCAATAATTGGCCTGCACTTGAACGTGACGAGGGACATTTATTCAAGAAAACCGATACCTGTGACTTCAAATGGGGACTTGTTTTATTCGGATTCGTTGGGGAATTATTTGAATGAAGCCGTGAGGTGGATCCATGAGAATACGGCGGACACTGCAACGGTTTGTGTCCTCCCTGAAGGGCCGATCATAAATTACCTGTGTCGAAGGTTGAGCCCGGTGCCCGTGGTCAATTTCATGCCTCCCGAGATGTTTATGTTCGGTGAGGAAAACGCGTTGAGAACCTTAACAGACGCGCCTCCTGATTACATTGTGCTGGTGCATAAAGACACCAGTGAGTATGGTTATCAGTTTTTCGGGAAGGACTACGGTGTCGATATCTATAACTGGATAGTGACCAATTATGTGCCAAGGACATTAGTGGGCGCTATGCCACTGAGGGATAACCGATTCGGAATTCTGATCGCTGAGCGAAAAGATATTTAGCGGTTGATTCTATCATGATATCCATAAGTAACTGCCAAATGATTGTCTCTTGAGTGCCCGCTGCCGTGAAGACCGTTAAAGGCTTTCTTGGGAAGAACATGTGGGGAATGGTGTTGAGGAATGCTTTCAGATCTTGATTTGTGAACTATCCTGTTGAGTTGGGTTGGGCGCATAGGATTGCGGGATCTGAGGCTTTCAGTCTAACCGGGCCTATCCCTGTTTGCATGTCGGACGACCGAGGGGAGAGGGAGGTTATTGGAGGGGGCCTGGCGCATTGCGGGCAATAGGGCGGGGGGGTTTCAAAAACCGGATATTTCAATTGAAGACCCTGGGCTCGAAACCTTCACGGTTCAGAAGCGTGGCCCCGCCTTCGTCGGTCTGTGTCAGGACATAGAGCCCCGCCTTTTCCGCATACCTTCCCACATCATCCTTTACCACCAGGGCCCCCATGCCGCCGACCACCTGGTATTTCTCATACTCAGGAAACAGCGACTTAAACCGGGGGAGCTTCTCTTCCAGGAATTTGTCCACCATCCTTTTATCCAGCTTGTTTTTCACCTCAACCACAAATGTGTTGATGGGGAGGTTGTTTCAATATTGACCTTTTTCCGGTTCCGGAAACTCAAATGCCCAGCAAATCACTCTGGCGGTTCCAGGTAGATCCGGATCATTCTCCACCCCCCGAACCGCCCGGCTCACCGCGGAGGGATCCACGTGAAGCCGACGGGCCACTTGATTCCAGGGGTGATCAAAGAATTCTCGGTAAGAGCGAGTTTGTAATGGATGTCCTTTCCGAATCGGAAGGGCGATTTTATAGGAGGTACGCGCTCAACGAGCTTGGATATGATTATGAAAAGGTACTTGGGAAGGTTTCGGAACTATTCCATTTGGACGAGGACTACATAACCGGATCTCCGGATCGGACATCCCCACTTAAACTCTTGCGTATTCTTGACCATGACGATCTGTAACATCTCAAAAAGTTCGGGTACGTGTGAAAAAAAGCGGGACATTTGGTTTCATGTGTGCTATGTCCACAATGCATGAGACTACCAAACATACAGATGCCGAAAATTCCCGAAGACGCAAAATCCCCTTTCATGGCGGAACTGATCGGAATTATCGAGCACCAATCTGTTGCCATTCAACAACAGGCAGAGATCATCCAGCTCCTGAGAGATGAAATTGCACGCCTCAAAGGCCAAAAGCCTAAGCCCAACATTCAGCCCAGCAAATTGGAAAAGGACCCCAAGAAGAAACAGACTCCCTCATCCGGCAAACGGCCTGGTTCTCAAAAAAGGGAAAAAACTCCCAATCTGGTTATTCACAAGCATATCCCGATTCGACCGGAATCGGTTCCGGAAGGTTCAATCCTCAAGGATATTCAGCCTTACTCTGTGCAAGGCCTCAAAATTCACCCTTACAATGTCCGTTACCTTCTGGAACGTTGGCAGACCCCGGATGGAAGAAACATCGTTGGCAAATTGCCTGCACACGTCCAAGGCCACTTCGATGTCGGTCTGAAGGCCTATATCTTGTATCAACACAATCAGTGCCAGGTCACCCAACCCCTTCTTTTGGAACAACTGCAGG
>Ga0209270_1003994_pt1 | contig 11862 bp, 9 predicted proteins | sample MTBAKSrepl1MetaG_FD_187456 | JGI IMG/M metagenome (GOLD analysis project Ga0209270, IMG submission 187456) | Enrichment culture microbial communities from Arthur Kill intertidal strait, New Jersey, USA, that are MTBE-degrading - MTBE-AKS1... | ecosystem: Environmental > Aquatic > Marine >...
TGCATGGGGTCTTGCAATTGAGAGAGGAGTTTACCTGTGCTGGCATCCCATACATGCGTGGGATCAGCCAGGCGACCACCATCCCAAGACCATGCCGAGGGGAATGGATACTGGCTGTTATCACCTTGGAGTGGATTTATAAAATTTAAATTTCCCACCTGATGAAATCGATGATTGATGGTAAATAAATAGGTTCCAGGACCTGTTGGTGGCCAGGAGTTCACCCATTGCATAGGGGAACCGACTATATCCTTGTGCACAGAATTTCCACTAGTCGGGTTCCACCACGTGATAGTTGTACCATTAGTGGTGGCTAACCCTTCTTGAGTCCAGGTCAAAAAAGTTCCTGCAGAAGCATGCCCGCCCAGACTGCGCAGCACACTGCCAGTGCTTACTGAAACAGCATTGATCTCGCCATCCAGAGATAGCAGCCCAAAGAGGGTCTTCCCATCCGGCGACCACCCAAAACCAGGGGTGGTGTGATATCCTTTGATTTTCTTCTCCACCTGGCCAGTCTGGGCATTCCAGATAAGAATGAGACCGGTTTGGATCCCGTATGCCACTGCCAGATACTGTCCATCCTGCGCCCAGGCCAGTGTGGTATTTCCCCAATTTACCTCTTGATCAAGTAGATGAATCTGGCGATTTTGCTTTGTGTCCACGATTGCGACGATCGGCATGCCCATACTGGCATGCTGAGCCAATAGATTACCGACAGGAGCGGCGATGATGTTGCTAATCCAGGTATCTTTTGCACCTTCGGCTGAAAAATCATCCACCGGTGCGTAAGTATCACCCTCCCAAGCGAATATTTTTGTTCCCATTGAAACCCCATAAATACGTCCATCCGCTCCCCAGGTAACTTTTATGCCGCTATATCCTTCGGAACACTTACCGCCGCTGAGTTCTTTGAGTGATGCGCCGTTAAGTGTATCCCAAACAATCACTTGTCTGCAACCACTGCCGCTAACCAGCCGTTGTCCATCCGGTGACCAGGCAAAGGAATTTCCCGCGTCATCCAACCTGGTTACCAGCTTGCCATTGTCCACATCCAGAATGACAATGGCATTGTCTGATACAACACCCAGGCGTTCACTTTTAGGATCAAAAATTACAAGCCTAGCCCTTTCCGATAAGGGAGTGAACCAGGACTCCGAAAATGTACTGGCATGATACAGGTAAACCCCGAACTGTGTACTGATGGCCATCCATTCTCCATCAGGCGAGACAGCCAGAGATGTCGGGCTGCCTTTGCCGATTCGTAAGGTGGGATTTTCTACTGTCAGGGGAACTTCTTCTGATTGGTCTATACTCACCTTGACAAGTTGAATCACCTGTCCTTCCGTCTGCCAGCGCGAAGGATCCACATCGATGATATAGGTAAAATTTTCTCCCTGCATTGGAGTTTCGCCTGCCCAATCGACTACCGGCTGCGCGTATTTTTGCCCGTTCACTTCGAAGTTGTAAGCGGCATAACGGTAGACACCTTGAGGTACATCCCGATAATTCGTAGATGTTACACCTGGAACGTCTCCAAACTCTATTCTCTCGTCAGGAAAAACGACAACCAGATTTTGGAGTTGGATATTGCTCTGATTAATAATGCGCAGTTTCTGCAATGGAGAAACAATGGATAAGCCTTCAGCAGGTGTTGCTGTGATAGTCGGAATTAAAATGGTTGGAGGTGTCGCTTTCACGGTTGATGTAGATTCGGTGGTGGTGGCAGGCGGTTGACAGCCGGAAAGAATAATTAACGCTATTATTAACGCTGAAAAGATCAAAGTCTTTTTTGGCATATCGTCCTTTCAAAGGGAAGTTACCCGAATGGGCTCCAAATCAATTGTACTTTATTACGAGAATTGAAATCAGGGTTTGACTAGAAAAACTTTATAACGAAACCTAACCCACACATAATTAAGGATGTTCGCTAATTTTAATTGTTACCTCAAAAGTCCTATTTTGATTGACAAATATGCCATAATCGTTACCTTCAGTACAAAATACATAACAGACCGGAAGAACACCTTCGCCACAGGAAGAACACATTCGCCATTGGACATCTGACCCAACACACCCTGGGGAATACAATTTAACTCAAGGTTTGTATCTGGGAAATCGGTTAGAAATTAGAACTTGCGGTCTTAGGAAATTTGTACTAAAATCATGTCGATGAATCAGCATAATCAAAAAAATTCAGGCTAAAACCATCCTCTCGCATTCCAAATAACCAGATCCCTGGTTTGGGATTCAATACATGATGAACCTATATCGTGGCTGTCAACATCAATGCATCAATGATGATTTGGGAAAAAAACTGGAACCGGGGGCAGCGCTGGTCTCAGAACGGCTGGCAGTCATGCGATTTCTGGCGGAACAGGACATCAAGGTGGTGTTGTTGTTAATGCCGGTGTTGCCCTTTATAGAAGACAACTGGGAGAATATTCGAGCCATTGTGGAACTGGCGCATGCCCATGGCGCTGGGTAGATCCTGGCTGTCTTTGGCATGACCCAGCGCAAAAGCTCTCAGGAGTATTATTTGCGGCAATTGGAACGCTTATTCCCGGGTATGAAGGAAAAACACCTGCGGGCATTTGGTAACCGTTATGAGTGTGCAGCCAATGGGGCACAAAAATTGAGTGAGCGTTTTTAGAGTTGCGCGCGCAGAAGGGGATGGCATTAATGGTGCCACAGTATAAGTTAAATGAGCAGGTCAGGCAGTTGAGTTTGTTGGGGATATAAAAAACCCTGCGAATTTCCTCTCGCAGGGTTTTATTAAGGATAACTATTAATTATTGAATAGTGAATGTAGTACTATCTGTTGCGGTTTCGTAACCAGGCATGCTTGCAGAAGCATATACAGTCATTGGTCCAGTACCGGTTGTTCTGGTCTTAATACGATATGTAAAAGTAACTACACCACTTGAACCTGTTGTGCTAGTTCCTGTCGCCAATGTAGTAACCGAATTTTTGATGGTGATGTTTACACTTGCTCCAGAGATTAGAGTACCATCTGTGTTCTTAGCTGTAACGGTGATATAGACGGTCTGTCTGTCGGAGTAGGTATCCTTATCAGTATCTACCGACAGATCCATGATTTTAACAACTGGTGTAGGTGTATCAGTTGGTTCAGGTGTGGGTGTAGGAGTATCAGTGGGAGTTGGAGTAGTTGTAGTTGGTGTTGAGGTTGGTGTATCTGTTGGTGTCGGAGATGACCAACCTAATAAATCTAATGCTGCTTTTGCCTGTACCAGTCCAAAACCATAGTAAACATCTCGCCCGGCAGTTCCTAAATCCATTGCTGATTCTGTTAATGCACTTCGGATCTGGACATTTGTCCAACTTGGATTTGCACTCCAGATTAAGGCTGCTACGCCAGAAACATGCGGAGTTGCCATGGAGGTACCATCCCATTTTTCATATGAACTGACATTAGGAGTGAAGGAATTTTCTACTGAAGCTGAGAAAGTTAATTTTCCTAATAATTCTGTGCCTTGTGATTGAGTTAATCCGATTGCTGGAATTGTTGAGGAATACCCCTCACCCAGGGTAGCCAGTAATTCTCCTTCAACATTGTTATAAATAACTGCAGCTGCGCCGCCGCTATTCTGAACATTCATAACTTTATCATAGAAGGAGATATCTCCACGCTGGCAAAGAACAACTTTCCCTGCCCAAGCTCCGGTGGAAGTGCATAAGCCACCATCCATAAGTGCCCCACTCGCTGAACCTAATTTTGCAAATTCTACCGGGTGACCATCATACTTCACACCGTCGACTGTAACGGAAGCTTCATTGAGGAATGGCACCGTGCTCAACACGCTTACCCCTGGAGCCGCCAGTTCCACCTGATTATTGTATTGAGAGAATTCTGCCACGACTTTGTCAGCATCGATTGCTGCAACCGAAACGACAGACGAATAGCTGGCTGGATAATTATAGGCTGTAGTACCTTCATTACCTGCTGCTGCAATAGAGAGGATTCCAGCAGAGTATAAATTGTTAAAGGCAATCTCCTCTAATCTATTCTTTTGTGCACCACCTAAACTCATGCTGATGATGTTAGCACCAGCTGTCTGACATTGTTGGGCAGCATTGGCCAGGGTTGAACTATAAGACCAGCCACAATCAGGGCCATCAAATACTTTGACGATGTACAAATCAACACTATCAGCACCACCTGGGTTTACTCCAACCACACCTAATTCATTGAGGGATGCTGTAATTGTTCCAGCAACATGGGTTCCGTGTCCACAGGTATCGGTATTCCAATTGGTCGAATAGCCACTTTTAGGAACATTTTGAAGGTCTTCATGATCTGCCTTTATTCCTGAATCTATAATGCATACCTTAATCCCATCACCCGAGGGTGCACCCGCATCAACAACATTATCTCTATTAGCATCCCAAACATCACGAGCCTGAACCATGTCAATACCATAAGGAACAGTCTCCGCAGACGGATAACGGATGGCGTCTTCCTCAATCGTGACCACATTCGGATTGTTTCTCAATCCAGCCAGGGTCTGCTCGGGGACGGTGACCACGAAGCTGTTGAGATCCTCGAAACGATAATGGAACTCTGCACCGAGTGCGTTGAGTGATTTCTCGACTCTTGCTCCTTGACCTGGCCTGAATTCCACCCAGACGCGCATTTTGCCTTCGTTGCTGGTGTACGCCGGTTGGGCAACCGAAACGAGAAAAACAAAGGCTAACAACAAACTGATGACTTTTAAAATCTTCTTCGACATAGCAAAAACCCTCCCAAAAAATTTTTCAGGTGCACTTAAACAAATACCATGTCACTCTTTGTCAGCTATGAGTTTTTTATGGGGATTGATATGGATATTTAGCGATTTATTCAAGTTTTTTATGTGAATAAAATAAAAAAGTGCACGAGAATATGGATACTATACTCAATTTGAAAAAAAATGCAATCGTTAATTTGGATTATTGCTCGTTTTGTAAGAAAATTATGACAGGGTTGACTTATTTTGTTGATAGATGGGAATTTCCAGATGGGATCAAATGGGTGATTAGGATCAGGTTTTATGGAAATCGACTCCAGGCACACTTGGATAAAGTAATAAAATGGAGGAAGTTTTCGTTAAAAGATTTGACAACGTTGTCATATTTGATATACTTAATTTATTCAAAAATGATAGATAAAGTGGTAATGATCTGAATGAGTACAAATTTATCTGAATTTTTCTTCAACAAAAAAGAACGTGTTTTCCTGCCTGTTGGAATTTATGGCGGATTGTCAGAATCAAATTACACAGTAGTTGAGGCTGCGACAAATGCCGAGGCTCAATTCGCCGTCTCGTTACGCATGCATGAGTTGTTTAACACACCTGTGATACTTACAGGCATGGATCTTTCTGTGGAGGCGGAAGCTTTTGGGTGTGAGATTCGCTTCTCTACAGACGAAGTCCCTACTGTGATTGGAAGAAAAGCTAGGTCGACTGAAGAAATATTAAATCTGAATGTCCCAAACATAGGGGATGCTCGCACGGGTGTCTATCTGGATGCAGCGAAAAGGTTGTCACGAATCGGAAAAGAAAGAGGTGTACCGGTTCTCGGTGGTATGATTGGACCTTTTTCTTTGGCAGGACGTATTTTTGGAGTTTCAGAAGCGCTGGAACTCAGTTTGACAGGTCCGGATGAATTATCTTTACTACTGGAGAAGATCACCCCCTTTCTCATTCAGTATGCAAGTGCATTCAAAAATGCTGGGACCAATGGGGTGATCATTGCCGAGCCAGCAGCCGGTTTACTCTCTCCGAGAGGGTTGGGAAAATTTTCATCACCTTATGTAAGGCAGATTATCGAAGCCACACAAAATGAAGATTTCACGATTGTTTTGCACAATTGTGGTGCAAAATTAGTCCATTTGAATAAAATTCTTGAAGCAAGAGCTGAGATCTACCATTTTGGTGAACCAATGGATATGCCTGCGGCACTTGCTCAAGTGGATAGGAAAGTTATCCTGGGAGGCAATCTTGACCCATCAGCTGTATTTGCTTCTGGAAATGTTGATAACGTGGTCTTTAAAACGAATGAATTATTAGAAGCAACCAGCCAATTTCCAAATTTTTTCCTTTCATCAGGTTGTGAAATACCTCCAAATGCAAAAAGTGAACACATAAAAGTTTGTTCTCAAACCGTAAGAGCCAGTGATTTAAGAAAGTAATCATCAGCTTTGATACATCAGGATGAGTAACAGATGATATTAAATAAACCAAAATGTATAAAAATACACAAAAAGGGTTGACAGATCATTAAAACGCTGTATAATCAGCAAAATCCTGAACGAATGTGATGAATGTCATGTTAAATACTACTTTCGCTGTTATTATTATCATGCTTTATTGGTTCCTCCATATTATTATGAAGGCCAGGTTTGATGTTGGGCGAGCTGAAAAGATAAAAATCAAGATAAGTTAAGAAAATAAAAAGTAGAAGCAAAGAAGCCACCCAACGATCACCAAAGGGTGGTTTTTTTTTTGACAAAAACATTCCTGGGATAATTAAGATCAACTCACTTCCGTAAAGGAGGCACGCCATATCAAAGTTAGCATATTTCAATCTCAAAATTGTCGTTCCAAAATTTGTAGAAATCCCGTAATAAACCATAGGAGGAAGTAATGAAGAAAAGTGTATTGTTTTTTGTGTTTGTCGTTTTTGCCATGGTTTTGGCAAGTTGTAATGGTGCAGCCCCAGCTGGTGGCGAACCTGAAGTTTGTGCCACGGATGAATTTGGTTGTGCCAAAATCCCGGCTGGTCAGACAGTGAAAATAGGTATGGGTGCTCCGATGACCGGTGATTACGCCTCATTTGGTGTGGATATCTCCCAGGGTGCCGCTATTGCAGTAAAGGATGCTGGTACTGTTGAAGGTTTTGCATTCGAACTTGTTGCGCAGGATGACCAGGGTGCCCCCGAAGGTGGCGCTGCTGTTGCTAACAAGCTCGCAACAGATCCAACCGTTGTGGCAGTTGCCGGCCATATTTTCTCTGGTGCAACCGAAGCAGCCATCCCGGTTTATGATAAAGTCGGAATCCCAATGATGTCTCCTTCCGCTACCAACCCTCCATTGACCACACTCGGTTCAAAAGTCTTCAACCGCGTAGCATTTACCGATGCAGTACAGGGTAAATTTGCTGCTGATTACCTCTATTCGAAATTAGGTTTCCGCAAGATTGCTGTAATGCATGATGGTGGCGCTTATGGACAGGGATTGGCTGATGTAGTTCGATCTGAATTCACAGCCTTAGGTGGAGAAGTTGTCGGATACGAAGCAATTACCCCAGGCGAAACTGATTACACCGCTACATTATCTGCCCTGGCTGCCAACGCTCCTGAAGCTGTCTACTTTGGTGGCTATGTAGCTGAAGGTGTTGTATTAACCAATAACATGAAACAAAGTGGTCTGGAAAATGCTGTCTTCTTCGGTTGTGATGGAACCTTTGGCGCTGAATTTGTTGCGAAAACGGGTGCCAATGGTGAAGGTGCTTATGCGGCTTCCCTGATCCCACCAGAATCTGAAGCAAAACTGAAATTTGATGCCGATTATCTGGCAGCCTATGGTGTTGGCGCTGGAACATTATCCCCCTATACCTGGAGTGGATATGACTCAGCCGCAGTGTTAATGGCAAAGGTCAAAGAAGTAGCAGTCCTGGGTTCCGATGGTGCGCTCTATGTACCTCGTGGTGCTCTGGTTGCTGCTGTACGTGGTACATCAGGCTTCACCAGCATTACCGGTGATATCACCTGTGACGCTGTTGGTGAATGTAACACAGCTGGCCCAACATTCTATGTCGTAAAAGATGGTGATTGGGCACAGGCTGAGAATTAAAACATTGCATGATTTAAGGGAATCACTGCGGAAAGAGAATTTCTCTTTCCGCAGTTACCCTGTGTTATTATTTTTTAAATCATAAATTTTTCTAAATGGAGGCTTAATGGAAGCTACAAGGAAAAAAAAGCCGCTAACATTGCCCCAGAATAGTATCCGAATTATTCGAATCATTGCAGCGCTTCTATTGCTTGCGCTTATTATTGTGCGTGCAATGGATGTTGCTGCAAAGTCGCAGTTCGGGGCTGACACCTGGCTGCGACTTTCTGTTTCTGGGTTGATCATCGGTGGTATGTATGCGCTGATTGCTATTGGTTATACATTGGTATATGGTATTTTGTTCATGATCAATTTTGCGCATGGTGAAGTCATGATGATTGGCACATTTGGTGGTTATTTTGTATTTGAAGCATTCAATGCCATCCAGGTGAGTGGGGTAGATGGTAGTCAATTATCTTTCCTAAATGCCTATCCGGTTATTGCGATTCTGCTCGCGTTTTTAGCTGGGATGCTGATCGCGGCACTCTCAGGGCTATTCCTTGAGAAGTTTGCTTACCGTCCTTTACGAGGCGCACCACGTTTGGTGCCCTTGATTAGCGCGATCGGTGCCTCCATTTTCCTGCAAAATGCTGGTCAATTATTATTTGGACCTCAACGTCGCCAATACATCAACCCGGTGGTTTTAGATCGTGGAATAGGTTGGAATCTCGAAGTTGCTGGCAGTACGGTTGTTCTGACATATACAGGTATATTTTCTTTAATTTTATCTGCAATCTTAATGGTAGGCCTTTATCTATTGGTACAACGCACGAAATTGGGTCGCGCGATGCGCGCGGTTGCACAGGATAAGAAAACTGCAGCCTTGATGGGTATCAATGTTGACCAAATCATCAGCCGCACATTTGTAATCAGCGGTGCATTGGCTGGTGCAGCAGGAGTGATGTGGGGTATTCACAATGGGTTGTTTAACTATTATGTTGGATTTTTACCAGGTATTAAAGCATTCACGGCTGCGGTATTAGGTGGGATTGGCAACATACCGGGTGCTATGTTAGGCGGGATGGTCCTGGGAATCGTGGAGTCGGTTGGACCAGCAGTACTTGGGATCGATTTCCAGTTGAAAGATGTTCTAGCTTTTACCATTCTGATTCTGGTATTGATTTTCCGTCCATCAGGAATATTAGGTGAAGCACTTACGGAGGAGAAGGTATGAACAAGCAATCTATTCAAAAATCCGCCGCGAGTGGTATGGTGTTTGGCGTCATTGTAATATTTTTCGCATTAATTGGTTTCACAGTCGTATTTTCAGGTCTAATACAGAAAGCATTAGGGCAATCTTTAGGGGTAGGACAAATACCTTCCACCAGTAGTTTACTTATATTCTTGGGTTTATTGGGAATATGGAATGGTTGGCGTGCATCCCGACAGGATAAACATGAGACACTTAATACAAAAAAGGTTCTTGGTCGATCAGTGATTGCTGGTCTAGTGGCAGGTGTATTGGTGATGGCTTATGCACTGATCGTTGGAGCGCTAGATAATCGCGGAATCAATTTGCGTACTTACCTGAGTCAACTCTCCTCAGAGTCTATCAAATTCTTCCTATTTAATCAGACCATTGTTGTAGGTGGATTAATTCACGTTTTCTATAGCACATTAATGGCAGTCATGGGAGGATTGCTAGCTTTAGCCAGCGAACGCAGCCGCGAACGCGTGAAATCAACGCGTGAGTCTATTCAAAAATGGTCGCAGGATCGCTGGTTGGGCAAGTTGCGGGGAAACCCCTATGTTAGTTATGTTCTGATGGGTGTGGTGCTGCTTTTATTGGTATTGTTACCACGCACCTGGGGAGCCTATTGGAATTATGTGATGGGTACAGTCGGGATATATGTTTTGCTCGGTCTGGGTTTGAATATTATTGTTGGATTCTCTGGGCAATTGGTGTTGGGCTATGTAGCTTTCTTTGCCATTGGCGCTTACACCTTCGCTCTGACCACTGCACCTGAACCACATAACCTGGTCTGGAATTTCTGGGTTGCTCTGGGGGCAGCAGTTCTGGCGGCTGCTTTATCGGGTATTTTGATTGGTCTACCCATCATGCGGTTGCGCGGTGATTATCTGGCGATTGTGACATTGGGCTTTGGTGAGATCATCCGAATTTTATTGAAGAGTGATATATTAAAGGACTTCACCATGGGACCAAGAGGTGTACGAAATATTGCCGGCCCCACATTATTTGGCCAGTCATTTACATCAGATGTCGATTTCATGTATTTGATTATTCTGGCTGTCTTGCTTTCGATCTTCCTTGCAAGACGCTGGCAGGAATCCAGTATTGGACGCGCATGGCTGGCAATCAGTCAGGATGAGACGGTTGCACAGGCAACAGGCGTTAATACCCAAAAGTATAAATTGTTAGCATTATCCCTGGGCGCTGCTTTTGCGGGACTGGGAGGCGCATTGTTCGCTTCGCGCAACCAATTCACCGGTCCTGAAGATCATGCCTTAATGGTCTCAATTAATGTGTTGGTCTTGGTGATTGTAGGCGGTATGGGCAGTATCCCGGGTGTTATTTTAGGAGCCTTCACCTTAAAAGGACTGCCAGAGATTCTGAGAGAGTTAGAAAATTACCGTTTATTGGTATTTGGTGCATTGCTGGTGGTGATGATGATCATCCGCCCTGAAGGGTTATGGCCAGCCAGGCGACCCAAACTGGAGATGCCTGTCGGACAAGAAAATGAACCAGTACCCTTGCCTGCTACCACTGGAGGTGAGAAATGAAAACGGTACTCGAAGCTCGTCAGGTATCCAAAATATTTGGTGGACTGGTAGCAGTAAATAAAGTTGATCTCGTCGTTCCAGAAGGTTCAATTGCCAGTATTATTGGTCCAAATGGTGCTGGAAAGACAACATTGTTCAATTGCATTTCTGGATTTTACACACCTGAACTTGGAGATGTTTTGTTTAATGGACGAAAAATCCAGGGTATGCTTACTGATAAGGTGGCAGCTATGGGGATTGCCCGAACGTATCAGAATATTCGCTTGTTTAAAAATATGTCTGCTGTAGAGAATGTAATGGTGGGTTTTGAACCTCGTCTGAAACATGGCTGGATGAAAGCGATGTTAAAAACACCAGATTACCAGAAAGAACAGAAACACATCATCAACGAAGCTAGCCGCTTATTACATTATGTAGGCCTGGCTGGGTTGGGGGATAACCTGGCATTAAACCTACCATATGGAGCTCAACGACGTCTGGAAATTGCACGGGCATTAGCCAACCAGCCCACATTATTATTGCTGGATGAACCTACTGCTGGGATGAATCCTCAGGAAACAGATGCTATGAAAGATTTCATCCGTCAAATTCGCGATGATCTGGGAATCACCATCATTCTGATCGAACATGACATGCGCGTGGTGATGAACATTTCTGATCAGATTTCTGTACTGGATTATGGACAAAAAATTGCCGAGGGGAACCCCAAAGAAATACAGGCAAATCCGCGCGTGATTGAAGCCTATCTGGGACCTGGGGCTGCAGCTCTGTCCGAAAAATATCGACGGGAGAAATTGCATGATGCTTGAAGTTGAAAATCTAAACGTACATTATGGCGCAATCCACGCGTTAAAAGGGGTCTCCTTTCATCTCGAAGAAGGTGAGATTGTGGCTTTGATTGGTGCCAATGGAGCTGGAAAATCAACCACATTGAACACCATATCCCGCCTGAATAAACCCACTTCCGGTGACATCCGTTACAGAGGCGCATCGATTGTGGAAACACCACCTCAGGATATTGTTACCAGGGGAATTGTACAGGTACCTGAGGGAAGGAGAATTTTCCCCAAGATGTCGGTGGTGGAAAATCTGGAAATGGGCGCCTATATTTTTTCGGATCGTCAACAGATTGAAGCTGATATCGAAATGGTATTTGGAAAGTTCCCGCGTTTGCGCGAAAGACGAAAACAACTGGGAGGTACACTCTCGGGTGGCGAACAACAAATGC
>Ga0209270_1004003_pt1 | contig 11836 bp, 6 predicted proteins | sample MTBAKSrepl1MetaG_FD_187456 | JGI IMG/M metagenome (GOLD analysis project Ga0209270, IMG submission 187456) | Enrichment culture microbial communities from Arthur Kill intertidal strait, New Jersey, USA, that are MTBE-degrading - MTBE-AKS1... | ecosystem: Environmental > Aquatic > Marine >...
AAAACAAAAATAGAAAGAAAAATATTTTTTACCTAATTTATTATTTCCTTTGTTTTTCAAAGGTTTGCATTATTGCATATTTTTATGCGGAATTGCTGTATGGTAATGAACCGATGAAGCTCATTGTTCCGCCTGTTGCGGAAAATTTACAAAATGTTCCTGTCAGGATTGTGATGTTAAACGATAATGAATATTCCGTAAAAGCAAAAGGAGAAGCAAATCTGAACGGGAAGAAACATAAAATCGATATTGATGAGTCAGTAAGATTCGGGAAACCATTTTCAAATGATTACTTCAATTTTACTCTGGAAAAAGGTTCGGGAATTCAGGGGAAAACATACCTGTTAACCTTTAACAGCTTAAATACTTTGACAAACAAGTATATGAAGATAACACAAATCAGCAGGGAAAGTATCAATACTGACGTCATTTTGATTACTATAGAAGGTGAGACACCCGGGAAAAATGTTGAGTTTATTAACGAACTCAACCAGGTGTTTATCGAATTCGGAATTGAAAACAAAAACAAAAATTCGGAAAACTCACTTAACTTTATTAATGATCAATTGTCGAGGATCCAAAGTTCACTTGAAAAATCGGAGAAGAATTATAGCGAATATCGCCAGTATAACCAGGTTATTGATCTCGGACAGGAAGCACAAATGACATATAACAGACTTGAAGAGATAGAAAACGAACAATATATAACACAATTGCAATATGAATATTATAAGGATCTGTATAATTATCTGGATGATTCGGAAAAAATTGAGGATATGATAAATCCTTCCGTTATAGAAATAACAGATTCAAATTTAAATGATATCCTGTCACGTATAACGGAGTTGTACAAACGAAGGGAAATTCTTGCCCATAGTGTACAGGAAAAAAATCCAAGAATGGTTTTACTGGAAAAGGAGATAAAGGTAACAAGGGATGCACTTGAGGAGACATTAAAAAATCAGATGAAATCAACTGAATCGAAATTAATGAGTATTCAGGAGCAGGCAAAATCTATACATGCAAGATTGGGAAGACTACCGGAAGCAGAGAAGAAACTTGTCGAACTCCAACGAGATTTTGACCTTAATAATGAGCTTTACGTCTTTATGTCACAGAAGCAGGCCGAAGCTTCAATTGCAAGAGCGTCTGTTGTTCCCGAAGTACAGGTGATCGACAAGGCAATGGTTGAAGCGGCTGTCCGGACAGGTCCGGGCAAGCTGAAAAATGTAGCTGCCGGACTTGCATGTGGATTCATTCTACCATTTATTTTGATTGCCCTGGCAAGCTTTTTTAATACTAAAATTGAAACCAGGGAAGAGATTGAGAAAGGAATAGAAATCCCTGTTCTGGAAGGGATCATAAAACATAAATATAAGGTAAATCTACCTGTGATACATCATCCCCGGTCAGGAATTGCCGAGTCATTCAGAGGCATAAAATCAAACCTTAATGCAATTCTGGAGCAACCGGGATCAAAAGTAGTATCTGTTAATTCTATGATACCCGGAGAAGGAAAATCATTCATTTCATCCAATTTCGCTGCAATTCTTACAAAATCCAATAAAAAAGTATTGCTTATTGCTGCTGACTTACACAAACCAACGCTTTACAAATATTTCAATATAAAAAATCCTTACGGATTAGGTGATTACCTCAAAAATGAAAAAAACATCAGTGAAATAACAGAACAAACTTCAATTCCAAATTTAACCTTCATCAGGGCAGGTACCTCTTTTTCCGACTCAACAGATTTGTTAGACAGCAATAAACTTGGTAATCTGCTTGACTGGGCACGAACAGAGTTTGATTTTGTTATAATAGATAACCCGCCTCTATTGCTTGTACCTGATGCAATCATGACAAGCAGGTACTCTGATGTCAGCCTGTTTATACTAAGAATTAATCATAGTCATAAAGAGGAAATCAGGCAGATCAACAGAATTGTAAGTTTCAATAAAATAGAACGTGCCGCACTTGTAGTGAACGGGGCACCTGATCGCGGATACGGCTACGGCCAGAAATATTGGAAAAAAGGCTACGGGGAGTATAAATACAAAATAAAAATTGCCTGATAAAAAATTTAAAAAATTATAAATATGATTATAGCAGTTGATTTCGACGGAACTATAGTAAAACATAAATACCCCGCCATAGGCAAAGAGATACCCTATGCCATAGAAACATTAAAATTATTCCGGGAAAGGGGTCATAAGATCATATTGTGGACATACCGGGCAGGGAAAGAACTGGAAAAAGCGGTAGAATTCTGCCGCAAAAGGGGATTAACATTTGATGCAGTAAATAATAATTTTGAAGGTGAAGAATTTGACAACACATATAGCAGAAAGATATATGCAGATATATTCATTGATGATAAAAACATCCTTGGAATTCCCGAGTGGGAAAAGATATATCAAATTCTTACAGGTAAAAAAGATCAGGAAGAACAGATAAAAATGCCTGACTCTTTGCTTGAAAAACCGTAGATGATTATTTTACAGCTTCCTGACAGGAATCAGGCATTATTCCGGAGTTATTGATTGAGAACAGATTGATTATAGTTTGATAAATAAAATATAAAATATCTCATTATTGTTTAATGAACTTCCTGACTATCATCTGTTTTTGACCTTGAATCCATCGCAGGTAATAGATACCCGAAGTTAACCTGTCAATCGTAATTCTGGTTAATGAAGATTGAATTTCCCGGGTAAGCATAACTCTTCCATGAATATCAATTATCTCAATTTTTGTATTTAAATCCGGTAAAGTATTGTATGCTATGTTAATAAATGTACGGGCAGGATTTGGATACAAGATAAGATCACCATTACCCCGGGTATCAAATATAGAATCCGGGATCATGGAGTATGCATCATCCGTAATAAATGGATCAGCACTTTTGTTACGACCGTTACCCTGGGTCACCTTCAATTCTGTTGTAACAATACTGTCGCAACCGGTCGACGAGACAAGGGTTCTTTGATATGTTCCCGATTCAGTCCAGCCCATATATTCTTCACCTTTTTTGATGTTAATCCTTTCAGTGGTATATTGAGTAGGATTAACGGTCAGATAGGTTGTGGTTATCTGAATTACAGAATCAGTATACACTGTATCTACATAAACACCCGGTTCGGTCCAGCCCATATAATTATCACCTTCACAGATGGTGACGTATTCAACCGAATCCACAAAGACAGTGTCATTTGATTCGGACAAGGTTATAGTTACTGAATCGTAAACCGGACTTGAAACATTACCTGCAGCATCTTTTGCCCAGGCGTAGAGAACCTTATTGCCGGCTTCTGAAAAAGTATAAGAGGAAGCTTTGGAAGATTCCCATCCGTCATCAACGGCTAAAGGTACAGTTGATGTTTCAGTTAATTTATAACCTGTTACAGACTGATCGTCAGAGCAGCCCCAGGATAGAACAGAAACTGTTAAAGATGTGGAAGTTGAGGGAATATCAAACGAACTGATAACCGGAGCAGTGGTATCTGATATTTTGTCAACAGCCAATATGGTAGTAACAATACTGTCGCAACCTGTTGACGAGGCAAGGGTTCTTTGATATGTGCCCGGTTCAGTCCAGCCCATATATTCCTCACCTTGTTCAATAGTGACGTTTTCGGTAGTGTATTGAGTGGAATTTACGGTTAAATATGTGGTGATTGTTTGATTTATAGTAACAGTCTCATTCCCGGAATATTCTGAAAGGGAAATATCATCCAGGTATAGTGACTGACCTGCCGGCAGACTGTTACCCAGGTAAATTCTGAATGATGCATCCGAAGCAGAATGAGTTGCCGTGAATTTTATTCTGTGCTCTCCCCATGTTGTGGATATAACAGGTCTGCTGACTTCAAAAGTGCCGTAATTTGTGTAGGGAGAAGTTGCTTTATGCATATATAAAGCGCCAATAGCAAACTCTTCAGTTGCTTTGGCAAAAAAGACAAGTTCATATTCCCTGCCGGCCTCTATAGTAAGCTCTCCCTTCTTTATTAGCTGTAGAGAACCAATTGAAGTTCCCGTAGAGATGCATTCTACCTGAAGACTTGCCGGAGATGAAATATATTCCTGGCTGTTGGCGTTCAGGCTCAGACTGTAGCCCGTGGCGCCCCAGTAATTCCACCCGTCTATCCCGCTGCTGAAATCACCGTTTATGATCATATTGGTACCTGCTGTTTGCAAAGTGGTATCTGTTGTCACCGTATGCTCATAAACACCCGGTTCGGTCCAGCCCATATAATTATCACCTTCACAGATGGTGATATATTCAACCGAATCCAGATAGACAGTGTCATTTGATTCGGACAAGGTTATAGTTACTGAATCATAAACCGGAATTGAAACATTACCTGCAGCATCCTTTGCCCAGGCGTAGAGAACCTTATTGCCGGCTTCTGAAAAAGTATAAGAAGAAGCTTTGGAAGATTCCCATCCGTCATCAACGGCTAAAGGTACAGTTGATGTTTCAGTTAATTTATAACCTGTTACAGACTTGTCGTCAGAGCAGCCCCATGATAAAACAGAAACTGTTAAAGATGTGGAAGTTGACGGAATATCAAATGAACTGATAACCGGAGCAGTGATATCTGTTGTCCGGCCATCATCCAAACCGGAGATGTTTATTGTGACATATGCACTTGACGATAACGGATTATCCGCATTGTCTGTCACTTCAACATCCAAAACTATTGACTGATCAGGGATTAAACTGATATCTGTATTGGCGTATATTTCTCCGTTTGAGGAATTAATTGCAAACATACCTGATTCGTTACCCCCAATAATAGAGTAAGTTAAAATTTGTCCATCGTCAGGATCAGATGCAATAACTTGTCCAATAAGATCATTAGGCATTTTAGGTTCAATTATATTAAAATACTGATCATAAATAACCGGACTTTGATTGTTACTTCCTGTATCATCCAAAGTTTTGATAAGAATTATTGAAGTAAAAGGTTCCAGTGTAATGGATCCGGAAATCTGTTTGCCATATATATCTTTATAAATTGTAGTACCCAGACTGATTGTCTTTGACGTCTTAGTATCGTTATAAAACAACTCTTCAGTTTCACCGGTTTCAAGTGGAGATAAGTCTATAGTCGAATTTGCATCATTCCCTGTAGCACTTTTCCAACCGCTAAAATCGTAGTAACTACCGTCATCTTTAAAAATTTTAGAACTGGCATAATGATTGATATAAGTATTATAATTCAAAGAAGTATTTTCACTGTTGCGTTTGACAAGTAACTGATTGGGCTCGTAATCATCTTCATATAATGCATAGAAAATATTATTGTGGACAGTATTACTTCCATGATCTAAATTAATTAATATGCCGTAACGACCATCCATAACTGTATTATTTTTCACCTCTGCTCCGGCATTATCATGCAGATAAATACCTGCATCGGAGCAATAGGCAATGGTATTATTATCGACTGTTACATCTTCGGCAATTTCATCAATATAGATACCCTCGCCAAAAGCCCTGCTTCCGGAGGTCCCTACTCTGTTGCCAGTGACGTTCAATACAATGTTATTTCGTACTACAGAACCATGAGGACCGGGATCTGTTGCATAACTGGTATAAATACCGCCCCCGTCACCCTTGAGCAAACAAGTATAGTTAATGAAATTATATTCGATCCTGTTATTTGAGCGTGCAAAATAAATTCCGTTGTAACCGGCATTTATTATGCGGTTATACCGGATAAGGTTATTCCCTTCACCTCCCGCAATAAAAACAGCACCTCCTAAATTATATCTGCCCACACCTGATTTACCAAGATTGTCAAACAAACCGCAATCTAAAATTTTATTATCGGCCAAATCAGAGTATGACATCATTACATAGACACCATAATGATTGGCCCCTGTAATTACATTATTTTTTATTGTATTGTGACTTGAATTTGAAATATCATAAATCCCGTATTCATCCGGGTACGAAATATAGTTGTTATCAATTGTGAGATAATCACATTTTCTGACCTCTATGCTTCTTTGTGACTGGTGCAAAATCTCCAGGTTCTGTATAGTAATATAATCCCTGGAATCGGCATAAATACCATTTTCATAAACCGATCCCGTGATACTATAATTTGCTGGTGAATCACCCCCTGGGGTCCATAAATAGACAGTACCGGATGAAGCATCATAATACCATTCGCCGGGCTGGTCAAGAAATTCCAGCTTATTCATAAGAATAAAACCTTCACCTGTACCCAGATCCTTAGCGGGGATGGCATCAAGTCTTAAAGTAGTTGAACTTGAAGATGTAACTATTTGAGTAGGTGTATGATACACTCCTGTTCTGCCAAACCATGAAGCCCCGGCATAATTAATGCCTCCATCGAGAGCATTACAGGAAAACTCCGTTGAGCTTCTTACGGATCCAATATAAAGATAACCGCTGTTGGGATGACGGGCTATTCTTATCCGTGAATCATCTATAAATAACTGATTAATGTCCTTACTGAATGATGCCTTATATATATTACCGGAATGTCTGGTCCATCCTGTTATCATTTCGGAACCATAGATTTTTGGATTTGTTCCAGATCCATATGCTCCGTAAATAATTGGATTCCCGGCTGTTCCGGAAGCATTAACAATAAGTGTACCACGCCATGTATCACCCCTGTTAAATAATATCTGATCACCGGGATTAAAATTATAACTATTTATTTTTTCTAATGATCTCCAGGACTCTCCCTGACTGGTACCTGAATTGGCATCGTTACCTGAGGAGCTTATATAGTATATTGTTGCATTGCTTAAATGACCAAAACAAAAAAGAAATAAGACCAATATACCTGTTATATAGAGTTTTTCTGATTTTTTCATAATAATTGATTTAATAGTATATCAAACATGAAGCGGATTAATAGCGGGAACAAATAAAATTAAAAATGATTTTCTTTCCAAACAACTTGCTGATATTTAAGACTTTAAGGTATTTAAATATTTTTTACATACTGAAAAAATGATCATTTATCTGTCATCGAAAAAGAAATCAGATTATTAGAAATTATTAAAACTTATAAAAATGTTATCGGATTTTTTGCAGTGTCAAGTATCAGATAATAAAATTTATTCAAGACCAATCAATTGATTTCCGGCTCTAAATTCAGGGAGTAATAAAATATAAAAAACAACTGTTAATCAACTCTTTATTAGAAAAAATTAGAATTTCTATTAGTCATAATATTGGATAAAATACTAATTAAGAACCATCATACTCCTTAATAAAAAAACAAAACAATTGTAATTTATATTCAGATTAAATAAAATTAATGAATAATTAGTCAATTAAATCTGTGTAAATATTGAATGATGCCTGATTTTATATCGTTATAAACAGGTTTTTTCAGAATCTCCTGATTTCTTTTTTAGGTCGTTGACTTATATGCTTCATGTCGAATTCAAGATTGAGAAAACACACAAAGTCTTTATAAAAAATCAAAATTAGTAATATAAAATTTTATCATGTCAAAAACTGCATTAATTACCGGTATAACAGGACAAGACGGTGCCTATCTGGCAGAGTATCTTATAAAGAAGGGATACATTATCCATGGCATTAAACGCCGTTCATCACTGCTTAACACCGACCGTATCGATCACTTGTATAAGGATCCTCACGAGGAAGAGTTAAACTTAAAATTACATTATGGTGATCTAACAGACTCAATGAACCTGACCCGGATAATCCAGGAAGTTCAGCCTTCAGAAATATATAATCTTGCTGCGATGAGCCATGTCAAGGTTAGTTTTGACACTCCTGAATATACAGCTAATGCCGATGGAATAGGAACATTACGCATTCTGGAAGCAGTCAGGCTCCTTGGACTCACCAAAAAAACCCGCATATACCAGGCCTCTACATCTGAGCTTTACGGATTGGTACAGGAAGTACCGCAAAGTGAAAGAACACCATTCTACCCAAGGTCACCATACGGTGTGGCAAAGCTTTATGCATACTGGATCACAGTCAATTATCGCGAAGCATACGGTTTACATGCCAGCAATGGCATATTATTCAATCACGAGTCACCTGTCAGGGGTGAAACCTTTGTCACGCGTAAAATAACATTAGCCCTGGCACGTATAGCACTGGGATTACAGGATACATTGTATCTTGGTAATCTCTCTTCACGCAGGGACTGGGGTCATGCAAAAGATTACATAAAAGCAATGTATCTTATCCTCCAGAAAGAAGAACCTGATGACTATGTAATTGCCACCGGTATCACCACATCCATAAGGGAATTCGTCAAAATGGCCGCTGAAGAATTAGGCCTTGGGATCACCTTTACCGGCAAAGCCGAAGATGAAAAAGGCTACCTTACCGAAGTCGATGAAAAGAAGTTTACAGACAAAGTGGGAGAGCAATATCTGGATAAAATTAAAACCAGAATAACAGGCCACAGGAGGCACTCCACGGATACGGCGATCATAGTAGTGGATCCTAACTATTTCAGGCCTGCTGAAGTTGACCTTCTCATCGGTGACAGCACAAAAGCACGTACACAGCTTGGCTGGGAACCTGAATATGACCTGGCAGGTCTTATCAAAGAGATGATTGAATCTGATATCCGCCTTATAAAAAAAGACAGGTATCTGAAAGATGGAGGCTACCGTATACTTAACTACTTTGAATAATATCTTTGCAGAATTGTGACGTGATTAATTACATTTTCTGATAATTTTAAAGTAAAATCATGAATATCTTTTTTAGAAGATAATTCCGGTTTTTAAATCTGAAAGAATATGAATAGAAACAGTAAAATTTATGTGGCGGGTCATCGTGGACTGGTGGGATCAGGGATATGGAAAAACCTTGAACATAGAGGTTATACTAATTTGATTGGAAGATCACACAGTGAGCTGGATCTTCTTGATCAGAAATCCACAGAAGCCTTTTTTGCCGGGGAGCGGCCTGAATATGTATTCCTGGCAGCTGCTAAAGTCGGCGGAATTATTGCCAATAATACATATCGCGGAGAATTCATTTACCAAAACCTCGCAATACAAAATAATATTATCCATAATGCCTGGAAGTTTGGCGTAAAAAAATTGCTTTTCCTGGGGAGCACCTGCATTTATCCCAAAAATGCTTCTCAACCAATGAAAGAGGAATATATGCTTACCTCACCTCTGGAATATACGAACGAACCTTATGCAGTTGCGAAAATTGCAGGTATAAAACTATGTGAAAGCTATAATATTCAATACGGCACAAACTTCATTTCAGTGATGCCCACGAATCTTTACGGACCAAATGACAATTTCGACCTCGAAAAATCCCATGTAATCCCTGCCCTTCTCCGAAAAATATTCCTTGGCAAATGCCTCGAGGAAAAAAACTGGGATGCCATGAGAGAAGATTTGAATAAGCGTCCCATCGAAGGAATTAATGGGAAAAATTCGCAAAATGAAATTCTTAATGTCCTTAAAAAATATGGAATCTTTTATCCTGACACAAACTTATCCGGGAACCAGAATCAAAATACTACAATTGAAATCTGGGGTACAGGAGAACCGCTCCGCGAATTCCTATGGAGTGAGGAAATGGCAAACGCCTGCGTTTATCTGATGGAGAAAGTTGATTTTAAAGATATTATTCGATCACAGAATGAAAGCGACCCTGATATTGGTAAAAATAAAAAGAGCATCTCAACTACTTCAGAAATACGAAATACACATATAAACATCGGAACAGGGAAAGAGATATCCATCAAAGCACTGGCAGGACTGATCAGCAAAACAGTGGGTTTTAATGGTAAACTTGTTTTCAATACATCCAAACCTGATGGAACTATGCGCAAACTAACCGATGTGACAAGATTGCATCAACTCGGCTGGCATCATGAAATTGAGATTGAAGAAGGTTTAAACAAATTGTACCACTGGTACCTGAATAACAATCCTTAGATATCCATGACTTTTTACCTCAGAAAAGATACCAATCGCGAATGTAATTTAAACTCAGTCTTTACAACTCTGACAATCTTTTTTCTTAGACAGTGTTTATTTTACAGCCTCTCTGGATGTGGAAGGGCATTGCCTACCTTCTCAACCGTGTTAAGCATTCTGCCCGTTAAATTCTTTTTCCCCATTTTTCAATTAAAAAACCGGCAGGTTACACTCTTGTCGGCAAATAATTTTGCTGCAACTTTATATATCAATATCCACAGTTGCAAATATGACAAAAAATACATATTCACCAAACCCAACTGCTATGAAATTTGAAAATTGTTACTACATGGTTTTTATTTAATCGTAATGAAACCTACACTTTGCTATAAGAATTTCATCATCTTTTACCTGATATATCAATCGATGTTCACCATCAATTCTCCTGGACCAAAAACCTTTATATTTATATTTTAAGGGTTCAGGCCTTCCAACTCCGGAAAATGGATGTTTAGCAATGTCTTTTAAAAGATCATTGATTTTTTTCAGCTTTTTCTTATCCGTTCTTTGCCAATACAAATAATCTTCCCAGGACTCATCTACAAAAATGTATTTCATTAATCTTTATTAATCATTTTCAACGGCAAAAAGCAACTTGCCGCAATTTAAATCAGGGGTACTCGTCAAATATACTGTTTCTCCAGTGTATATGATAGTGGATGGCTCGTTTCATAAATCTAATAATTCTTTTTGAAATGAAGAACCACTTTTTAATTTTTCAATGGCAGAATCGAGCCTCTTCTCGTTAATTTTTGTTGATAATTCATGCTGAGTTGCACATAATGAGTTGTATTCATCTAAAGAAATAACTACAACTCCAGTGTCTTTACCTCTGTTTATTATTAGAGTTTCAAAATTCTTTGTAACTGTGTCAAGGTATTTTCTTATATCTTTTCTGAAATCTGAAATTGTTGTTGTAATCATAATTCTATGCTATAATGTACATTCTTGCGTACAAATATATGTACAAAAAACAGTGTTTGCAATACTTAACGACATTTTTTTCAACTCTGATATTTTCAAAGCACAAATGAAACCAAATCAATTATCGGCCATTACCAAAGTGAGAATATTTTACGATATTTCCTTTCCAAAACGATCTGAAAATCAATAAAAAAGATTTAAATAATCTTCAGGTTAAAATCCTTTAAAAATTAACCTGGTCTTTATTGGCAATCTTCTGATTTTTTGATTATATTTAATTGTTTTTTAAGTGGTTTAATCTTTTAAAGCTTGTAAATATGCAGATATGGCATAAACCTATTATGCTTATTTGTTATTTATTGCAACTGAATTTGCATTTGCTGAGTTTTCAGAAATGACTTGTTATTTATAATTATTCAGAATGGAAAATGGATGTCTTCAGGCAGTTAAACTAACACTTTGTGAAATCATTTTGCTACTGGTTTTACAAGGAGAAGGAGTAAGATTATACGGCATCCATGAAAGAATATCAGATTTTGAAGTAAATTAATAGCTGGTATTTGTATGATGATTGGGATTTATCTTTCCGTAAACCTTATACTACTTTTTGGTTAAAATACTTTGATTTATTACTGAAAAGAATCTTATCTAATTTTCGAAATAATGAACAAGCCAGTAAAATTTCCAATTCTTTGTTTGCTGCTGATTTTATTATTATCATGCAAACAACAACCGGAGTTAACACCCGAAACTGCACTGGAATCTTATCTGAATAACAATGACAAATCCTTTGACTGGGAGCTGAAAGATACCCACACAATAAACGGCCTGGAAGTTTATAATTTGCTGGTCACTTCCCAAAAATGGCGCGAATATACCTGGCGACATCAGGTGGCAGTCATTGTGCCCGAAGAGATAA
>Ga0209270_1004004_pt1 | contig 11834 bp, 6 predicted proteins | sample MTBAKSrepl1MetaG_FD_187456 | JGI IMG/M metagenome (GOLD analysis project Ga0209270, IMG submission 187456) | Enrichment culture microbial communities from Arthur Kill intertidal strait, New Jersey, USA, that are MTBE-degrading - MTBE-AKS1... | ecosystem: Environmental > Aquatic > Marine >...
CCCGCCTATAATTCTGGCAGACGAACCAACAGGAAACCTGGACAGCAAGACCGGGGATTACATCCTGGAATTTCTGGACGGGCTGCATGAAAAGGAAGGCAAGACGATTATCATTGTGACCCATGACCTGGACCTGGTAAAATATGCAACAAGAGTCGTATACATCAGAGACGGGGAAATCGAAAAAATTGAAAAACAAAAGAAAAATGAATCAGAGGAATAAAATGAAAAAGTTTTCTTTGCTAACAATTTTACTGCTGTTTTCAGCCTTCATATGCCTGGGAGCCGGAACAGCACTTGGATCAAACGGAGACATAACGTCCTCATCCCTGCAGGTAAATTTAACCAATCAGAACCCTGATACTGCTCGCCCTGGAGAACCTGTTGAGCTTACTGTCAGCGTGCAGAATGTAGGAAACAAAGACCTGGAAGACATCACCGTCACAGTCGAGCCTGAGTATCCTTTCAGCAAGCTTTCGGGGGAATCACTCGAAAAGTCGATTTCGTACCTGAACGCAAGGCAGGACGACGATGACGCAGCTGTCCTGAAGTTCAAGCTGCTAACCGATTCCAATGCTTCCGAGGGTACATATAAACTAAAAGTCACAACCACTTCAAAAAGCGGGTCCGGGTCCTCGTCAAGCACGATAACAACTACAACTACCATATATCTTGATGTCAGGGGCAAGGAATACGCCCAGATCGTGACCATAGATAAGGCAAACATTGACCTTGCAAAAGAAGAGCCGCTTGAGTTTATAATAACAAATACCGGAAACTCCCCTCTGAAAAACATGGTCCTTTCCTGGGAAGACCCTGAAGGCGTAATTCTGCCGGTCTACTCGGACAATACAAAGTATATCAAGTACCTGGCAGCCGGGGACTCCATAGAAGTTGTTTACTCGGTAATGGCGGATGTAAATGCCGATCCGGGACTCTACACCCTGAATTTAAACCTCTCTTACGAAGACTATGATTCCAATGAACAAACGATAGAGACTACAGCAGGAATGTTCGTAGGTGGGGTAACCGACTTTGATGTTTCCTTCTCGGAAAGTGATGCAGGAGAGATCTCCCTCTCAGTTGCAAATGTGGGCAATAACATGGCATATTCTGTGAAAGTATCGATCCCGAAACAGGACAATTACAGGGTATCAGGAAGCTCTTCAACGATTGTCGGGAATCTGGAGAAAGGAGACTATACAATCGCTTCCTTTGATGTTGCGAGCACACAGGCTGCTGCAGGGACTGAAGGTAGTGCAGGAGCACCGCCGGGTACCGCAAAAGCAAGTGCTGAAGGGGGAAATTTAACTGCTGCTTCCGTGGAAGGCAATCCGCTAAAAGTCCAGATTGAATATACGGATGCGAAAGGAGAAAGAATCACAGTTGATAAGGATGTCGAAATCGAGATGACCTCGGCTTCTGTAGCAACTGCTGGCGGATCAAGACAGGCAAATAATAGCAGTCTGAGTTCTTATCTGCCCTACCTTGTGGTACTGGTGCTTGCAGGCGGAGCATTCGTGTACCGGAAGAAAATACAGGAAAAGATACGGGAAAGGAAAGAGAAAAAATCCGGTAACAAAAAGCCTGAAGGTAACAGAATTACTGCAGGTAACAAAAGGCCTGAAGAACAGAAATACGTCCATGAGACGTCAAAAGACTGAAAAATCAACATCCACAGAGTAAGGAAGGATGCAAGATGAGAAATTCAACCTACCTGAAAATGGGCCTGAACATGCTTCTGCACAGTAAACTGAGAAGCTGGCTGACCATTATCGGGATAGTTATAGGGATCGGATCTGTTGTTGGCATCCTCTCCCTCGGGGATGTCATGCAGGAGCAGGTACAGAGCAGGCTTGCCGAGATGGATCTGACGAAGATAACGATATCTCCGGGGTATACTAAAGCATCATCTAATATGCCCGGACCCGGGGGCCCCGGAGGAGGAGGCGGTACGACAACAGATGTCGAATTGACGGATGATGACATTGAGGCACTTCAGGGTCTGGATGGTATTCAATACATAGCTGGCCAGATTTCCGGCAGTGAACCAGTGATTTATGCAGCGCAAAATGCAACCCTCTCAATCACCGGTGTTGACCCCCAGGTCTGGAAATACATGACTACTCTGGAGACGCAATCAGGAAGATTGCTCGAGCCATCCGATAAGTACGTCGCAGTCATAGGAAGCGGCGTTGCCAGTGGAGTTTACGACCAGGATATAGGCGTGAACCAGGTAATAACAATCAACGGTAAAGCAGTGCGAGTTGTCGGCATCCTTACAGAAGAGGGACAGGGTGACAGAAGCATCTACATGCCAATCGATGCGGCAGTAAACCTGATTGATGACGCAGAGGAAGATGTCTACGATACAATCACGGTGAAAGCCAAAAGTGAAGACCTGGTAGACGGGCTGATGGAAGATATCGTGGACAAGCTCATGGTTTCAAGGCACATTATCCAGGATGATGACAGGGACTTTTCCGTGACAGCCTCAAAGTCCATGGCTGAGTCTGTCACCGAGATGACGAGTTCGATGACCCTCTTCCTCGGAGCTATTGCAGCCGTCTCCCTCCTTGTAGGTGCCGTGGGTATTGCCAACACCATGTTTACCTCGGTCCTGGAAAAGACAAAGGAGATAGGGACTATGAAAGCCATAGGAGCTAAAAACAGGGATATCCTCATGATTTTCCTTTTTAACTCTGCAATGGTAGGTCTTGTTGGTGGCATCCTTGGAGTTATGCTGGGAGCCTGTGTTTCAACTCTGTTCCCACTGCTTGGAATGACTATGATGGGAGGGGGAGGCTCTTCAGGCTTATATCTTGCTCCTGACCTGATGGCTTTCGGGCTTATCCTGGCAATCGGAATAGGTGTGGCTTCAGGAGTAGTCCCGGCTTACAGGGCATCAAAACTGAAACCTGTAGACGCATTGAGGTACGAATAACCGGAAAGTGAGGAATGTAAAAGAAAGGATCAAATCTTTCTTAATTTTTTTTGCCAAGGAAAAAAACAGGGAGCGGGATAAAATGAATCTTATCGACCTGGTAGTTCTCTCTGAAAAAAGGAGAGATATACTCTTACTTATAGAACGGAAACCAGGAAGTCTTGAAGAGATCGGAAGTTTACTTGACATAAGTTCTGCCTCATTAAGGTTCCATATAAAAAAAATGTTGGATTCCGGGCTTCTTGAGGAAGAAAAGGGGGAATATAAGTTATCGGGAATGGCAATGCCGATAATTGAGAATCTGAAAGGATTACGGGATTCAATGGCTTTCTTTGAAGAAAATATGGGGTACTGGAAGCAACAAGACCTGACCCCGGTGCCCTACTTTTTGTTGCGAAGGCTTGAAGAGCTGGGCAGGTTTGAACTGATCGAATCGGACGAAGAGCATTTCTTCGAAATCCCGCAGGTAATTCTGGAAGATTTAAGGGTGTCAGAGGAAATTTCGGCTTTCTGCTCCCGGTTGCATCCGGAAATCCCGCTCATTTATTCAGAATTTACGGAAAAAGGCTTAAAGCTCTCTTTATGTGTGACAGAGCCGGTAGCTGAAAGGTTATTCAATTACTTCTCTGTTAAAACAAAAAAACTTCTGGAAGTCGAAAACGCTGAGCTGTTCGTTTGCAGCAGGGATGTAAACCTGCCTGTTTTTGTGGTGACAGACCGGTTTATGGCAATGGGATTTTCCCTGCTTGGCGGAAACCAGAGCACTCAGTTCATCACATGTTCCGAAGCCGGGGCTCTGAACTGGGGAAGGGAATTGTACAGACATTACACAGAAATTTCTAAACACATTGAGACTTCTGAACTTATTGAGACTTCTGATAGTATTGAAACTTCTAATCATGTTGAAACTGAAAACCTGAAACCTGTGAAAATCTGAAACTCAGAGAAAGAAGCCCACTGAAGAAAACTCAGAGAAGGAAACTCAGAGAAAGAAACTCAGAGAAGGAAACTCAGAGAAAGAAATTCAGAGAAGGAAACTCAGAGAAAGGAAAACTGAATTTTGTGTGAAGAAAATAGAAACAAATCGAAATCAGGAGATTGAAAAGAGAGAAAACAGGATGGTAGGTAACAGAATGAAAAAAATTGCTATAATTATACTGGCTGCCCTTATAATGGCAGGATCGGTCTGTGCCTGCGAAAGCCTGGATGCAGGAAATTCCGGAATTAATCGGGAAGCCGTTGACGGTTCCTATGAGGCTACTTCCAGCAATGTTCCTTCCAGCGAGACCACTGCATGTGATATTACTTCTTACTATTCATCCGTTTATTCATCCGTTGCGAGCCGGATTTCGGGAAGCCGGTACTTCAACCTGATGGATATTATTGAAAGTACAGGTAATACTGTTGGAAACTGGAACTGGAAATTCGACCTGCCTGCCGGGGGAGCAGATATGATGCAAAGTGGCCAGCCTCTGATGCAAAATAACCAGCCGGCCTTCAGCAGGGAAAGACATCAGCAGTTGCCTCCTGCCCTGACCAGAGAAGATCCTGTAAGAAGAGGAATCCCTGACAGAGAGGAATTGAATAACTTCATGCAAGAACAGCAACTACAAAGTTCGAATGTAACATCGAACTACCAGATGTATGTTACTCCGGATGCTGAGGCTGTAGAATCTTACCTCGAAGAAAACGACCTTGATGACAAATTTGAGATTTATGAAGCCGCTCTCTCCTGGACCTGGGTCTCGGATGAAACTCTGAATGATGAGGAGGAACAGTGGCTCACCCCGACTGAGTTTCTGGAAGAGACGCCTGCTTATTCCAGCAACCCTGTGTATGGGGAACCTGCCAGTGACTGTGAGGAACAGGCAAATACCCTCGCTTCTCTTCTGATAGCTTCAGGAGAATACAATGAGAGCACAGTGCGGGTTGCCATAGGAAAAGTCGATTTCGGAGATGTCAGCGGCGGGCACGCCTGGGTGGAGGTTTACGAGGACGGAGAATGGTTCCCCCTGGATCCCACTGACGGCCCTTACTATGATGACGACAGTTCCGAACTGATACCTGCGGATTCCTCGGATGTCGACTACGACCAGTACAGTGACTGCACATACCCGGCTGTGGAAATCTGGTATTACTACAATAACGAATATTTCATAGATTTAGGCACCCGGATTGAAAATGCGCCGGTGTCCTGGAACAACATTCCAAAAAGCTATCAAAAAATGCAATCGGGTCGGTTCTAATTTTTCTGACCTATCTTATTTTTAGGTGTTCCCGGATTAATCGGTTGGTATTATTCAGAATACTCGAAGCTGGATCTTTTGTTTTTCGATTTTGCTCTTTGCAGGCTTAACCTGTCCAGTCTGCAACGCAAAAAAAATAACAGACGAAATCATACTGTCACCAGGAGAAAGGATTTTAGAACTGTCTTCCCTGTCCGAAAAATACTTCTCTTGACCCCGTGAGCCTCATTTAAATTCATATGGAATAATAAGCGCCTCCGCCAGCCTGTCTGGCGGCCCTTCACAAAAAACGCACATGGAATTCTCCGAATAACAGGCACAAAGAATGAAAGTGCATAAAGTACTTTCATGCCAAGAAGAAAAAACAGATTTGAAAGAGAAATATACTGAAATTTATGCCATTTTGACCTGTTTTTGTCTTTTCCACTCAATAAGCACTCTTAGCAGCTTTTAATTTTTCCTTTGTCTTTTTCTTTGCTTCTATTTTGCGGGAAAGACCGCTCTCCTTCGTCGAACGGGACAGGAAAGACCCGATATGGCGAATAAGGTTGTACAGCTCAGAGAATTCAGAAGTTAGTCCTCTTGAGCGAAACTAACTGTAAAAACCTATCAAGTAGTCCGCTTGAGCGAGTGAAGCCCACTATTAGAACCTATAAATTAGCCCTCTTGAGCGCAGCGAAAAGGGCAGCGCACTGCAGAGCCGCAACTCTGCTGAAACGGACCTCGTGCTGTTGCACTTGCAGTGCAACTCCCAGAAAATCCCGATTTCCTGTGATCCCGAAGCGAAACTCGGGTGGGACAGCAACCATGTAAAAAGTGGACGACCTATTTTTAACTCCGGGAGTTATTCGCTCCTGCCTGGAAAGGGTATCGAAAAGCCAAAGGTGCTTCCTTTTCCGGTTTCACTTTCAAACCAAACAGTGCCGCCGTGGAGTTGCACAATTTCTTTTACCAGGGCAAGCCCTAGTCCGGTTCCCTGATACTTTTTAGAAGAGGAAGAGTCTATCTGGCTGAAAGGCTTGAAGAGCTTTTCATGGTCAGCAGCTGCAATGCCTATTCCATCATCGGATACTGTTATTTTCAAAAATCCGTTCATGTGTGCTGCTTTAACCCTTATACACCCGTTTTCATTTGAAAATTTGACTGCATTTGTCACCAGATTACTGAGAACCTGCAGGATTCTCTCCTTATCGGCATAAACTCTGGGCAGGTTGCTTTCAATCTCAAGCTCGATCTTTAGTCCTTTGCTGGCGGCAAATGGAAACAGCATGTCCCTAACTTCAGCAAACACTTCAGCCAGCCAGAAAGTGCTGTAATGCAGTTCAAAGCTCCCGGCTTCTACTTTGGAAAGGTCAAGGATTTCATTAATCAGGTTCAGCAGGTGTTTTCCACTATTGGAAATATTTCCGACAGCCTTGGTCTGTTTTAGATTAAGTTCCCCGTACACCTTTTCATACAGAAGGTCGGAAAAGCCTATAATTGAGTTAAGCGGGGTCCTCAGTTCATGGCTCATGTTTGCCAGGAATTCGCTCTTCGTGCGGTTTGCTACTTCAGCTTCCTGTTTTGCGCGGAAGAGTTCGATTTCATAATTCTTCCGTTCCGTGATTTCCATCCCGGTTTCCAGGACTGCAATGGTATTTCCGGTTTCGTCGCACACAGGTTTTGACCTGAGAAGCCAGGTCTTTCCTTCAGAAGAGGTAAACTCCTGGTCCGCACAGTCCGGAGCCTGGGAATATCGGGGTTTCGGGATAATATCCCTGTCCGGGGCCTGAGGACTATCAGATGCCGGGGCTTTAGCCTCAACCATTAAGAGATCCTTATTGTTGAGGGCAGCCCTGTTTGCCCAGCGAATATTAAAGTTCGGGTCCCTGAGCACCACTATTTCTTCAAGGGAATCAAGAATAAACTTTTTTTCATACTCCCTGGCCTTAAGCTCCTGCTCAGCGAGTCTGACGCTGGAAAGCATTTCGTTAATACCTTTTGAAAGCCTGTGGATCTCATCTTCTCCCTCCACTTCAAGGCGCTTTGAGATATCTTTTTCTCTTTTTACTTTTTCAAGAAAACTATCAATAGTAATTAGCCTTGATACCAGGAGGCGATCCAGGCTGAATTTGGTCGCAGTTCCTATAACCAGCCCGCTGAGCAGCAGGAAACCATAAATGTAAATCAGGGTCTTTTTACCCTGTGCATAGAGGTCACGGGGATAATCAGCTCTCATGAGGGCTACGGGCTCCCCTGTAGTATTTCTCAGTATGAAATACCCGGCTACCCTGTCATTTCCAAGAATTTTAACAGCATTCCCCTCGTCGCTGGCAGCTTCATCAAATGCGTCCTGAAAGTCAGAGGGCATTTCCTCATTTAAAGTGTAAAGAGATAAAGAAGTCTGAGTACGTTCTTCAAGGGAAGATATGTAAGAACTGTCAATATATTTTCCAAGAATTAGAGTTCCCGCAGAAGGGCCTTCTCCGAAACTCGTCAGAATAGGGCGACCAACGATAAGCATCGGGCTCTCGTTAAGCAGGATGACTCCCTGGATGTAATCCGTATTTTCCCGGGTAGTGAGAATTCCACTGTCAATTTGCTCCAGAAGCCCTGCAGGAACCGGAACATTTGTCATGTTTACCAGATCCACAGACATCGGATAGACCAGGACCCCGGATTTATTTACAAAAAGCATAACGTTGAGGTCCAGATCGTAAAGAGTGCTGTCGTCCAGGTTTGACTCTATGTATTCAGGGTTCAAGGTATTTACGAATTTATACGTATCATCCCAGAAAGCCCAATCTCTTGCGGTTCTGTCGATAGACAAAGCTTCCCAGGCAATTGCCTGTTCGATTTTTCCGGTATTTTTTATGGTGTCCTGGGCTTCAAGGTCGGAGAAACTTGATAACAGGATGGTATGGGCTGCAACAATTAAAAGCATAGTTAACAAAGCAAACATTGTGAAGGTAACTATCAACAGTTTTTTACTTACATCCATACACATCACCAACAGGCTGCCGGAAGTGAAACCACATACCTGCAACTGGGTAGCGCAAAATTTTATTCATTATACAAGCTAAAGTGCAGATATCTATATAAAAAATAAAGTGAAAAAATATATAAAGGTTGCTAAGTAGAGCAAAAATTCCTGTAGAATTTGGGTCGATACTCGGGGCCGGGTCAGTTCTGGAGTTGAGCCCGAAACTTAAAACCCATTCTCTTAATCTAGTATTATGAGAGCCGGCTGAGTTTCTGATCCTGAAAACGGATTCTGAAATCTTACGTACTTAAGAATGAAATTGTTTTTGAGATGAGCTTATTGGTATCTCTTTTATGCTTCAGGAAGAAGAACGGTGTTTTTGCCTTCTCCAGATCTGATTAATAAATATCTTTATTTTTAAACTATATTATAAATCGAGGAAAATTCTCTGCCCTGACTTTATAATTTCCTAAAAATAGACAAATGTCAAAATTAAACCATAAGATTTTGAGAAAAAATTGGGATTCAGGGCAGGTTCCGGAAATATATTATTTTTCGGAGCCTGAAACGGAGATGAAAACCGCATACCTATGCTTGAAAAGTCAGAAAAACAAAAGCAATAAACTGGTTCGAACTGTCAATAATAATATCTAGAGTTTCTACTGATCCGCAACCCAAAATATCCTGCTTAGACGCTACTTACAGCTTAAATCTGAAAAAATTTCGGTTAGCCTGGTAAATTTTTTATACCCAATTTCTCTTCTGGGAACAAGATATAAAATAATATTTTTCTTTGTAAGTCAAACACGTGATTTTATTTTTTTAAACCTGACAAAAAAAGCTTCCTGATGCATACATGTAAATATGACTTAAAAAAAATATAAGCAATAACCCAGTTTTACATATTTGAGGTTTTTAGATTGATGTTTAAAAAAATACCCGTGCACATGTACGAGAACTTTCACAAGATGTTTAGTGGAAGTAACCAGAATACTTTTAATATCTGCAAGAACTGCGGAGGAGCTTGCGAGCATAATAAAATAGGAACTCTGCTCCCTGGTGAAAAAGAATATATGGCAAAAAAAATGGGTATAAGCGTTTCAGAATTCAAGTTCAGGTACCTGGATATTTTAAAAATGGACAACGGAACTCTTGTTCACGTATTAAAGCTTGGAGAATTGTGTCCTTTTTTGAACAAAGAAACCGAAGCATGCGAATGCAGTGATTTCAAACCCATAATCTGCAAAATCTACCCTCTTGTTTTTACGGTTGAAGCTGGAAAGGTACATTTCACGATAGATAACTGGTGCCAGTTATCAAGAAAAAAAGCCTGCAGGGATTATTTTGAATCTGCAATCCCCCTTTTGTCCAGGCTTCCTATCCCTATTGAATGGTTCAGTCATGTAGTAAGCTATGATGACCTTTATTTTGATTATGAACAGTTAAGAAAATCCAGAAAGGGAAAAAGTCCGTACGCCGTTTTTACACTGGCAGAACTTTTAAGCCTCCAGAAAGATTGCACTGAAATGGACCAGGTAGAAATGGACAAGATAAAAGGGTTTAAGATCGAAGCAGGAAAGTTAGAAATGTATAAGATGAAGACAGCAGGCTCCAGTCTTGATTTCTATCAGGAAATCGAGGAACCTGCCTTCTAACCGGAGAATGAAATATTTACAGTTTAAAGACAAAACAACGTTCAAGGGGTTTTCAGTCAGTTGACCTGGATTTTACCTGTTCTTTTTAAGTTTCCCTCACAACTCAGGATCTTCAGCAGTTCCTGTACTGCTGGGTGATTCTGCTTCACCGCTGCCTTCGGTTCTTTTATCTCCTTTTATAGGAATTGTGAAGGCAAAGGTACTTCCTTCTCCTATCCTGCTATTGAACCAGACATAACCCCCATGCAGGTTAACAATCTGTTTTACCAGGGCGAGTCCAAGCCCTGTTCCCTGGACCTTTTTTGAGGAAAAAGAAGCTACCTGGCTGAAGGGTTTGAAAAGCTTGCTCTGGTCCTCGACTTTGATTCCGATCCCATCGTCCTTGACCGTTATTTCCACCATGTCCCCTTTCTTTTTTGCCTCTATTTTCACAAGTCCATTTTCATGTGAGAACTTAATAGCATTATCCAGCAGGTTGTACAGGATCTGAGCAAAACGAGCCTCATCAGCCCGGATTGTGCTGAGACTTTTGTCCACCTGGATTTTAACCTCAATCATTTTCCTGTCTGCGATAGGATACAGCAGATTTTTTATAGAATTGAGTTTGCTGCCAAGCTCAAACTCTTTATATTCGAGTTCAAGCTTTCCAGCCTCAACTTTAGAAAGGTCAAGAATATCGTTAATCAGGTTCAGAAGATGTTTGCCACTCCTTGAAATGTTTCCTACGGCCTTGAGCTGTTTTTCATTGAGATCTCCATAAATTTTTTCGTATAGCAGGTCAGAGAACCCTATTATTGAGTTAAGCGGGGTTCTCAGCTCATGGCTCATGTTTGCCAGAAACTCGCTCTTGGTACGATTTGCAACCTCAGCAACCTGCTTTTCCTGGAGCAGTTTCTCGGCTTCTTTCCTTTCAGTAATATCCCTGCAGGTTTGAAGCACCCCTATGATCTTTCCCTGCTCGTCCGTCACAGGAGTTGCCTGGACAAACCAGACTTTCCTGTCCTTTGCAGTAAATTCTCCTGATTTCTTCTCCCCGGTTGTAAAGATATGTTCAAGATGCAGGAACTCAACTAAGGGGCCGCTGATCCCGGGAGTAGATTTCAGGCAGATTCCCATTGCCGCTTCAAGATCCATATTCATATATTCGAGAGCAGCTTTGTTTGCCCAGATGATTTTTAAGTCGGGGCTCACAAAGAGGACCAGTTCGTTGAGCGAGTCGAGCAGGACTTTCTTTTCACGGGCCTGAGCTTTTAATTCCTGTTCTGCAAGATAGATCTCATTTAACATCCCGTTTATTTCTCTTGAAAGACGATAGAGTTCATCATTGTCTTTGAGATCCAACCTTTTGGAAAGATCTTTTTCGGACCTTACCTTTGTGACAAAATCGTCAATTTCTACTAATCTCGAAATAAATAATTTGTCAAGCGCAAATTTGACGCCTACTCCTGTCATAAGCCCCGTCAGAAGCAGGAACCAGTACATGTAATTAAGAGTTTTTTCGCCATGCTTATAAAGTTCCCTCTGGAAATCCGCCCTGATAAGCAGAGCAAGGTTGCCGTTTATATCCCTCAGCCCGAAATAACCCGCAATTTGATCTTCACTCAGGGGTTCAACTAAAATCCTGTCAGGATTTTCCGAAGCGTTTTTGATTTTCGTCTGAAAATCTGCAGGCATTTTCTCATCTGCCCTGTACATCAGCAGGGAAGAGCGGGTAACCCTTTTAAAAGAATCAAGGAGCTCGTCGTCAAAATATCTCCCGAAAATGAGTGTGCCCTTCGAAGGCCCTTCATAGGTTGTTGTGAGAATAGGGTGGCAGGAAATAAACATGGGGTCTTCGTCAAGTAAAACAAAACCGCTTATTGAGTCTTCTTCTCCGGTTGTAAGAAGACTTCCGTCTTCTATCATTGCAAGCAGATCCTCAGACACAGGCATTTCTTCCGCAGTATGAGTATCCACAGACTTGACATAAACCACTTTCCCGGAACTATTAACGAAAATCATGACATTAACATTAATCCCGGCAAGCG
>Ga0209270_1004007_pt1 | contig 11825 bp, 5 predicted proteins | sample MTBAKSrepl1MetaG_FD_187456 | JGI IMG/M metagenome (GOLD analysis project Ga0209270, IMG submission 187456) | Enrichment culture microbial communities from Arthur Kill intertidal strait, New Jersey, USA, that are MTBE-degrading - MTBE-AKS1... | ecosystem: Environmental > Aquatic > Marine >...
GTGGCGGGCGAGTGGGCCCTGATCTGCCTGACGCACAACCTCCTGAAGCTCTTTGGCAGTGGCTGGATGCCCGGTTCGGCGTAAAAGAGCGCCGCGCGCCGTCGCCAACAGGCCCCATCCCGGCCGTCCCGACAAGGACTGCGTTCCGTCACAGCAAACTTGCACAATGCCGCAGTGCACAAGAGAAGAAGTCTGTCCTGCAACACCTGCAAGTCAGCTCGTACTCCGACAGGCTCCTAGGGCGTTGACGAGGCTCCGCAGGCCTCCGGCAGGTCAAATCCGCAGGTCAGCCACTCCTCGGCGAACAGGGCAAAATCGGCCAGGTCCACGCGGCAATCGCCGGTGAAGTCCATGCTGGGCCGGTCCACGCAACGGGGCGCGGGCTGCGGGCCGGGCTGCCCCGTGCTCTTCGATGCCCAAGCGGTCGTGCCGTAGGCCCCCATGTTTGCTCGTCCACCGTTTGGGTTGGGCTCGGAGCCAACCGGTTCGGTGGGATCGGCGGCGTCAATACACGGGCTGGTGACATCATCGACCGGCCAGTCCTGCGCGTTCGGGTCCCACCGGCCCGCCTCGGAGCGCAAGTGGTAATCGCCATCTTGCCACACATCGTCGCTCGGGTCCTCGGGCGTGCCCGCATCGAGCCAATCACCATCGGTCGCGAAAAGCGGGTCGGCCATGACGTCGCCCGGGCCGGCGAACGCGCCCGCGGCGAAGTGCCGCCGGTTGGCCCAGAAGGCGTTGTAGCGGCTCTCCACCGGGCCGGATACGGCCACGTCGTTCCAGGCGAAGATGTTGCCCGTCACCGGCCCCAGCGACCCGCGCACCGCCGTGCCGTTGCCCACCAGCGTGTTAAACGCCACCACCGCGTTACAGTCGGCGATGGCCGCGTCGGCGCTGCCCGACAGGATGTTGTTCGTGATCCAGCCGCGGCATTGCTCGATCGCCGTGCCCGCCGTTCGCCGGACCACGTTGCCCCGAATCGTCCCATCGCAGGAAACCAAGCCCCCGGCGTTGTCCTCCGCCAGGTTGTCCTGGATCGGCCCCACGCAGTCGGAGAGAATCGCGCCCGCTTGGGCGATGAACACATTGCCCTCGATCGTCGCCCGACAATCCACCAGACCCTGCTCATTGTCGCGGATCGTGTTCGCGTGAATATGGCCGTCACACGCGTCCAGGGCCACGGGGTTCCCGGCGATGAGATTGCCGGTGATCGACCCGTCGCACTGGAAAAGCCCGCCCTGCCCGTTATCGAGGATTGCGTTTTGCTCGATGATCCCATCGCAGTCATACACACCGTATATCTCGGCCCGTCGGATCACGTTCTGCCGGAGTGTGCCGTCACAGGCCCACAGACCCACGCCATTGTCCTGCACCACGTTGTCGCGGATCAGGCCGGCGCAACCCACCACGCCCGCCTGGCCGCACACCTCGATGACATTGTCCGTGATCGCCGGCGCCGCCCCGGCCACTCCGACGATCCCCGAACCGGGGGCGCACCGGATGATATTGTGGGCCAGTGTCGGATCGGCCTGGTAGCAGCGGATGGCCGCATCGGCGTTTGACTCAAGTGTCAGACCCATCAGCACCGAGGCAGGCGTCTCGCGGAAGTCGAACACCACACACGGCTCCTCCTCCGACACCAGGATCGTCCCCACGATGTAATTGGGATCCGTCGGGGCCACGCTGCACACGGTGATGGCCCGGCTGTTGAACCGCAGGCTCTCGGCGTAGGTGCCGGGCAGCACCAGCACGGTCGCGCCGTCGGCCGCGATGTCAATCGCCTCCTGAATCCGCCCATAATCGCCTGCGCCGGCGGCGTCGACGATCAATGTGTCGGCCTGAGGTGCCAGCAGCATGAAAGGCCCATCGCTCACGTCGAACACCTCCGGCCAGGCGGCGTCGCGCACCCGCAGACGCGCCGGCCCGGCTGGACCGACCGGCACCTGCCAGTCATACCCGCCCGTGTTGGCCAGGGTCTCGATAGGAATCCAGTCCACTTGCCCAACCGGCTGATACTCCAGTGTGACCTCCGTCACGGTTCCGATGGTGTTCCAGGTCACCGGGTACGTCCGCCCGGCGACCAAGACCTGACCGACGGCGGGCGTGAGCAGCTCCAGGCCGCCGGTGGCGATCGTGAAGACCGCGTCGCTTTGATCATGGATGTCGGGCAAATCGACCGGACTTACACGTATCCGGCAGCGATCCGAGTTGACCGCCGGCACCCGCCAGTCGAACCGCCCAACCGGCTCGGCCGTCGCAATCACCTGCCAGAATTGCCCATCATCGGTTGAGAACTCCAACAGGATCCGCCCCAGCACCAACGGGGCCTCCCACAGGATCGGCGCGCTCCGCCCGGCGTACAGGCGTTCGCCGCCGTTGGGCTCGAAGAGCCGCACCGTCTGGGCCTCGACCTCCAGGCCAAGGCCGTGATACCCCCCCGTGGCGACGGCGATGAGCGAGGCGTCCGGCGGGGGGTCGGCCTGGCCGTAGTTGTTCTGTCCCCAGGCCACCGGCAGGCCGCTGCGGGTCAGGGCCACGTTAAGCTGCGCCGCGGCGCCGATCCGCAGATAGTCGTCACCGCCCGGCAGACCGCTGATCAGACCGTACATATCCCGCCCCCACGCCCGGAGCGTACCGTCGCCATGCAGGACCAGGCTGTGGGCATTGCCGGCCGCCACCTGCACAAAACCCGTGCCGGCCGGCACGTCGCACTGGCCCGAATCGTTCCGCCCCCACGCCGCCAGCGTCCCATCCCGGCGGATCGCCAGCGTGTGAAACGCCCCCGCCGCCACCGCCACAAAGTCGTTCGCATCCGGCGCATCGCATTGGCCGTAGGCGTTCGAGCCCCAACACCGCACGGCCCCATCAGCTCGCAGGGCGACGCTGTGGTAATAGCCCCCATTGATCGCGATAAAGTCCCCGCCCGCGGGCACGTCACATTGGCCGGCTGAATTGTCGCCCCACGCTGTCAGGGACCCGTCGGCCCGCAGCGCCAGGGCATGGTTCGTCCCCGCGGCCAGCGTCGTAAACGGCCCATCGTCGGGGGGCGTCGTCAAATCGTACTCCGCCGAGCCCCAGGCCACGATAGAGCCATCCCGCTGCAAGGCGATGCTGCTGTAGACCGTCGCCACGACCGCCGCGAAGTCGTTGCCGTCCGGCACGTCGCACTGCCCGTGGCTATTCAGACCCCACGCCACCAGCCGCGCCGCCGCCGCCCAAGGACACACCAACGAGAGAACCCCCACCAGGACCGCCACCCGCCGCATCCGTGCCACCTCCGCACACAATAGCCCCCGCGTATCTCCTATACGCCCCCCGGGCCGTGGAATCAAGCCTATTCCCGGCTTGCCAACAGCAAGGCAAGGCGTCCAGCCGCGAACCACCCGTGGCGGGCATTTCGCATCAAACGCAGGCGCCGACAACCGGACATTTCTATTGGCGCAGAATAGAGGACATTTCTATTGACCTGCGACACGTCCCGGCAAAAGGGCTTGTCTCGCCGCCCCGGCAGCGGTACAATGCCTGTTGGGCCGTCGGATTTCCCCTTTCCCAAGACCACAGGCGCTTGGCATGGCGTACAGGTACGAGGACGAAGAAGAAGAACTGGTGTCGATGAGTCTGGGCGACCACCTCGAAGAGCTGCGCCTGCGCCTCCTGCGGGTCATCTTCGCCTCGTTCGGCGGCATGATTCTCTGCCTGCTGATCGGCAAGTACCTGGTCGAATGGCTCCAGGCCCCCTACCACTATGCCCTGGACAAAACCAAGCTGGATATCCCCCTCAAGACGCTCTACCCCGCCGAGGGATTCCTCGTCTATCTGAAGGTGTGCCTGATCTTCGGGATGGTCATGGCCGCCCCCTACATCTTCTATCAGGTCTGGGCCTTTATCGCCGCGGGCTTGTACCGCCGCGAGAAGCGGTTCGTCCACTCGGTCGCGCCGGCCAGCGCGATCCTTTTTGTCGTGGGTGTGGCCTTTTTCCTGATGGTCGTGGCCCGGTTCGCCATGCTCTTTTTCATCAAATTCGACCAGAGCATGATGCTGGAACCGAACTGGTCGCTGCAGCGATACACCAACCTGATCCTGACATTGATGCTCGTGTTCGGCCTGGCGTTTCAGATGCCGATCGCGATTGTTTTCGCCGAGCGATTCGGCCTGGTGACCGTCCAGCAATTTGGCACCGCGCGGCGTTATATCATTCTGGGTCTGGTCGTGGCCGCGGCCATCGCCACCCCGCCGGATGTCATCAGTCAGATCGCCTTGGCCATTCCGCTCTACGGGTTGTTCGAGGGCAGCCTGCTCTTCTGCCGGTTCATGCGATGGCGACAGCGCAAGGCCGAGTCGTCCGACGGCCCCAAGGGGCCTACTCCGCCGCCACCGACGGGCTCGTCAGGCTCGGACACCTCGCCCCCCAACGGTGGACCGGCACCGGCGACCGACGACGCACCGGTCCAGCCCGGCGGGGAGGATCAACCGTCTGGCCAGGGCCCGCCGGGCACGCAGGACGAGAGGCCTGACACCGGTCCCGACGACCGGTCCGGGGATGGCTCCACTCCTGAGAGCATCTACGATCAGGCCGAGCCCATGACCGGCTACGAGGAGCCGCCCGAGAGGCCGCAGGGCCGGACGCCCCCCGCGGAGGATGCGACCGACCGCGGGGATGCGGGTGGGGGCCCACCACCTGTCGAGGAACCCGCCCCGCCAGTCGATGGGAGCAGCGATCCTGACGAGTCGGACGACCATGACCGGCCGCCCGCCGACGGCGCATAGAAAAACCACCCCTGCTCGAAACCGCTCAGGGGTGGCCTGGGTGCTTGAGTCGGTTCAGCCGGCCGATTCAGTCGCGGTTGATTTCCTCCGCGGCGTCGTGCAGCTCCTTCTTGGCCGTCTGAATATCCGGGTCCGCATCCAGCTCATCCTTGCCTTCGCGGATACCCTTCTTGAACTCGGTGATGCTCTTGCCCATGCCCCGCGCGATCTCCGGCAACCGCCGGCCGAACAACAGCACGGCGATGACCAGAATGACCAGCCATTCCGTACCGCCCGGCAAACCGAACATCGCCACGATGTTATGTACGCTTGTCATTGCGAAAACCCCTAAACGCGCCTGATCTGACCTCGCAAACACATATTATACGCCCGCGACGCCAAGGGGTCAATCGCCCCGCGACATTTTTCCCAAAGTGGGCCGGCCCTCCTCCGTCCAATCGGCATAACCCGTTACGGATTGGCCAATGCCTGGATCTCGTCGGCCGAGAGGGCCCGGTCGTAGAGCCGCACGTCGTCCACCAGCCCCGTGAAGAACGTCTGTGTGCTGAAATCGTAGCCGATGCGGAAATGGGCCTGCGGCATCGTATTGATTGCCTGGGGACCACAGGTCAGGCCCTCGGCGGGTTCCGGCACGCCATTGACGTAGAGGATCACGTCCTCGGTACCGTCGCCGCCGGCCGGCAGGACCACCGCCACGTGCACCCATTGCCCCGTGTCCACGCGGGTGCCGCCGAACACGTAGCCACCGCCGACATCCAGCCGCAGAAAACCCCGGCCGTTGACCCGCACGTCCCAGTAGCCGCCCGGCGTGCCCGGATCGCCCCACATCATGATCGAGCCGGGCACCGTCGTCGTCTTGACCCACGCCATGCACGTCCGCGGTACACGGCCTGGAAGCCCCCGGAAACCGTCCATCCTGATGAAGTCGTCGCCATCCAGTTCAACCGCTCCTGTACCAACCTTGGCTTGATCGGACCCCACGAGTATGGGATCGCCTATGGGCAAACCGTCCCATCTTGCAACAGTGTCATCGAAATGCCCGTCCAGCGTCCAGCAAGCCAGCGAACCGGACGGATCCAATCGCCAGTGCTCGCTAAATGCGGCCAGGTCATCCAGTCCTACCACGCCGTCCAAGGTTAGATCGGTCCCTTGGCACCAGTCCGGCTCCCTACAATCACTATCGAGCCAGTGGGTAGTGAACACACGAAGATCGTGCAAGTCGATGTAGGCGTCGGCCACGAAATCGCGAGATACCGCTTCATGACAGCCCATGTCGATGCGCCCATAGATAATTCGAGGCCTACCTTCGATGTCCGTGAAACCGGTTGCTATCGCCGCATTAGGGTCACCCGCATTTATGCAGGGCGAACCATCCAAGAGATGAAAGTCGCCGACGGCATGGTTTCGGAACATAGGCCACGCCGAAATGTTCCCTTCGCCCGGATAGCCCCCTTGAATGTCGGAGTAGGCGACAGTAAGATTCGCTCCCTGGGCGTGTATTTCGTCTCCCGCATTCCAAAAGATGCTATTGGCGACGACCACATTTGTTCCCATCCCACACAACAATCCTCCTCGGTAATTCGGCCAATGTCCGAGGCTGTGCCCCGCCACCGTACAATTCGAGATGAGGGCTTTTGACTCTGCCCCCTCACATGCAAGACCCAAGCGACCATTGGCCCACAGCAGACAATTGGAGAGGGTCATATGACCAGCCAGATAAACGCCGTCGAAGTCGTGGTTAGCAATGATACAACCCTCTACTTCACCATACCCCTCGGAACACACAATCCCGTATTCGTTATCTCGGATGGTGCACCCCGCGGCCGTAAAGGACGCTTTGTAGCACCATATCCCATATCGTCCACACCCTTCAATGTGGGAGCCGATGATATCAGCCCCCTGTTGTTCAACACGAATACCTGCAGACGCGTGCACTGAGCCCCCGCCCCGTATGATGCAGTCTTCGATCCGAACGCTTCCCTGCGTGACAATCTTATGGCGCGTAGCGTTTTGCACCGTGACACCCTTAAGCTGAGCCTGATTCTTGAGAATAATGGCATCCTGAAGGCCGGTCCCATCAAGAATGCATGCCACAGGCCCGTTCTGACTGCACAGCATAACATCTTTGGCCACGGTGAGAGCATTCCAGCCCCCCAGCGGATGAAGACCATCGGCCACGATGATGACGTCGCCGTCAATTGAATACCCAACGGCCTCGCGCACGGAATCGAACGGATGCGCCTCGCTGCCATCCTCCAGCGGATCACTGACGTAGATATCCCCCGGCCCCGGATCGCCCGGCGCATCATCGTCGACATAGAAGGTGCCCGCTAACGGCACCGACAGGGGGTCATTCGGCGCACTCCGCCGTATGTATTCGTAGCGGTTACTGAATCCATCTCCATCCAGATCGTCAGCAGCATCATTTACGGTCGGGTCAAGGCCATGGACGTGTTCCCACCCGTCTGTCATCCCATCCCCATCACTGTCTGGATTCGTCGGATCGCAACCCACCTCATACTCCGTACGATTCGACAAGCCGTCATTGTCCGCATCTCCCCACGCGTCCTCGGCATCCGTGGGGTTCAACCCATACTTCACTTCCCAGCCATCGGGCATCCCATCCCCATCGCTGTCCGGATCAAACGGATCGGTGCCGTAGACCAGAACCTCATCACCGTCAGAAAGCCCATCCCCATCAGTATCCGGGTTCAGGGGGTTTGTGCCGTACAGTTTCAACTCCGCGTAATCATCCAGGCCGTCCCCGTCCGTATCAGCCAGCGCGGCATTGAGGTCGCCCCCTTTACCAGTCACCGGATCATACGGATCATACGACAAAGGATCTCCATCGAATCCGACCTCAAACACATCATCCAGTCCATCTCCGTCGCTGTCCACGCTGTGTGGATCGAGCCCCCATCTGCTTTCGATGTAGTTGAAATGCCCATCTCCATCCGAGTCAAGAGTAACGGCGGCTTCTGTGGTATTGCCATAGATACCGACATTGAGTCGCTCGCCATTTGGCTCGGGCTCCAAATCATACGCATTTGTTGGGTCACCTGCATCGATACAGGGGGAATCAACAGACAGATGATAGTCTCCACGCTCGCCCCCAGACCACACTCCAGATTGTCGTACAAACAACGGATCACGAACAAAGACACAGCTTCGATCGCCAATGTCAAACCAGGGGCTCGCCGTACCATAGCCCCCAGCAAACATGTAGGCGCTATTCAGAGCGCAAAACTCTACGCGGGCCGTGGATGGCACAAACACACACCGTCCCTCCCCGTAGTCGACGATGGAATTCCGCAGAATAATAGGCACGTCCCAGGTGTCAACACTGTACCGCGTGTACCCGGAGGTACCCACCTCCACATCATTCTGTGCAATCGTGCATTGAAGGATCTCGCTAACCGCTTCGGCCGGTTTGGTGCTCCGCACAAACACAGCTCCTCCTCCACGGGAGGCCTTGTTGTCCACAATGAGGCATCGCTCCACCAAAGCCTGACATTCTCCCATCAGGGCTATGCCACCGCCGTGGGTGGTCCGGACGACCATGTCGGCGTAATACCCATTTTGCCGGATCGCGCAGTACCTTATTGTGGGACTGCTGTTCTGGCAGAAGATCCCACCCCCAGCACGACCTTGCCGGTCATACCCGCTGGGGTTGTTGATGTAGTTTCCCAAGCCATGCCGCACGGTAAAGCCTTCGAAGATGGTATTTCGTCCCTCGCCATTTACAAACAGGACTGTGCCTCCGTCCTCGAATTCACCATCGATAACTGTCTGATCAGTCACGCCCCAATCACGCGGACTCTCGCTTCTAACCCATAGGGTCTTACCCAAAAACGAGAAGTGTCCCTGATACGTGCCGGGGGCGACTTCAATAGTGTCCCAATCCGACGCGGCGTGGATCGCATCCCCAATACTGGAATAGTCCCTCGGCACATGAATGAGTTCACCTACCGTAAGACGCACGGGGACACGTACATACTGAGGTACCGCATTGGGGTCGCTGATTAGAAGGACACATTCGTAAAGTCCTTTCGGTACCTGCGTCGAGTCTATTCGAAGTGTGAGTTCCTCGGCACCCTCATGAATCGCACCAAAGCGCGGGGACACCTCCAGCCAGTCGCCCAGACCTACGGCCTCCAGCCTCCAGCGAAGGACACCCTGGCCCGCATTGGCCAAGCGGAGAATACGATGCTCTTGAACCGCCTCACCGCCCCGAGCCAGCAGATCGATCCGCCTGGGCGAACATGCCAGGACGGGCCTTTCTTGTCCGAACTCGTAGGCCCCCATGTCTGCTACGGCATGGCCGTCTCCATCTCCGTCCACAGACCGGACTCCTCCATCGTAGTCAGCGTCGGGCACATCGGCCCCTCCGGCCCTGTCAATACAGGGAGAGCCTGGGCGAAGATGGAAGTCCTCCTCCATAAGAAACGCCGGATCAGCCGCAATGTTGCCCATCCCTCCTTCCGTCCAGCCCTCAATACAGCAATGTTCCGGCGTGACACCGCCCTCTACTTGGCCCGGTGAATTACCCCATACGATGCTGTCCTTGATGTACTCCCGGCATTGAGACAAGCCCCCCACTCCATGCGTGGCCCGATTCCCGACAATGGTACAGAATGTGATTCGCGAACAGTCATGCAAGGCACCGGCGACCGCACCGCTATTGTCCATAATCAGACAATTCTCGATGAGCCCACAGTTCTGCAGACCACCCACACCATCCTTGCTGACATTTTCCGCAATATAACACCGGCTGATATTCGTACAGCTCTGTAGCGTCGCTGTCGCCTCATTCCGCGTTATCCAGCAATCTCGAATGTTATGGCAGTCCGCAAGAATAGTATATCCCGAATTCCCAGTGAACATGCACCGCTCAATAAGTGCACACCCGCCATAGTCAATTGCTGAGCCCCTTTTGGTAACTCGATTACCGAAAAACTGACATCCACGAATAACGCACGGCCAGATAGACTGAACGCCGCCGTACAATCCGCCGCCAGATCCAGCCGTGTTTTCTTCAATTAGGCAATCCAGGATAGGCCCACGGCACGCATAGAGCCCTCCACCTGACCACGCAGTATTCTCCCGAATGGTACACGATCTGATCACTCCATTACACTGAAACAGTCCTCCACCAACATTTCGACCGCCCCCTTCGTCCGCTCTATTGCCTTCAATGATACAGTCTTCAACAGGCCCATCACAAAGAGCAATACCTCCACCGGTGTCCGCTCGACAGTCCTGGATAATGCAACGGCGTATAATTGGCTTCGTCCGCTGAGCCATGCCGAGAATGCCGCCCCCATCATACCGAGCATACCCGTTGCGAATTGTCACACCAGTCAGCACAGACGTCTCGACCTCGCCGCTCTGAAAGTATATCCCCCTGTGCGGATCTTCTCCAGTGCCCTCACAGTCAATAACTGTGCTGCCCACCACCTCCCAGTCTTCCGGGTCCAGGCCTCGCAGCGTGATCGCCTTCCCACGGAAATTGAGGTCGCGATTCCCCGGCCCACGATAGATGTGGGGCGCTAGGATCACGTGCCCGTTCTCGCAGGCATCGATAGCCGCCTGAATTGTCCGTTTGGGGCCACTGAGGCCATCCGGCACGCTGACGAAGCCGTCCCACGCGTCGTTACCGTCAGTTGGATGCACATAGATGTTGGATGGAATATTCGGATTGGACTGCCGGACGTACTCGTCCTCGTTGCTCCAGCCGTCGTCGTCCGGGTCTGATGTGGGGACCATCGCGCTGCAAGACCCTCCAAATCGAACCTCCCAGTAATCGGGCAATCCATCTCCATCCACGTCTGTGAATTCATCGCATCCCATGTCTGTGCCAGACCCAGATACCCTGGCTTCTCCATCCACATCCCACTCGTCGGAAACACTTGACCAGTTAGGGTCCCCCGCATCAATGCAAGGAGACGATGCACGGAGGTGCACCCGATCGGCAACGAGTTCGGGATCCAGGTCAATATTCCCGGTCCCCCACACAAGGTCGGTTTTATCGGTTATGTCGACCCCCGCTTCGCCGCCCTGAATATTGCTGTACAGGACCCGAAGCATGGCATCATCTGCATGTATTTCCTGAACGCCAGCAGGGACGTTATGCCATACAATGCTGTTTTGCAGTGTAAGGTCCCCCTTTATTACGGAACTACTCTGCATTCCGGAATATGTTTCGCCGATATTTTTATTATCTACTATCGTGCAGTGCAAAAGTTCCATCGAGCTGACGAAACAGCCAACGCCGCTCCCGTGTTCATATGATCTGTTTGCCCTTATAACGCAGTTCGCGAACCGCGCCGTACCGTTCCAATACGAATATACACCTCCTCCTCGACCACCCTGGTTGCCAGCGATTGTTGACTTCGTCGCCGTTACACTGACATCGTGTGCGTAGACGCCTCCTCCGTAACTGCCAGCTATGTTGGCAACAATGCGAACATCTTCCATGTCAAGTGTGGCGTGACGTGCATAAATCCCACCGCCATATCCATAACGATCACTGTTGTTCAGCGCAATCTCAACCGACCGCAGAACAAGCTCGCCATTTTCCAGTGAAATACCCCCTCCATGGGCGCCGGATGTGTTTCCGACAATACGAGTCTGCTCGATGGTTCCCATTGCACTGCCCACTCCGATGCCTCCTGTTGATTTGCTATGGTTGTTTAGGACATCGCAACATTTTATGCCTATAATACATCCAGAAACATTAATACCATAGCCAGCACCGTTTGCACTATACCCGTTGCATATGCAGAGTCCTTCTAGGAGTGTGTCGGAGAACCTATGCTCGAAAATCATAAGTCCTTGCTGTTAAGCAACTTAGCGGATTTGGGGCCAGAGTGCCTAAGTCTATTTTCCGTAAGGACTTACAGCTTTCCACCGTGGGTATTCCGACACACTCCTAGGAGTGTGTCGGAGAACCTATGCTCGAAAATCATAAGTCCTTGCTGTTAAGCAACTTAGCGGATTTGGGGCCAGAGTGCCTAAGTCTATTTTCCGTAAGGACTTACAGCTTTCCACCGTGGGTA
>Ga0209270_1004010_pt1 | contig 11818 bp, 10 predicted proteins | sample MTBAKSrepl1MetaG_FD_187456 | JGI IMG/M metagenome (GOLD analysis project Ga0209270, IMG submission 187456) | Enrichment culture microbial communities from Arthur Kill intertidal strait, New Jersey, USA, that are MTBE-degrading - MTBE-AKS1... | ecosystem: Environmental > Aquatic > Marine >...
TGTCGGTTCAAGATATGGTAGAGTATCTGAAGGCCGAAGTGGGAAGTGCCGATTTCATACAGGTCCGGAAACGCCAGGGCTATTTTCAACTTTACCCGGGTAAGATCCTTGTGGATGCTGTTTACTTCCGATCCTAAATACCGGCTGGGCCGTTCAACCAGCGGCAGGATATCTTCAATACGGTTGGTATTCATATTCAGTTGATTCCGTTCAATCTGTATTTATTATAAAATCCAAAAGTCCATAAAAGGATCCCGGCCGCCATGAGCGCCCGTTTTTTATGTCTCCTTCAGGTTCGAATAGCAGGGATTCAACCTTAAATAAAGACATTGATATTTTTTCGGCCTTTCAATTGCAGTTGCGATAATTGATCTGATGATTTATGGTTAACGAATCAAGTGAAAATACCCGGCCGGGACTCATCAAATGCAAAAACGGAGCATCGATGGCATTTTAAAAAGATCGCTAATCCTATGAATACGTCAAAAGTACATATTCAGATCGGTTTATCGCTGCTGATCGTCATGATGCTGTTTATGGCAAGCCCATCAATCGCAAACAGCACAGAATATCAGCGTGAAACCCCTGTTGTCAATGCCGTCCGAAAGGTCAGCCCGGCGGTAGTAAACATAAGTTCCCAGTACGAAGTCCGTAAACGCACCAATCCCTTTTCCGGGTTTGGAATGGACCCCCTTTTTGATTCTTTTTTCAGAGATTTTTTTGATCCCGGACTGGAGCAGCGCTATCAGCGCAGCAGTCTGGGTTCGGGCGTTATTATTGACGGCAAACGGGGTTTCATTCTGACCAACGCACATGTTATTGAAAAAACAGGAACGATCAAAGTCGTTTTAAACGACGAACGCGAGTTCGAGGCTCAAATTGTCGGTGCGGATCCCGACTCTGACCTGGCGGTCCTGCGGATCAGTTCCAAAACGCCGCTGCCGTCCGTGGAAATGGGAAATTCGGACGACTTGATGATCGGCGAAACCGTGATTGCCATCGGAAACCCCTTTGGATTTTCCCATACCGTCACAACCGGCGTCATCAGCGCCCTGGGTCGCAGCATCCGGACGGACGACCGCGTGTTTCAGGATTTTATTCAGACAGATGCCTCCATCAATCCGGGAAACAGCGGCGGGCCCCTGCTGAACATCAACGGGGATCTTATCGGAATTAACACGGCCATATACGCCAAGGCCCAGGGGATCGGATTTGCCATACCAATCAACAAGGCCAGACGAATCATCTCCGATCTGATCCGGCATGGTGAAGTGATTCCGGCCTGGATCGGCATCGTTGTCCAGGACATCGATGGCAAGCTTGCAAAATACCTCAAGCTTCCGGGAAACAAAGGGGTGATTGTCAAGGAAGTAGAAAAAAACAGCCCGGCCGGAGAGGCGGGGGTCCGGGAGGGAGATATAGTCTTTTCGGTGGGGAACAAAAAAATTCAAAGTGATCAGGATTTCCAGTCGGCGCTGAGGGATTATAGCAGTGGCGATATTATTAAGATAGAACTGCAGCGCGGAGGCAGGGCGGAGCATGTCTCCGTTAAAGCAGCCGTTTTTCCGATGGCCCGGGCAAAGGACCTGATCGGAAAGCTGCTGGGTGTGACCGTGGAAAATATAGGCGTGGGTCGACGCTATTCAAACCGGATGGCGGCTACCGAAGGGGTGGTGATTACGGAGCTGCAGCCGCAGTCGTATCTCGCGCGGATCGGGGTCCGGCCGGGGGATGTGATTCGCCGGTTGGACGATGTCCCCATCAAGGACACCAATGACATTGAAAAGGCGATGGTAAAATTTCGAAACAAGTCTTCGGTTGTGATGCTGCTGCAAAGGGATCATGAACTTTATTATATTACAGTGAAATTATGAGGATAAATATCGATATGATTCAAATGGAGAAAATGTATGGAACGTATTAAAATATCTCGCTTGCTTCAGGCGCAGGAACCTGCGGCAGAAGTCCTGATAAAAGGCTGGGTCCGAACCCGGCGGGATTCAAAAGGTTTTTCCTTTATTGAACTCAATGACGGCTCCTGCCTGAAAAACATGCAGGTAATTGCCGGCGGCGCCTTGGATAATTATAATGAGATTGTCAAACTGACAACCGGTTCGGCTGTTGCCGTTAAAGGCAAGCTGGTGGCCTCCCAGGGGGCGGGGCAGAGCTGGGAAATTCAGGCCGACCGGGTGGAGACCCTGAGCTTGGCCCCGGAGTCGTTCCCGCTTCAGAAAAAGCGCCACAGTGATGAATTTCTAAGAAATATTGCACACTTGCGTCCCAGAACCAACAAGTACGGCGCCATCTTCCGCATTCGTTCGGCACTATCCCATGCCATTCATTCTTTTTTTCAGGAAAGAGGTTTTTGCTATATTCACACACCCATCCTCACCGGATCGGACTGTGAAGGGGCCGGAGAGTTGTTTAAAGTGACGACCCTGAATCTGGCCCCCCCGCCGCTTAAAGACGGAAAAACGGATTTTACCCGGGATTTTTTCGGACGGCCGGCCAATTTGACCGTTTCCGGTCAGCTTTCGGCGGAGATGTTTGCGCTGGCCCTGGGTGACGTATATACCTTTGGACCGACGTTTCGGGCTGAAAATTCAAATACACGCCGGCATGTGGCCGAATTCTGGATGGTGGAGCCGGAAATGGCGTTTTGTGATCTTAAGGGAAACATGGCTTTGGGCGAATCCGTGATAAAGGAATTGACGGCCGCCATCCTGCAGACCTGTTCGCAGGATTTGGAGCTTTTTGCCAGGTTCGTGGATAAGGAGTTGATGAAAACCCTGGAACACATTGTTTCTTCAGAATTTGTGCGGCTGCCCTATCGTGAGGCCATCGATATTTTGACAGGGGTCAAAGAAAAATTTGAGTTTGAAATTTCTTATGGGAAAGATCTGCAGTCGGAGCATGAAAACTTTCTGACGGAACGGCATTTTAAAAAACCGGTGATCATTTATGATTATCCCAAAGAGATCAAACCGTTTTACATGCGTTTAAACGGCGACAATGCCACCGTGGCGGCCATGGATGTGCTGGTTCCGTCCGTGGGAGAAATCATCGGCGGCAGCCAGCGGGAAGAACGCTTGGAAATACTGGAGGCGCGCATGGATGAAGCCGGTCTTCCCAAAGCGGACTACTGGTGGTATCTGGATTCGCGACGTTACGGGACCGTTGAACACAGCGGCTTCGGCATGGGTTTTGAGCGGCTGTTGATGCTCTTGACGGGCATTCGCAACATCCGCGACGTCATCCCCTTTCCACGGACGCCCGGGAGTATCGAATTCTAGAATTCTATGGAGGAAAACGATGCCGTTACTCTTAGGCGCCATCGGCGATGATTTTACCGGGTCTACGGATCTATCCCTGATGTTATCCAAGAACGGCCTGCCGGCAGTTCAATACATTGGCGTGCCCGCCGATTCATTTGCGGCAGGGGATATGCCGGCAGCGGTTATCGCTCTGAAAACACGAACGGCGCCGGCGGCGGAGGCCGTCTCCCAATCTCTGGCAGCCTGCCGCTGGCTTCTCAAACAGGGCGCCAGGCAAATTTTTTTTAAATACTGCTCGACGTTCGATTCTACCGAAAAGGGTAATATCGGTCCGGTGGCCGAAGCGTTGTTAAATTTTCTGGACGACCGGACCACCATCGTCTGCCCCGCGTTTCCGGCCAATAACCGCACGGTTTATCAGGGACATCTCTTTGTCGGCGACAGGCTCCTGAACGAGTCGAGCATGCGCTACCACCCCCTGACCCCCATGACGGATGCCAATCTGGTTCGATTCCTGGGCCGGCAGCTGAAACAGCCGGAGTCGGCCGGTTTGATTTCACTTCAAACCGTGGAAAAGGGCCCGGCCGCCATTCGGGAGAAAGTAACGGTTTTAGGTAATAAGGGCACCCGCTTTGCCGTGGTTGATGCGATATCAGAAAAACACCTGATGGATATCGGATCAGCCTGTCTGGACTTAAAGCTGGTCACGGGCGGATCGGGGGTGGCCTTGGGCCTTCCGGCCAATTTCCGCAAGGCCGGGCTGTTGCAGGATGGGGCCGGGCCGGAAAAGCTGCCTCAGCTGGAAGGCCCGGCCGCCATTATCGCAGGCAGCTGCTCGGCTGCAACCCGAAAACAGGTCCGCTATATGGCCCGTACAGTTCCCGCCTGTAAAATGGATCCGGTCGGCTTGGCACAGGGACGGCAGCGACTGGAAGAAGTGGTTCTCCGGGCAACTGAGGCCATGGCAAAAGGCCCGGTCCTGATTTATTCTTCGGCCGAACCGGAAGAAGTCGCCGACGCCCAGAAATATTTAGGGAAGGCGCAGTCCGGTGAGCTTGTTGAGCGCGCTTTGGCGGAAACAGCCCGACGGCTGGTGATGGCGGGTGTCAACAAACTGATCGTTGCCGGTGGTGAAACCTCCGGAGCGGTGGTGGCGGCCCTGGGGATTCGCTCTCTTTACATCGGACCGGAAATCGAACCGGGCGTGCCCTGGACGTTTTGCAGGGAACCCAAAAAGCTTTGCCTGGCTCTGAAATCCGGCAACTTCGGCAGTGAGAATTTTTTTGAAAAGGCGCTATGGATGCTGCCCCGGCTTTGATATTTCATGACACTATGAAGTTCAATTTTTGGTCGGCAGGCAACTCCTTTAATATAAAAATTTTCGGGATCATATGCCAAAGAAGGAATCGGTGTTTTGAAGGACCCTTCCGGTAAGGATTTGAAAAGTCCGGTCTAAGGGTGAACGAAAAATTTTATTCGTGGATGCCGTTCATGTCTCGGTAAACCGTTCCTCTGGGGGTTTCTACGTGGATATATCGATTACGGTCGGTAACTATGTTTTCATTTCGCAGCAGAAAGTTTTTGGCCGCTGTAAAACTGGCGGCTTCAAAAATCTGATAGTAGTGCGTGTCGGTCAGGGTTATCTCATAATACTCTTTTTTGAAGAAAACCTGACCGGCCTGTGACTGGGTTTTAAACCGTTCGTAGGTTTCCGGTCTGAGTTGGTTTCGATACTGGCCGAGGTGTAAAGAGAATTTTTCGGTAGCTTCGGACCAGGTCTTATAGTTAAGCTGTTCCCCGGACAGAAAAACTTCATAACGGCCGTCAATCAAGCGGCAGCATCCCATGATGATGGGTTCGGTACAGATCAGATGCCCGGTATCCTCGGCCTGATGAATACAAGTGATGGAGAGGAGCGCTTCCACGGCCTGCAGCCGAGTGTCGAAAACATAACGCAGAAAAGGTATTGTCGGGCGCAATTTTTCATGCTCGGCCCAGAGAGCGTTGGCTTGGCTGAGCCGGTGGATACGGACTGCCCGGTTGTCTTTTTCGAAAAATGATCCGGCCGGGGCATTCGTGATTACGGCTTCATCCGCAGCGGCGGGTTCTTCGGTTGCAACGGTCTGCGGTTCAGAGTGTGCGGCCGTTGGTTGCGGAAGTGTTTCCGCTTGCGGCCGGTCGTTAGGTTTGTTTTTTTCTCTGAATTTAAGCAGCCGCTTAAAAGGCATAGAATTACCCCAAAAGTTGCCGGGCTTAATCGACCTTATCCGTTTTGGCGGGCGGATCAATGTTTCCCCACAGGTATTGTGCATATTTAAAGTATCCCTGGACATTATTCAGGCGGGCGTCGATATGGGTTTCTACAGGCATAATGTTGCCGGCAATCAGCGGTTGTAAAAACTTGGCCAGTTCCATGGAGCCTCCTCCGCTGATGATGATGGCATCGATATCCCAGTCGTCGGCCCACAGGCGCGAGACGTCGCTGGCGATGATGCCGGCAGCGTGGGAGAACACCGCATCTTTAATTTTTGAAATGTTGTACTCTTTTCCCCGGATCTTGATGAATCCGGTTTCGATGGCATTGTAAAGCCGATACAGCTCGATGTTCACCTTGCTTTCTTCACGGAGTCTTTTGGCTATTACGGTAAAGCTTTTAGCAATACCGGTATCGGTTGTGCTGCTGCCCCGTTCGATATACTGCAGGCCGTCAAAAATACAAAAATCGGTGGTTCGAAAGCCGATATCGATTACACCGATTTTTTGTTTAGCCAGTTCACGGTTGGTAATCTTGCCGCTTTCATTCATGAGAGCGTTAAAAATGCTGCCGAGCGGCTGCGGGATTATCCGCAAATTGTTGATGTGAAGACGCCTGGTTTCGCTGGTGCCATCGTTCTTTTGATAGGTGATTTCGTGATTCCCCTTGAGCATTTTGGCAAAACGCGGATGATACTCGCGGTAATAACCCACCGGCAGACCGGTAACAATGTTTACAGGGGCATAGGTATCAAATAGATTGCCCATAGCGGTTAGGGCCAGGACTTTACAAAAGTCGGTCAGGAGTTTTTCCTGATCCAAGGTAAATTGTCGCGTGTTGGAATGCTGTTCTGCAAAATCCCCCACAAAGTAACTCTGACCGTCCAGCAAAACATGCATGCAGGGCCCGGCCTCACTTTTTACGATGGGCAAGCTGAACTGGATATCCGTGGCTTCTCCCAGTATGGATTTAAACAGGACAAATTCCTTGCCATCCGTGGCCTTGGTAAAACCGAAACCGATATCAACCCCTGCAACGTCCATTTGTGCTTACCCCCGTATATTATAAGAATAAGTATTTTCGGCCTCTCACTGTTGGCGTAAAGAACCGGCGAAGGTCATCCGATGGAAAGGCCCCGGCTTGCGGCAATTTATAAATTAAAATATCAAGAGCGATTGACAGTGTCAATCAACATTTTCAACGGGTTGTTACGCCTCCCGTTCCGGTCCGCCTTCTTTCAGGCGGAAATCGATACGACTCCTCATCGTTACCCCAAGCCCGGAATTACAGCATTTCGACGGCACAGGCCATGGAGATGCCGCCCCCGCCGCAGAGGGTGGCCAGCCCCAGAGACTTGTTTCTATTTTTCAGTGCATAAATCAATGTAACGATAATGCGGGCGCCGGTGGCGCCCACCGGATGACCCAGACCGATGCCGGACCCATTGACATTGGTGACCGCACGATTCAGCTTCAGCTCCCGCTCACAGCCGATGTACTGGGCGGCAAAGGCCTCGTTGAGTTCAACCAATTCAAAATCATTAATGAGCAGGCCGCTGCCGGCAAGCAACTGGTTTACGGCCGGCACCGGCGATAGCCCCATGACCGAAGGATGGCAGGCGCCCCGGCCGACGGCTTTGATTCTGGCCAGCGGTGCGATATTCAGTTCTTTGGCTTTTTGGGCGGACATAATGATGAGTCCGGCCGAGCCGTCATTGATGCCGCTGGAATTTCCGGCCGTCACCTTCCCGATATTCGGCACAAAGGCGGGCGGTAGTTTTTCAAGCTGCGCCAGGGTAAGTCCCGGCCGGAAGTGTTCGTCTTTGTCGAACACAGCCGGGTCTTTCCTTTTTTGGGGTATCAAAACCGGTACGATTTCATCCTTGAAGGATCCGTCCCGGGTTGCCCGCTCTGATTCATTGTTGCTTCGCAGGGCGATAAGGTCCATCTCCCGGCGGCTGATGTCCATGTGTTGAGCGATAAATTCGGCCGTGTGCCCCATCAGATAGGGTTTGCCCTTGAAAAAACTCAGGGGCGGATTGTCGGCATTGACCGGCCCGTCCTCCGGATGGGGAATGATGTGCGAACCGCAGTGCAGGGCATGGATCATGGCGTCCACCAGAACCTGGTCCTGCAGCCTGCAGCCCCAGCGGGCGGCCGGCACCGTGTAGGGCGCTCCGGACATGTGTTCGACCCCGCCTGCCAGAATGACATCGGCCATATCGGCCTGAATCATGGCCATTCCCGATATGACCGCTTCCATGCCGGAGATGCAGACCCGGTTGATGGTTGCCGCAGTAACCGTATCCGGAATGCCGGCTAAAAGTGCGCCGACACGGGCTACGTTCAGGGAGTCGGCTGGTTCCATGCAGCACCCGTAGCGCACATCGTCGATCAGGGCTGGATCGATGCCGGCGCGTTCAATGGCTGCTTTCATCGTTACGGCGGCCAGGTTTGCGGCATTGCTGTCGCGCAGGCTTCCGCCAAAGGCGCCGATGGCCGTCCGGCAGGCTGATGCGATCACGAGATCTTTCATGTGTCACTCCTTATTGAGAATGGTTGTGGGGGGATAAATATTCTTACAACAGACAGATATTGCTTGTATATTCAAAGAACGGAATAGATTATCAGGAAATCGGATGAGAGTGTCAAGCGATAATGCATCCTCAAAAAGATTCCATTTGATTGGATTGAAATATGGCGGGTTATTATTCAACCAATATGCAAATTGGTTCTAAAATGTAATTTTCATATTTTTGTTGACATTTGTTTTATATGGATTTAGCTTAATATAACCAATTTTAAATTGGTATTTAATATAAGAAATTGGCGTAACCAATTTAAGAACCAACAAAATCAGACGGATGCCAGTGTGACGAAGCCTAAAGTCAAAAACAACCAGCTTTTATTGAAGCGCTTGCGAGAATTGCTCCAAAGCGGACGTTATCCGAATGAAAGCCGTCTCCCCCCGGAACGGGAATTGGCGATAGAGCTCGGTATTTCCAGGGCTGCTTTGAGGAAAGCGCTGTCGGTTCTGGAGGCGGAAAATCAGATCTGGCGGCATGTAGGGCGGGGCACTTTTGTCGGCCCCCGAACCACCGGGAAGCCTGGCGTCCGGTTCATGGCCGCCGAGATTACCAACCCGGCCGAAATCATGGAAGTCAGACTGGTCTTTGAGCCCAAAGTGGCCGCTATCGCGGCGCTGCGGTCAACTCCCAGTGATATCGAACAGATCAACAATATGCTGATTAAGTCCGAGACGGCTACGGATCCGCATTCATTTGAGGTGTGGGACGGAGCTCTGCACCAGGCGATAGCCGCATCTACCGGAAATTCGCTTTTGATTTCATTTTTTGATGCAATCAACAATTTGCGCGAAGACAGACTCTGGGGGCGGCTGAAAGAAGCTTCCTTCAGCCGCAGCCGGCATCAGTTCTACTGCCGCCAGCACCACAAACTGGTGGATGCCATTATGGACCGGGATGCGAATGCGGCCGAGCGGATGATGCGAATGCATCTGGAGAGCGTTCAAAAAAATTTGCTCGGAAGTGCTTAAACCATAGCAGGACGAGTTTGCCATGTCAGGGGGTCTTAGCCGGGCTGAGGAGGTAAAGCCGGGGTCTTTCTTCAAGGCGACCTTTGATCGCTTGGGTGCTGTCTTGGCTGCCTTTGTAAAAAAATATGTCATAGTTATTAGGAGGAGGATCAAAAATGTTTGAAACAATACCATTTAGAACGCCGTCGACATTTTTCGGGATGGATACGATCAATCAGATCGGCGTGGAAGCCAAAAAACTGGGCGCCGGCAAAGTCCTGATCGTCACCGGGCCGTCGGTCCGAAAAGCCGGAATTTTAGATAAAACCATGTCGATTCTTGAAAAAGAACATCTGACAGTGGAAGTCAATATTCAGGATCGGGATACGCCTGAGCCCGCGACCGACGTGGTTGAAGCTACGGCCGGCCTTGCAAAAAAAGGCAAATTTGACGTGATCATCGGTGTGGGCGGCGGCAGTATTCTGGATGTGGCCAAAATGGCATCCGCATTAATGACCAACCCCGGGAAAACCAGAGATTATTTCGGCAAGGAGAAAGTCGGGATGCGCGGCAAGCCGACGATCATGGTTCCCACAACGGCCGGAACCGGGGCCGAGATGACCAAGCACGCCATTTTTCTGGAAAGGGAGAGCAACGTCAAAAAGGCGGTGGCATCCAACAATCTGCTGCCCAATGTCGCTATTATCGATCCAATGCTGACGGTATCCTGTCCGCCCCACGTCACCGCCAGTTCCGGCATCGACGCCTTCATACATGCCGCCGAGCCGTTCATATCCAAAAACGCCAATGCGGTTACGGAAGTCATCGCGCTGGAAGCCGTCCGGATAATCACCCGCTGGCTGGGACCGGCCTATGCCGATGGAAAAGACTTGGAAGCCCGCTACCACATGTCGCTGGGGAGCATGATGTCGGGCATGGTTCTTAACAACTCCGGCACCAGCCTGGTGCATGCCCTGTCCTATCCCATCGGCGGCGAGTATCACAGTCCGCACGGCGTGACCCTAAGCGCGCTGCTGGCCACCTGCTTTGAGTACGCCATCGTGGCCCGGCAGGACAAGATGGTGCGCCTGGCAGAGGCCATGGGAGAAAATGTGGAAGGGCTATCCGGCCGGGAGGCCGCCATGCTGACCCCGCAAGCCATCCGCGACCTGGTGGCCAGTGTTCGCCTGCCCAATTCGCTGACGGAATTAGGCGTCAAGGATCGCTCCAATCTGCAGTACTGGGCCGAGGAAGCCCACAAGGAGCAGCGGCTGCTGTCGCGTTCGCCGATCAATCTGTCGGTGGAAGATATCAAGGAAATCTACGAAAAAGCTTTTTAAAAGGAGAAGAAATGAGCCAGAAAAAAAAATCAGTTCATGATTTTTTAAAAATGAAGCAGTCCGGTGAAAAGATCACCTTTCTGACCGCCTATGATTATCCCACGGCCCAGTTTGCCGAAGCGGCCGGCCTGGACATGCTGCTGGTGGGCGACTCCCTGGGGATGTGCGTTTACGGCTACAAGGGGACCGTGCCGGTGGTGATGGATCAGATGGTCTATCACGCCGATGCCGTCCGGCGCGGGGCGCCCAATATATTTGTGATCGGCGATATGCCGTTTATGAGCTATCAGAGTTCGGTTGATAAGGCTGTCGAAAATGCCGGGCGTTTTCTGAAAGAAGCGGATTGCGACGCCATCAAACTGGAGGGTGGGGTGCGGGTGGCTTCAAAAATACAGGCAATCGTCGATGCCGGCATCGTTGTGATGGGGCATATCGGTTTGACGCCGCAGAGTTCGGGACAACTGGGCGGGCACAAGGCCCAGGGGCGTACGGCCGAAGCAGCCAAACTAGTGGTGGAAGATGCCCTGGCGGTTGAGGCGGCCGGCGCCCAGATGATTCTGCTGGAAGCCGTTCCACCGGAACTGGGCGCTTATATCACGAAGACGCTTAAAATCCCGGCGCTCTCCATCGGGGCCGGCCCGGACTGTGACGGCCAGCTTCTGATCGTGTCGGACATGATCGGGCAGTTCCAGGCCTTTACGCCCAAGTTCGTTAAAAAATACGGCCAGGTGGCGGAGATGGTCACCGGCGCCATGAAAGCCTACTGCGAGGAAGTACGCCTGGGAAAATTTCCGGCCGAAGAGCACTGCTACGGCATGCTGCCGGGTGAAGATCGGAAGTTTTTTGATCTGATGGAAAAAAAATAGAAAAGAGCAACCCATAGCGGTCATTTTACGTCCGGTCGGATTTAAGATGTGGCCGGTCGATGGGAATGACTATACCGTAAAACCTTTAGCAAAAGGAGGATTAACTCATGAAGTGGTTATCAGGCAAAAGTAAGCAACATTACGGAATTCTGCTGGTAATGGTTCTGGCTCTGGTTCTCATACTAACCGGACCGGTTTCCGCGCAGCAAAAAATGAACATTTCCTTTGGCGGATCGACCCCCGGCGGGATGATGTATTATCTCGTGGGGGCTGCCGGAACCATCATCACACGGGAGCTTCCCCAGTACAACATCACCCAGGTATCTACGGGAGGCTCCACCGAAAATTGCAAGCGGCTGATAAAAGGCGAGTTGGACATGGGCATTGTTTATGATGCACATGTCTATATGGCCCTGAACAATCAAGGGCCCTTTGAAAAGGATCCGAAAGGTACGATGCTGCGGGGCCTTGCTAAAATTTATGAAGGCTCCACTTACGCTGTAACGTTGCCGGATTCCGGCATTAAAACCATGAATGACCTGGCGGGCA
>Ga0209270_1004011_pt1 | contig 11816 bp, 10 predicted proteins | sample MTBAKSrepl1MetaG_FD_187456 | JGI IMG/M metagenome (GOLD analysis project Ga0209270, IMG submission 187456) | Enrichment culture microbial communities from Arthur Kill intertidal strait, New Jersey, USA, that are MTBE-degrading - MTBE-AKS1... | ecosystem: Environmental > Aquatic > Marine >...
TTCGGTTAAAGAGATCGTTCAAATCCGCTGCCTGGATAACACCGGCTTGTTTGAAAGCCGAGGTGTAAATTTTTGCGGCGCCGGCAAGTGAACCGGTGTGTGAAGCAGCGGCTGCGGCTCCGTGTGCAGAGACGCCGGATTTTAGTGCGACGATGGGTTTTTTGGATTTGCGGGCGGAGTCGATGAATTTACGTCCGTTTTTCATACCTTCAATATAGAGGGAAACACAGGAGGTATTGTCGTCTTCGTCGAACCATTCGATCAAATCGGCGAAGTCGATGTCTGCCATGTTTCCGATTGAGATCAGTTTATCAAAACCGACCTTGCGGGTATAGGTGGCCATATCCATGGCGATAAGTAAGGCGCCGGATTGGGTAACAAGTGAGGCTTTTCCAGGGAGAGGCAAACCGGGAGCGAATGAACCGTTAAATTTGTCAGAGTTGGAAAGGGAACCAACAATGTTGGGGCCGAGTACGCGCATATTATAACGTGCAGCAATCTCAAGCATTTGATCTTCGAGGTCTTTGCGTCCTGCTTCGCTGAAACCTGACGTGATCACGATGAGCCCTTTTACCCCTTTGCGACCACATTCTTCTGTGACCTGCGGGATGAACTTGGCAGGAACTGTAACGATTGCAGAATCGACATCACCGGGCACTTCTTCGATTGTCGGATAGGCTTTTAACCCAAGGATTTCTGGAGCAGACGGGTTAATTGGGTAGACCTTGCCTGTATACCCACCTTTGATCAGATTATCAATAACTGTATAACCGATCTTTCCGGGAGTAGCCGAGGCACCGATCACGGCAACTGATTTGGGGCGTAACATTTTATTTAAGACTTGCTTATCCACGATATTTCTCCTTGGAAGATATAATAATTGCATAGACGCGTGAAAAATCTGAAAAAATCATTAAGACAGTAAAAACCTATAACATTTTATGTCTTTTTTCTATAAACAAAAGTACTGAATTCATTATGCATTAATCCTAAAATCAGGAAAACAGATGAAAAGTTTCGATGACTCTCTCATGAATTTCGGCGATATAAAAATGCCTCTTCAATCCATTAACCGTATTATGAAAGCTGCCATTGATGCGGCCGACCCAATACGTGTGGTTGAAAGAAGCATAAAACTGGATAAGAACCACCTCCAGGCAGGAAATAAAACCTTCCTATTATATCCCGACTCGCGTATTCTTGTTATAGCAATCGGAAAAGCTTGTCTGGACATGACAAGAGGAGTCTTCAATGTAATTGGAGATACTATTTCTGGTGGTATCGCTGTTTGTAAACACAACCCTGACAAAATCTCAAAGATTGGAAAAATTGAAGTACTGATCGGAAGCCATCCGGTGCCTGGAGAAGTCAGTGTTCATGCCGCTGCGGAAATCGAAAAATTACTAAATACCACGAAGGAACACGACGTTGTTCTGCTTTTGATATCGGGCGGAGGTTCCGCGCTGGTTTGTTTGCCTGCTCCTGAAATTTCACTGGACGATATGAAAACAGTCACTTCGAAGTTGCTCAGATCTGGTGCCAGCATTAACGAATTAAATTCCGTACGCAAGCATTTGGATTTGATCAAGGGTGGGGGATTACTGAAAATGGCAGCCCCTGCACAGGTAGGCGCATTGGTGATCTCAGATGTGGTCAACAATCCGTTGGATGTGATTGCTTCGGGGCCTGCAGTTCCTGATTCCACAACATTTCTTGATGCCAAAACGGTGTTGGAGAAGTATATCGGCATGCAAAACCTTCCGAATTCTGTTGTTGAAAGGATCGAAGCGGGCTGCCGTAATGGAATTGAGGAGACCCTAAAACCGGAGGATCCTCTGGCTTCTTTTGCAGAACATACAATTGTTGCGAGTAATAAATTGTCTGCTCAAGCGGCGCACGAACAAGCCACTCTTGAAGGGTTTGATTCTGAAATACTCACATGTGAGTTGATTGGTGAGGCGAAAGAAGCAGGCAAGTATCTGGCGGGTTTGGTAAAAAGCAAGAAGCCCAAGAAACGGACTTTTTTTGGTATTGCTGGAGGAGAGACAACGGTTGTTGTAAAAGGAAGCGGTTTGGGCGGACGGAACCTGGAAGTTGCCCTGGGGGCCGTTAACGAACTGGCTGGATCGGAAAAATGTATGCTGATCACTCTGGCAACAGATGGAGAAGATGGACCAACCGATGCGGCAGGAGCGTATGTTTCCGGGGAAACACTTTTAAAGGCGAAAAGTCTGGGGCTCGATCCAGATCAATTTTTAGCAAACAACGACGCATATCATTTCTTTGAAAAAGCAGGCGGGTTGATATTAATAGGTCCAACCGGAACGAATGTAAATGACCTGAATTTCATTATTCGTTTACCGGATGATTGATCAGTCATATATTTGCGGGTTGGCGCAATAAGGCAACCGCTTGGACTGCAAGCTGGCCAAAATATTATCCACTGTCATTTGCGCCATTTTGCGCCTCGTCTCGGTGGACGCGCTGGCGATGTGCGGACAAATGATCACGTTGGACAAACTTAAAAGCGGGTGTCCGGCGGGAATCGGTTCCGGGTCAAACACATCCAGGGCGGCCGCGGCGATACGGTTATCTTTGAGTGCTTCAAATAACGCCTGATGATCCACCATTGCTCCGCGGGCAGTATTGACGAAGACAGCAGTAGGTTTCATCATTTCAAGCTGCTGTTTACCGATCATCTGCCTGGAGGACGGTGAAAGATAGGCATGCAGGCTTATGAAATCAGATCCGCGCAGCAGTTTGTCTAGCGGAACGTAGGTCGCGTTGGTGATACTCTCGTTTTCCGGTTTATATTTCGGCTCATGATAAAGCACGCGCATATTAAAACCGGCTGCACGCCTTGCCATGGCTTTACCGATGCGTCCGAACCCGATCAAACCAAGCGTTTTTTCATAAATGTCCGCCCCACACAAGACGTCTGGTCCCCAGGAACGCCACAGCCCTTGCTGTACTTCATTATGGCTTTCGACGAGGCGCCGTGAAGCGGCCATCATTAAAGCCCAGGCAAAATCGGCCGTAGTCTCGGTCAGCACACCGGGGGTGTGTCCAACCGGTATCTTGAGGGAAGTGGCAGTTGACACAGAGATATTATCCACGCCGACGGCAAATTGGCTGATTACCTTAAGCTTTGAAGCGGCTCCCTTTGAGATCAAGTCAGCGTCGATGCGGTCGGTAAGCATGCAGAGCAGGGCATCCACATTTTCAATGTGTTCGGTCAGCCACTCGTAGGCAGGTGGAGTCATTTCAGGCCAAAGGATGATTTCACATTGGTCTGAAAGCTGCTGCAGGATATCAGGGAAAAACGATCGCGTAACCAGAACTGCCGGTTTTGTCATATGTCACCTATATGCAAAAGAATTTCAATAAATTATAGACCAGGATTGCCGCCCTATTAAATAAAAAAAGTCCCGGTGAAACCACCGGAACTTTATCGTTCATATGTTTATGCTGCTTTGGGAGTGCGTTTGAACCAGGTACGCCATTCGCGTTTATCCCACACCACAAAAACAGGTGCGGCAATAAAGATCGAAGAATAGGTACCGCTGACCATACCGATAAGAAGGATCAGGCAGAACTCGCGCAGGGTCACGCCGCCGAAAAGCGCCAGTGACAGCAAGAAGAATTCAACCGTCATGAGCTGGGTATTAATGGAACGCTGCAGCGTTTGGATGATCGAATGGTTGACCAGCTTCTCGAAATCAAGTTTTCGATGAATCCCCGTATTTTCACGGATGCGGTCAAACACCACGATGGTATCCTGTACCGAGAAACCGACAATCGTCAGGACCGCCGTAAGATAGAGCGAGTCTACCTGCCAGCCAAGGAATGCGGCGCCATAGCCGGTTGCGGCCAAAACGATGAGCACGTCATGGACCATGGCGATGATGGCGCAGATGCCGTATCCAAGGGCATGGGGAACGCCGCGGAACGCAAACGCGATGTAAATAACCACTGCCAGTGAGGCGACGGAAACTGCTTCGATGGCGCGGGTTGTAACGCCCTGACCAATGGACGGGCCGACTGTATCCGCTTTGAGAACGACAACATCTCCACCGGAAATTTCTGTAAGTTTGTCAATTACATTGGCTTTATTTGCTTCAGTTAATGAAGAGGAACGAAGGATCAGATCAGTATCGCCGGAGGTTTGAACCTGTGCGTCCGTGATGCCAATTTCGTCATAAATCGCTTTTACGTCCTCAGTGGAGGGAACAACACCTGACGTAAATTCCAATTGAAGCAGGGTACCGCCTTTAAAGTCAATGGATAAAGGCATGCCTCGAACGCCCAGTAGGATCAACCCGGGGACGATGATCAGAAAAGATAATGCGAAAAACCAGTATCGTTTACCAAGAATGTTCATTGGTCTTCCTCCTATGCACCAAACCATTTCTGGTGTTGGTCTTGTTTTATAAACCCAATTACGATGGTCAAGAAATTACGTGAAACGAAGATCGCCGTGAACAAGGAAACGATCACACCGATGAAGAGTGTCAGAGCGAATCCTTTGACGATACTGGCACCGTAGGCTGAACCAAACCAGAACAGAATGATACTGGTAATGATCGTGGCAATGTTTGAATCACGGATGGAAGGCCAGGCGCGTTTCCAGCCAAGGTCAATAGCCTGTTTGAGGGTGCGTCCGTTGCGGAGTTCTTCTTTGAGACGCTCAAAGATGAGAATATTCGCGTCCAGCGCGCTACCTGTAGACAACAGAAAACCGGCGATACCGGCCAGGCTGAGGGTTACGGGTAAAAGTTTATAAATTGCAAAGTTGATCCCGGCAAAGATCGCTACTGCCAAGACCGCAACACCACCGGGCAGGCGGTAGTAAATGATCATGAAAAGAGCGACAACGATGAAGCCGATCAGGCCGGCCAGGAGGCTTTTCTGCAGAGAGTCGGCGCCCAGGCTGGGTCCAACCACGCGGCTTTCCACTACTTCCACCGGGACGGAAAGACGACCGTAACGCAGTGTGACTGCAAGATTATTCGCCGATTCGGAAGTGAAACTGCCGGAGATTACGCCGCTGCCGTCGGTAATGGGACTTCCTATCTTCGGACAGGAGATGACCGTTTTATCCAGGACGATGGCAAGGAATTTGTTGGTATTTGCCGAAGTGTGATCTTTGAAGATCTTTGCGCCGTCATCAAGAAGTGAAAATTTAATTTCAAAACCTGATACGTCTGCGGGTTGAATCTCTACCTTATCAATTTCAGAACCGGTCATGACCGTATGAAAAACGTAATCTTCCGGTGTCACATTACCTGAACCGTCCAATGAAGGGGTGACTGTTCCGTCGTTGGTGACCGGGTCCATTCCATAATCGGTGTTGATCGTGGAGCCCTCAGGCACATACAAACTTCCAGTGTCGACGAACTCAAGCAAACCGGTCTGTTTCACTGCGGAAATCACGTCTTGCGTGTTAGTCAGGCCGGGGAATTCACCGATGATATATTTACTGCCAGAAACCTGGAAAACTACCTCACTGACACCCAGGCCGTTGGCACGGCTTTCGAGGATCTTTGCAGTATCTTGAAGCGATTGGGCGTCTGAAGTGATCCCTTCGGGGGGGGCGAGCAGAACTTGCATACCGCCGCGCAGGTCAAGACCCAACACGGGGTTGAGTGAACGCTCAAAATTTCCAATTTTAATTCCGGTACTGCCTTCGGCGCGGGGGAGATCCACCCAAGCCACGGCTGCCACCAGAATCAGGATGAGAATGAAATTAACAAAACGACGTTCCATATGATTCGTAACCTCCGGTGCAAACAAAATCCAGCTCGCGCTGGCGGGAACTAAAGGATTATACTCCAATTCATCAGATGTGAAATAGAAAGGGGGCTATTCTAACTTTTGAAGGTCCGCAGAAATTAATTCCTGTGCAACCTGCAACACTTCTTCAGGGCTGAGGCCATCTGTTTCAATGATATGGTCGCAATTTTCTCTGGCATGCGCCAGACGGTCCAACTGGACCTGGTATTCATGCCGGTTCCAATTGAGTTTGCGGCGTTCGAGTGTTTTTTCGTACGAAACGGATAAATAGATCAAAATGTCGGGGTTGGTCAGGCGCTGCCACATGTCTTGAACGTAGGAATGTTCCTGGGCGATATGCCGGCAAGAATATCCAAGGTGCTGCAGATTATTGATCAAAGTGGATTTCCCAGAAGCGCAAACACCTACAATGCCGATCAAGGGCGGATCATGTATGGTACGAAAGGTTCACCTCTTCGTATTTCTTGCAGAACCGGAATCGAACTCTTATCTGGGTGTCAATTCCGGCGGAACGGGCAGCCAGACGGACATGCGCCTGATCTGGTCTGCTTCAGTCGAAACAGATCGAAGGACGACCACGCTCATATCATCATTGGGCCGATTGTTGTCCAGACGGATGGCATGACCCAATATCGTATCGGCCATTTCCTGTGCCGAGGGATTCTCTTCTTCAAGCATGGATTCAAGCAACGTACATATATCAAGGGTTCTGCCTGTGCGGTCACCTGCAAAACGGATGCCGTCGGTGAAGAAAACGATGGTCAGTCCGATTTCAAGCGGGAATTCGGTGATGGAAGGGCGGATGCTCAGCGAGGTGCCGATGGAGGTGCTTTCACTGGAAATGCATTCCACCTGATCGCCGCGTGAGATGAAGACCGGCGTGGGGTTGTTGCGGGTGATGACAATGGTGCCGCTTTGCAAGTCGGCGGAAAGGATATTGAGAGTGGCAGTGACTTTGCCGTTGCGCTCGGTAAAAAGATAATCGGAGGCTGCTCGGGCAGCCGCGCCGTCTCGCACCCCTTCAGCCAGCAGGCTGATCACTTTTCGCACCACCAGTGTGGAGACGTTCTTGGCGCCCCGACCTGAAGTTTGACCGTCGGCAAGCACGACAGAAACCCCGCCATTCGGTCTTTCTACAACTTCAAGCGTATCGCCGCTTTCAGATGTGGCGTACTTGTTGATCTTGGCCATTCCAAGATGTAGTTCCATGAACAAGATTTTACAACAAATTGGAATCCGTGCGCAAGGGTTTGCAGGTGGAATACCATTGAAAATATACGACTGAAAATAAACGACTTGACGACTTTGCAAGTCGCGCGTATAATCCTGTAGCCTGTCAAAAGAGATGACGGGTACGGATAATTTGACAGGAGTATTACGATGGTTCCTCTTCCAAAACGGAAACTTTCAAAAGGTCGTCGAGATCGCCGCAGAGCACAGGATGCACTGCAGGCAGCTAATCTGGTTCAATGCAGCAATTGCGGTGAGATGCGCTTACCCCATACAGTATGCCCCAATTGCGGACATTACCAGGGCAAGGAAATCCTCGACCTGGGCAAAGAAGCCAAGAAATAAGAATTGATCTTTCATACAAAAAAACGAACCGCAAGGTTCGTTTTTGGTTTAATTTCATCAAGTAAAAGTTTTGGGAATGAAGAATTCCATGGATAAATATTAGAAAGCTTCCTCATCCAAAGGCAATTCTTCAGAAGGCGGAGCATCGCTGACAAAGGGGGCATAACGCGCCAGCAGGCGGCCGGGAATGTGTCCCTGGATGAACTCGCCCTTGCGATTGTGTTCGATGCGGTCGATATGTCCCTGTTCGTGGAAGAGGGAGATCAGCTGTCCTTCATTGTAAGGAATCTGGACGGAGATCTTTTCATAGTGTTCATACAATTCATCTTCGACCATACGCAGCAGATCGGAGATGCCGATTCCGCGTAATGCGGAAATGGCCACCGCTCGGGGGAATTCTTCAAGAACCTGTTGGGCCGAATCGGGATCGGGCAGTTGATCTAGCTTGTTGAGCGCAACGACCATGGGGATGTGTTCCGCCTTGATCTCTTCGAGTGTCACTTCCACGGCTCTGGCCTGTTCAAGGGCGTTGGGGTGGGTGATATCCACAACGTGGACCAGCAGGTCCGCTTCCGAGATCTCTTCGAGGGTGGCTTGAAAGGCTGCCACCAGTTGGGTGGGAAGCTTCTGAATGAAACCAACCGTATCGGTCAGCAACGCTTCGTGGCCTCCGGGCAGTTCGATCTTGCGCGTGGTGGGGTCAAGCGTGGCAAAAAGATGATCGGCGGCGTAAACGTCAGATTTGCTAAGGTGATTTAATAAAGTTGATTTTCCAGCGTTCGTGTAGCCAACTAAAGAGATCAGTGGAATTCGAGAACGTTTGCGCTGGGCGCGATAGCGCTGGCGGTGCGAACGCACTTTTTCCAGTTCATCCTTCAAGAATTTAATACGTTTGCGGATCTCGCGGCGGTCAACTTCAAGCTGGGTCTCACCGGGGCCGCGCAGACCAACACCGCCAACCGAACCGGCACGACCGCCGCCGCCGCCAGCCTGGCGCGCAAGGTGAGTCCAGGCGCGCGTCAGACGAGGCAGGCGATATTCATATTGAGCCAGAGCAACCTGTAGGATGCCTTCTCTGGTATGCGCGTGTTGGGCGAAGATATCCAGAATGAGGGCAGTACGGTCCACCACACGGACGTGCAGGCCGAGTTTTTCTTCCAGTTCACGCAGATGACGCGGAGAAAGTTCGTTGTCAAATAGCACAACGTCGGCAAGGGTTTCCTCAACCAGGGCAACTACTTCTTCGAGCTTTCCGGAACCGATATAGGTGGCCGGATTGGGAGTATCGAGCTTCTGGGAGGTCTCTCCGACAACCTCTAGGCCGGCGGTTTCCGCCAGGCGGGCAAGTTCGCTCAGCGAATCATCCATGGAGATCAGTGAGGATTCACTGCGCAACTCAACGCCCACCATGAAGGCCCGTTCACGCGGAGGGGTGGTGGGTTGGGCTTTTCGACGACTCATACTTATTGACCGTTGTTCCAGTCCGCGATACGCTGCATGGCTTGTTCCACGCGATCGGTGGGGGTGCCAAGAGAGATGCGGATATATCCCTCTCCGTGAGGGCCGTAAACGATGCCCGGCGTTGTACTGACGCCGATCTCATCGAGCATTTTTGCACAATAGGCTGTTGAATCCGTGATTCCGGCAGGAAGGGCTGCCCACACGTAAATGGCGGCCTTGGGGGCATCGACTGTAAACCCGACTTTTTTTAGGCCGTCGACGATCAGATCGCGGCGTTTTTTGTAAACCAGATTGCGTCCTTCAAGCCAGGATTGATCGCCTTTCAAAGCGATCACTCCGGCAGCATTGATGGGTTCAAAGGTGGAAGAGTCCATTTGACTCTTGTAGTTGTAGAGATAATCGATCACGTCGGCGTTGCCAACGGCCATACCTAAACGCCATCCGGCCATGTTATAGGTCTTGGATAGAGAATTGAATTCAACGGCAACTTCACGCGCACCCGGAACCTGCATGAGGCTGGGCGCATTATAACCATCAAAACAAACGTCTGTGTAGGGAGCGTCATGGGCGAGCAAAATGTGATGTTCACGCGCGAAGAGAACTGCCTGCTCAAAGAATTCCATGCTGGCGACCGCCCCGGTGGGATTGTTGGGATAGTTCAGCCAAAGCAGCTTGGCGCGCTTCAGTTTGTCGGCAGGAATTGCGTTGAAATCGGGCAGAAAACCGTTCTTTGCTTCAAGCGGCATATAAACGATTTCTGCTCCGGCAATCATTCCGCTAACGCCGTAGACCGGGTAACCGGGGTCGGGAACGAGCGCAACGTCTCCGGGGTTCAGGATCACCTGACTCAGGTTGAATACGCCTTCCTTGGAACCGATCAGGCCGATGATCTCGGTCTTGGGATCAAAACTGACTTCAAAGCGGTCCATGTAATAATCGGCAACTGCCTGCTTGAAGGCCGGGCTTCCGCCCATGGGCGTGTAGCTGTGAGCGTCTGCCCGACGGGCATTTTGAACAAGCGCGTCAACGATAAAATCTTCAGGAGGCAGATCGGGTGCGCCCATATCGAGGCGAATAACATCCATGCCTGAAGATTTAAGTGAAGCGATCTTCTTGCCCAGAGAGGCAAAGAAGTAGGGTTTAAAAGAAGAAATACGGTCAGCGGGTTGCATGAAAGCTTGGGGATTGTTCATCGGTCAGTGGTTCCTCGTTAATAATGATCTTGGCCTTATTATCTCACGATTCCTGAAAATCGTTTATTGAGAACCCGGAAAAGACTCCATCCAGACAAGCAACGTGTTGCCAACAACCTCAAGACTTTGGGCAGACACGTTCGCTGTAACGTCCTGGCTGGTATGCCAGTAGGTATAGTCGAAATCGATGATATCCACAGCTGGGATACCGAGTTGAAGGAAGGGTAAGTGATCATCCAGAATACTGTATTTTTCTTCATTGATAAAGTTCTGGTTATAACCCAATTCTTCCGCTGTTTTCCAGATTGAATCCGCTAGCTGCGCGTCGGACGACCTCTCGCGGTAAATATTTAGGTCCTTGTCGCCGATCATGTCGATGACCACTACGGCATCGGGTTTAGCCGTCAGTGATTCTGCAAGTACCTGCGACCCTAAGATCCAGTCCCAGCCTGATATACGGCCTTGATCTTCAGCATCAAAGAAGACCAGCCAGACCTGTTGGTCCGCCTTTTCCGGCAGGACCCTGGCCAGTTCCAGCAGAACAGCCACGCCGGACGCCCCGTCATTGGCGCCGGGGACGGGTTCAGTCTGGGCTGTTTCATTGGCATCTTCATCGGCTACGAATCTGGAATCATAATGCGCGCCTAAAACGATCCAGGGCGAACCGCTGCCTCGGCTGCCTATGATATTGTAGATGGGATGACCCATGCTTTCGCTTTCCTGAATCTCAACCTTCCAACCGGCCTCTTTTAACTCGCTAACAATGTATTCGCGGGTTTGTTGATGAGCCAGCGAACCCGGCGTGCGTGGACCGAAATCCATCTGGGTGAGCAGGTCATTCCAGGCCCTGTCCTCGTCAAAGACGGCAGGAGTGTATTTTTCAGATTGATTCATTGCGACAACGACCAAAAAGAAACCGAACAAAACGAGCAGAATTGCCAAAGAGATCAGGATGTTTTTTTTCTTCATTTCAAATCCCTTTTGACAAATGTGTTTCAATGAAAAATCTCATCGAATTCAAAGCTCTCTTTGCGTAGGCAAATCCTCTTTCCTTTTTACTTTGACGTTTGACTTCAAGGGGTTTAAGAATGCCAAAGTTGGCTTTCATAGGTTGAAAGCTTTGCGGATCGGCATTGGCTATGTAATGGTGAAGCGCGCCGAGCATGGTGTCATGCGGAAAATGAAGAAGTGGCAGACCTTTCATGAAGCGGGCTGCATTTAAACCTGCCAGCAGACCGGACGATATGTTGCCCATGTATCCTTCAATGCCGGCGATCTGACCTGTAAAAAAGAGGTCCGTCCGGTCGCGAGATTGTAGTGTGGCGTGGAGCAGTTCCGGAGCGTTGATGTAGGTGTTGCGGTGCATTTGTCCGAAGCGGGCGAATTCCGCGTTTTCAAGCCCCGGAATAAGCCGGAAAACTCGGGCTTGTTCGTCGTGCAGCAGATTGGTCTGAAATCCGACCAAGTTGTAAAGCGAATCGGCCAAATCGTCCTGGCGTAGCTGAACGACAGCAAACGGCCGTTCCCCATTATGTGGATTGCGCAGTCCGGTTGGCCGCATGGGCCCAAAAGTCAGCACCAGGGGGTCGCGGGCAGCCATTACCTCCACGGGCAGGCAGGCTTCAAAGAAAGCCGGCTGATTGACCGGTACCCCATCGTTGATCAATTCTTCGTTCTCGCGCAATTCAAAACGTTTGGCCGCAAGGACGGCAGTCAGGAAAGTGTTGTACTGTTCCTCTGTGAGTGGACAGTTTATGTAATCACCGTGTGGATCATTTTCATATTTGTAACGTG
>Ga0209270_1004020_pt1 | contig 11793 bp, 13 predicted proteins | sample MTBAKSrepl1MetaG_FD_187456 | JGI IMG/M metagenome (GOLD analysis project Ga0209270, IMG submission 187456) | Enrichment culture microbial communities from Arthur Kill intertidal strait, New Jersey, USA, that are MTBE-degrading - MTBE-AKS1... | ecosystem: Environmental > Aquatic > Marine >...
ATGTACTGCTATAATAATAGTGGCTGCAATCACCGGGAACAATATCTCTGCAATAATTTTTATTATTATTCTGGGCATCACCACAACAATTGCTGTCATTCATATAAAAGGAATTAGTGATCTGTATTCGCCGCACAATTACAAATACTTGTATTGGTGTGCAATATTATTATATGGCCTGCTGCATGGATTAAACTTCCGGTTTACAAATTATTGGTATACCCTTCTTATCCCTTTCCTGACTATGCCCCAGATAGTTCTGGGGTTCATACTTAGCTATATAAGAGTAAAATATGGAATCTTATTTTCTGTAATTTTCCATTTTATTGTTAATACTCAAATTTTATTTACACATTAGAAAAATTATGCAAAAAGCTGAACTCCCCGGCAAAATAAAATAGCATTTTTTAAAATTAATTGCTTTAATCTATTTTTAGTAGAGTAAAAATGTATAATTTAGCAGAGAGTTACACAGGTAACGTATTTTATTTTATAACCCCCTAAAACAAAAAATGATGAATAATACTAAAGAGGAAAGAAAGGTGATTTATACCTTGCTATTTTGTTTAATTTTCATGGCCGCAGCATACTTTTTAGGTAAAGAACCTGGGCGGTATGAAAAAAATACGGATCAAGCATATAACCGGTTGGAAGATGTCTCACCTTTAAATAACTCATATTGAAGACATAATAAATATAATTGGCTAATAACCATATTTGTAATAAAAAATAGTATTACACTGTTTATCTTGATTTGTTGCCTGATTCCTGATTTATCACAAGTTCGTTGTGAGAACAAAGAAATCTGCAATAAAAATGATTTACATGACAATTTATGTCATTCCCTATTCCATAAACGACACTCAAACCATGAAAAGATTATATAGATTTAAATGGATGGATAAATTAATCCATGCTGAAAGAACCGGAACTCCAAAAGAGTTTGCTGAAAAGCTTTCCATTTGTGTGAGTTATCTCCACAGCCAGATAAAAGACCTTAAAGAAGAATATAATGCACCTATCAAATATACCAGAATAAGGCAAACGTATTACTACGACTCTGACTTCAGACTGAAATTGTAAAATGGCATAAAAAATAATGCCGCTTTGAAATCCCCTGATAAGAGATCACTTTCATTATGTAAATTGATCATTCTGCTTGTCTTTAAAATCAATGAATTTGCTGGTAATCAAAAATTTCAGAAAATTCAGATACTCTGGTTTTACATTGACTTATTCTACTTATAACCCGCAGACAAAAGATGAAAGAAGTTTTACCCTCTGAATTTATCAATATTTCTGTTGAAAAACACTTTTCAAAATTCAATAAAGGTTCAAATATAATTTATTGGACAGCAATACTGATATTACTGACGGCATTTGCCTTGTCATTTATAATAAAAATTACCATTACGGTACGAACAAGGGGTATTATACGGGCTGTTTCAGAGCCTGTTCATGTAATTGCGCCGGTAAATGCAAAAGTCACAGAGACATCTGTAAGGGAAAATAAACTGGTTAAACGGGGAGATACCCTGGTGTTTCTTGATAAAGAGAAACATATTGAAAAAATTTATCATCTCCGGGAACTTATTGCCAAAAACAATAACTACCTGAATGATATTGATGAAATGCTGAGTTCTGAGCTTCTTAACATAAAGACACCACTTTTTCAGACTGCGTGGGATGAATACCGGCAAAAAATAGTTGAATTTGATCTGAATATCAACCTGCTGGAAAAATCTTTTAACAGAACGGATTTACTATTCAACAAAGGAGTGATCCCGGCTGCTGAAAAAGAAGAGAAACAGTATCAACTTGAAAACATAGTCGAAGAAAAAAATGCTTTTATCAAACAAACCCGGAATCAGTGGCACCGGATGATTACAGATTATGAAAATGCAAACAGCAACTATTCAAACGAAATTGAAATTCTTAAAAATGAAATTAATAATCATTATATAATCTCCCCCTGCAACGGTTCTGCTGTAAAATTTAACGGAATTCAACCCGGCAGCTATGTTACTGCAGGACAAACAATAGCTGTTATTAGTCCCGAAGATTCGCTTATTTCAGAAAACCTTGTTCCTCCGAAAAATATCGGATATCTCTTAAAGAATATGCCTGTTTCATACCAGGTGGATGCTTATAACTATAATGAATGGGGACTGGCTACAGGAAAGATCATTGACATATCAAAAGAAGTTGTTATGATAAATGATCAGCCTTTTTTTAAAGTGCGGTGTAATATAAATGAGCAATTCCTTGAGCTTAAAAACGGCTATCAGGGTAAGTTGAAAAAAGGACTGACAACAACCACAAGGTTTGAAGTAACAAAGCGAACCCTGGCCCAACTGCTGTTTGACAAAACCGACAACTGGCTAAATCCAAATATTATTAATGAAAATTGAGATTAAACAACATGACATAACCGACTGTGGCGCGGCTTGCCTGGCTTCTGTTGCTTCATACCATAAGTTATATCTGACGGTTGGAAAAATAAGACAATTGGCCGGAACAGACCGGCAGGGAACAAATGCATGGGGATTGATAAAGGCTGCGGAAAAAATAGGTTTAACAGCCAAAGGGGTTAAAGCACAACCTGAAGCATTGACTCAGATTCCATTGCCGGCAATTGCTCATGTCATAACAAGTAAAAAGTTACAGCATTTTGTAGTGATATATAAGGTAACCCGCAATTACCTGCAAATAATGGATCCGGCTTGCGGAAAACTTAAAAAGGTTAGCCGGGAATCATTTACCAATGAGTGGACAGGAGTGTTAATATTGCTTTCTCCGTCTGCAAATTTCAAGACAGGTAATGAAAAAGTCCCTAATATCAGACGATTTTTATTTCTGTTGTACCCGCACCGCAAAATTATTGGCCAGGCTCTTGCCGGGGCTTGCCTGTTTACGCTTCTCGGACTTTCAACCTCTGTGTATATTCAGAAAATTACAGATCATGTTTTACTGAATGAAAATATTAACCTCCTGAACCTCATGAGCATTATCATGCTTGTGATCCTGGTTTTCCAAATCTTTACCGGAACTCTGCAAACAAAATTTATCTTAAAAACAGGTCAGCTTATTGATGCAAAACTGATATTGGGATATTATAAACATCTGCTGAAACTGCCTCAGCGATTTTTTGATACTATGCAGACGGGCGAGATTATTTCACGAATTAATGATGCTGTTAAAATCAGGGCATTCATAAATGATACGCTTATCACGCTTGTGGTAAATATGTTTATTGTGACTTTTGCATTTACCCTGATGTTCGTATACAACCGTAAGCTTGCTTTGATAATGTTAATATTAATACCCCTTCATCTAATCACATACCTGGTAACAAATTATTTGAACAAGAAACGGGAAAGAATAATTATGGAACAGGCGGCTGATGTTGAGTCGGGTTTAGTGGAATCCATTGATTCTGTAAAAACTGTAAAGCAACTGGGACTTGAGCAAATTTCAAACTTAAAAATTGAAATACAATTTGTTAAACTTCTTCACTCAATATATAAGTCAGGCTTAAATTCACTGTTTGCAAGGAATTCAACGTTTTTTACAAACCGCCTGTTTACCATTATCTTATTATGGTCAGGAAGCCGGCTGGTGTTGCAAAGGGAGATTACGCCGGGTGAATTAATGTCATTTTATGCTTTAATTGAATACTTTACAGGTCCGGTCGAGGGTCTGATAAATATGAATAAGACTTATCAAAATGCTTCAATAGCGGCCGACCGGCTGTTTGAAATTACTGACATTGAGCCTGAACCTGATGGGAATATCTCTGATATTTTAAAAATAAGACCGGGTAATATCAGATTCAGAAATGTCACCTTTAGCTATGGAATGCGAACATCTGTTTTTGAAAACTTTAACCTAACCTTTGAAAAAGGCAAAATAACTGCTGTCGTTGGAGAGAGCGGATCAGGGAAGACCACAATAGCTGCGCTGCTTCAAAAATTATATACGCCTGATGAAGGGGCTATATTTTTGAGTGATGCCAATCTGACTTATATTAACAATGAAACGCTCAGGAGACATATCGGTGTCGTTCCTCAAAATCCGGATCTCTTCACCGGATCAGTATTGGAAAATATTGCCGCAGATAATGTGAATTCTGATATGCCTAAAGTACTTGACATTTGTAAAAATCTCGGAATGATCAGTTTTATTGAGGAGCTTCCTCACGGCTATAACACCTTGCTTGGTGAACACGGAGCAACAATATCAGGTGGTCAGAAACAACGCATAGCCCTGGCAAGAACTCTTTATCGATCTCCGCAAATCCTGATCCTCGATGAGGCCGCTTCATCACTGGACTCGCTGGCAGAGAGTTATGTGCAAAAAACAATAAGACAATTACAACAAGCGGGCAAGACTGTTATCCTTATCACTCACAGTCTGGCTTCTTCTGCAGGGGCTGATAAAATTTTGGTATTGGATAAAGGTAAAGTTGTGGATGAGGGTACTCACGAAGAACTCTACAAAAGAAAAGGGAAATATTATGAACTTTGGCAAAAACAGATGCCGCTGAAAACCTGATAAGACTCCAGGAGAAACCTGATATTCATAATGTTCTTTACGTATGAAGAACAAAATATCGCCCTGTTCACTATATCAGATACTCGATGATCCTTTTCTTTGGATCAAAAGGGCCCAAAGCATTAAGTCCGAGTGACTCAACAGCAATATTAATCAATTCATCATCAGAAAGATCTGCCGGCAGGTTTTGCTGTTCTGAAAAATAACGGCCAGCATCAAGCATTGACTTTAGGGGAATAAGCCCAATAAGCTCGGACCCTGAGACCCGGCACCCTTTTTCGAGTGCTTTGCGTTTCACCTCTTCAAAAACTTTGTGTACCGGCGTGACTGATATATCCAGTATATTCATGGAAACCTGGGTAATGCCCGGATCTTTTAGATACCAGCCTATAGCCCTTACCTTTTTGAGTGTCCCCGGAATACGTACCTTCTTCCCACTCAAACCTGAACCTGATAAATCATTTTTCATGCCGTCCCGGATATTTTTTCCCGAACCCTCAGCAGATAACCCGGAATTATTCTGATAGTCTGCGCGACCTCCAGTCTCAGATTTGTTTACAGCTGTCTCCCCTGGAGAAGATTTGTCGCATGAAGGCACCATGCGGCCGGATTCCCTTATCTCCTCTGCAATTTCACGGGCTGTTTCTACTGAATTGGTATCAAGATTAACATTAAATGCAACCAGGATCTTGCGTGCACCTATGACTGTAGCTCCTGTTTTTGCTACTCTGTCAGTCCACTGCGATGGACCAAAATCGGGTTTCCACCTCTCCGTTAACATTTTTTCTCTTAACCCTTCATATTCTCCTTTGCGGCAGTTGGCCAGACTCCTTCTTTCATCATAGAATGCAGAATTTTCATAACAGTAAACAGGGATCCTCAGCTCCTCTCCCACTCTCCGGGCAAGATTGCGTGCAAGTTCACTGGTCTCGTCCATGGTTATTCCGGAAATTGGTATCAACGGACAAACATCTGTTGCGCCCAGACGGGAGTGCACGCCTTCGTGCTTTGTCATGTCGATAAGCTCTGAAGCTTTTTCTATCCCTCTGAAAGCAGCTTCCGCAACATCTTCAGGTGGACCAACAAATGTTATTACGGTGCGGTTGGCAGATATTCCGGAAGAAATGTCCCGAATCTTTACTTTCCCTGAACCTTCGATAGCAAATGCAATTCTCCTGATGATATTCTCATCCCGGCCTTCAGAAAAATTTGGAACACATTCGACTATTTTATCCATCTGCAACATTTTTTTTATTGACCTGGTTAATGCTAAAATATGCTGTTGAACTGACCATTTTCGTCAATATAATCACTAAAAGCAACCTCCCCCTTTAAAGACTATTTAAAGATGAACATTTTTATTTATAACCGGTACACAGAATGTCCCCGATTTAAACAGGAAAAGAATATTTTATACACAATATATGAACTCTCTAAAGTCAAAAAGCCTGTCCCCACTGGGAGACAGGCTTCCGGTTTTGTTATATTTTCCGGCAATTATTCGTCGATCGAAATTGCATCAACCGGGCAAACCTCCGCGCAAGAGCCGCAATCGGTGCAAAGTTCAGGGTCAATAACATAAATATCACCTTCTGATATTGCATCAACCGGGCATTCATCTATACATGTTCCACATGCGATGCATTCATCCGAAATTTTATATGCCATAGTAGTAAAGTTTAAAAATTTAACATCTATATAACCACAAATGTACAAAGATTCGCAAAAATACAAAGTAACAGGTCAATTAATACTCTTTTTTTTAATTTTGCGTGTAAATAAAATCTATGGAATCAACAAATCTGCTTTATGCCTTTCTGCTTACCACATTTGCAGGCCTCTCAACCGGTATAGGAAGTGCTATTGCGTTTATAGCCCGGAGAACCAATACTAAATTGTTAACAGTTTCGCTTGGTTTTTCAGCAGGTGTGATGATTTATATATCTTTTGTTGAAATTTTTGCAGAAGCAAAAATACATTTTATCGAAACTTACGGTGACTTCAAAGGTACACTCTTTACTGTCATTTCATTTTTCGGGGGTATAATTCTGATTGCCCTGATTGATAAGTTCATACCTTCAATTGAGAATCCTCATGAGATACGCCCGCTGGAGGAGTTAAAAGAAAAGCCTTCGAATAAGGGGAACCATAAGCTTTTCAGACTGGGAATTTTAACTGCTTCGGCTGTAGGAATACATAACTTTCCGGAAGGTATAGCAACGTTTATGACAGTTCTGCATGATCCTGCCGTTGGTATTGCTATTGCCATTGCAGTGGCTATCCATAATATCCCTGAAGGGATTGCTATTTCTGTTCCGATTTATTTTGCTACGGGCGACAGAAAAAAGGCATTTTGCTATTCGTTTCTTTCCGGACTGGCAGAGCCTGTGGGTGCCTTTCTTGCTTATCTGCTTTTATTACCTCTCCTGAATGCAGGTAATACAAGTATTGTTTTCGGAGCATCAATGGCGGCAGTTGCCGGAATTATGGTCTTTATATCGCTCGACGAACTGCTTCCCTCGGCAGAACAGTTCGGTGAACATCACTGGGGTATCTACGGACTTATAGGCGGAATGGCGGTTATGGCCACAAGCCTTCTCTTTCTATGACAGACCGGGTGATTTCAAAAATCCTTCAATCTTTTTCAGAAGCCTGATTCAAAAAACTTAACTCACAATAATCTGATTAAAATCAGAAATATTATCATTGTCAAATTCTGCCTTTTATCATATAAAACAACGTTAATATTCAGAGAAAACCTTATCTAAGCAAATCTCTTTATTAAATGACAGAATCAGAAAAGAATATCTAAACAATGTAATTTTTCAATTTTTGCCAGTTAACCTTTTCTGCTCTTTCCGGTAATAACTGCATACTGCTTTTAGTCCGCAGATTTCACATTTTGGTTTCCTGGCAAGACAGGTATACCTGCCGTGAAGAATTAACCAATGATGAGCCTTGGTGATCAGCTCCTCAGGAAAATACTTTACAAGTTGCTTTTCGGTTTCCAGTGGTGTTTTTGCATTATTGCTCAGGCCAATCCGCGCAGCAACCCTGAAAACATGTGTGTCGACAGCCATAACCGGCTCGTTAAAAACTACTGAGGCAATGACATTGGCTGTCTTACGCCCGACACCGGGTAATTTTTGCAGATCTTCAACATTACCGGGTACTTTACCGCCAAATAACTCTGTTAAGGCCTGCGACATGCCGGAAAGATGCTTTGCTTTATTGTTGGGATAGGAGCAGCTTTTGATGAATTCATAAATTTCTTCTACTCCGGCTACTGCCATTTTTTGGGGAGTGGGGAATCGCTCTAACAGAGGGGGAGTGATCATATTAACTCTTTTATCTGTGCACTGGGCCGAGAGAATGACAGCAACAATCAGATGAAACGGATCCTTATATTCAAGTTCGGTTTCAGCAACAGGCATCTCCTTCAGGAAATATTCCGTCACATATTCAAAAAGCTCTTTTCTCTTCATTCAAAATCAGACAAACCTATTATGCCCCGGCATCTCAGGTAAAGAAAAAATTAATGATTTGGGCTAAATGTTAAACGGAGTATTAAATATCATCAAACTCCAGATCTTTGAAATCCTTGTCCGACTCTCCCTTTTCAACAGCAATCTCTTCTTTCTCAGCACTATATTGCTGTATTTCAGGCTGATTATCATGAATGTACCTGATAACCTCTTCAAGACTGTCAGCAAATTTTTCAAAATCTTCCTGATAAAGAAAAACCTTGTGCTTTTCGTAGTGAAACTGACCTTTGTCCGAAAACTTCTTTTTACTTTCCGTAATGGTCAGATAGTACTCATCATTTCTGGTGCTTTTTACATCGAAAAAATAGGTCCGCTTTCCTGCCCTGATTACCTTTGAATAGATCTCCTGTCTGACAATTTCATCCGTCTTTTTCAACTCTTCCTTATTATCAACACTTTCCATCCTGCTATTTTTAAGATTTCTTCCTGGTTAGTGCTTCAAAAATATAAAAATATTTCGAATTTTAGTTCACAACCAAAACTAACCTTATCTATCTTTCGACAAAATCAGGTTATAAAACCTAATTTAAAAACATTCTAAAATAAAAGGTAGTTACTAACTGTAAATATCTCCTGATGATGCAAGCAAGGTATTATAAAGAAGTGAAACTCTGGTCATAGGTCCCACTCCTCCCGGAACAGGGGTTATATATGAACACTTTCCGGCAACTTCATCGAAAAGCACATCTCCTTTGAGCTTCCAGCCTGATTTGGTTTTGTCTGACTTCACTCTTGTTGTGCCTACATCTATTACTACCGCTCCCTCTCTCACCATATTGCCTTTAACAAATTCAGGTACCCCGATTGCGGCAATGAGAATATCGGCATTGCGGCATATCTCCTCAAGATTCCGGGTGCGGCTGTGGGCTACCGTGACTGTAGCATTTATTGCTTTCTGAGACATCAGGATGCTGAGCGGCCGGCCGACAATATTGCTTCTGCCAAGGATTACGCAGTTACGTCCTGCCGTTTCAATATTATAACGCTTTATAAGCTCAATGATGCCAAAAGGAGTTGCAGATATAAATGAAGGGAGGCCGATTACCATGCGGCCAAGATTTTCAGGATGAAATCCGTCTACGTCTTTTCGCGGATCAATTGTTTCAATAATCTTTCTTTCTGATATATGTACAGGCAATGGCAACTGAACTATAAAACCGTCAATATCATCATTGTTGTTAAGCTCCTTTACCTTGCTGATAAGTTCATCCTCTGTCACATTATCTTCATACCTTATGAGAGACGACTTAAATCCTACCTCCTCACAATCCTTAATTTTATATGCTACATAAGTTTCGCTGCCTCCGTCGTGCCCGACCAGCACAGCAGCAAGATGGGGGGGTTTGCCGCCTTTTTCTTTTATGGCTGCAACCCTGGCAGCAATTTCCAGCTTAATCTCTGCTGCCACCTTTTTCCCGTCTATCAAGTTCATAATATATTTATGTTAGTTCCGATTTATTTATACTTTGGCGCCTGTCTCTGCATATTGCCCATTACCTGTGACATGTTTTTCCCCATCGAGACCATCTTCATCATCTTCCTTGTTTCGGTGAACTGCTTGAGCAAACGGTTTACCTCCTGTATGTTTGTTCCTGAGCCGCCGGCAATGCGCTTGCGCCGGCTGCCGTTGAGAAGAGCCGGATTTTCACGCTCTTCGGGGGTCATGGAGTGAATAATGGCTTCGATATGTTTAAATGCATCATCATCTAAATCCACATTCTTCATCGCTTTCCCCATACCGGGTATCAGAGAGACAACGTCTTTTAGGTTACCCATTTTTTTAATCTGATGGATCTGCTTCAGAAAATCGTTGAAATTAAAAGTATTTTTGGCAAGTTTCTTCTGAAGTCGGCGTGCTTCTTCTTCATCAAACTGCTCCTGCGCTTTCTCAACCAGAGTGATAATGTCGCCCATACCCAGAATCCTGTCGGCCATACGGGCCGGATGGAAAGCTTCAATGGCATCTGTTTTCTCGCCGGTACCTACAAATTTGATTGGCTTGTTTACAACCGACCTTATAGACAGAGCTGCACCACCTCTGGTATCGCCGTCAAGTTTTGTCAGAACAACTCCGCTAAAGTCAAGCACGTCATTGAACTCTTTGGCAGTATTAACGGCATCCTGACCGGTCATGGAATCTACAACAAAGAGTATCTCATTCGGCTCGATGGCCTTTTTTATCGATGAGATCTCTTTCATCATCTGCTCATCTATCGCCAATCGTCCGGCCGTATCGATTATCACTACATCATACCCCTTGTTTTTAGCCTCCTTTACTGCAGATCTGGCAATCTTAACAGGATCCATATTGCCCTCTTCAGTATATACAGGAACACCTATCTGCTCTCCAAGCACCTTAAGCTGATCAATTGCAGCAGGCCTGTATATGTCGCCTGCTACCAGCATCGGGTGTCTTCCTCTTTTGTGCTTCAACATGTTGGCAAGCTTTGCAGCAAAGGTTGTCTTACCTGAGCCCTGCAGTCCTGCCATCAAGATGACAGAAAGTGAACCGGAGAGATCAATACCCACTGAATCACCACCCATCAGTCGGGTAAGCTCGTCCTTAACAATCTTAACCATCAACTGACCCGGTTTTACAGCACTAAGAACATTCTGACCAAGGGCTTTCTCCTTGACATCGTTAGTGAACTGCTTGGCAATGCTGAAATTTACGTCAGCATCAAGCAACGCTCTCCGTATATCCTTTAAAGTCTCGGCTACATTGATCTCCGTTATTTTACCCTGTCCCTTTAATAATTTAAAGGATCGCTCCAGCCTGTCAGTTAAATTATCAAACATATCCTGGTTACTTTTTATATTTAAACCACAAAAATAAAAAAATCAGGGGGAATATCTTTTTAATTGAATAACAAGACTAAAATTAATTTACTTTTGATCCGTTTTTAAAAAAATGAAACAAGTGGAACAGTCAGAACAAACAGAAGAAAAATCCGGTAAATCAAACCTGATATACCGGAAAATTAAATCAAAAATTGAGTTCGCATTTTATTGCCCCCAAAATTTTTACCGGTCATGAAAACTGTTATACGAAAATCGAATCCCGGTGATCTCAGCTTTCTTGAAGAACTGGAATCAGTTTGTTTCCCCAAATTCCAGCAAAGTTCGAGGCAGGTTATCAGATACAGCCTGACAAGTCCTTTTCAGCGTGTAGTAATTGCTGAGATTCACGGCGGTAAAGAGAAGAAACCGGCAGGATCGGCTACTCTTTACCCTTATTCAAAGACACTGAGACTTTTTTCCATTGCTGTTCTTCCTCAATTTCAAGGCAATGGTGTTGGCAAAAAGTTAATGGACTACATTATTGAATTTGCCCGCAATAAAAAATTTCATCGTATTTCGCTTGAAACACGGAAATCTGATAATAAACTTATAAGTTTCTATAAAAACTTCGGATTCAAAATTACCGGCGATCTGCCCGATTATTATAAAAAAGATGAAGACGGAGTCAGAATGGTACTTGTTCTCAATGATAGTACAGATAAGCAGAATATATCCAACATAATAATTGTACGGCATCCGAAAAACTGGAATCTCAGGATAGAGGGTTTGAAGGTGGTCTCTTCGAGGAGTTATATAACCGGTTCAGAGTTCCAGTCCCTTAAAAACGTCAGGATTTTTAATCTTAGTAATTCTTATCAGTATCAAAAACTGGGTTACTATGTCTCACTGCTGG
>Ga0209270_1004023_pt1 | contig 11787 bp, 10 predicted proteins | sample MTBAKSrepl1MetaG_FD_187456 | JGI IMG/M metagenome (GOLD analysis project Ga0209270, IMG submission 187456) | Enrichment culture microbial communities from Arthur Kill intertidal strait, New Jersey, USA, that are MTBE-degrading - MTBE-AKS1... | ecosystem: Environmental > Aquatic > Marine >...
GGCCATTGCCAAGGTCGCGGACCAGGGGCCAGGCGAACGGCTGGCTCAAATTGACTATGGGCCCATGGAACCACCGCTGAGGAAGATCCAGGACAGGCTCTCCGAGACATGGAAAGGGCCCCATGCATATCCCCTGCGATGGCTGGCCGTCAAACTCATGGAAGGGGACCCCGATGCGCAGGAACGGGTCCGACAGAGTTATACAGATCCAGAAGTCTGTCTGGATTTGGTTGAAGAAATCCGAAGTGCCTTTGAATCCGAACATGGAGAGACGCCGGAGCGGCACATTGCCTATCATCGGTACCAGGCGGCCGATACGATCAGCCGATCCTCCATCAAAACCAGGAAGGGAGAGGGAATACCCCTCTCCGACAAGGTGGACCGCTTTGTCTGCAACCGCTTCTTGGGGCCGGCGATTTTGGTGGGCGTCATCTATCTCCTCTATTACCTTTCCATTGTTCAGGGATACAATGTGACCAATTATACCTGGCCTTTCCTGGCCAAGATCAGAGGGCTCACCGAGGCGATCACCCCAAGCCCCGGGTTTATCGAAATCCCTCTCATCCGCTCGTTCGCCCTCTGGTTTGTGGACAGCATCAATGCCCTGCTCAACTACATCCCGATCTTCTTCATCCTGTTCGGGCTCATCGCCATCCTGGAAGACAGCGGGTACATGCCGCGCATGGCCTTTATGCTGGACCGACTGTTCAACCGGTTCGGGCTCCACGGTCAGTCCACCCTGCCCATGGTCCTGGGCGGCATCTATGTGGGGGGATGCGCAGTTCCCGGGGTGATGGTCTGCAAGGGGATTCCGGATGAACGATCGCGAATGGCCACCATCCTGATCATTCCCATGCTCAATTGCCTGGCCAAGGTCCCTTTGTATGTGCTGATGATCAATATCTATTTTGCAGGCCAAAAGGGGTTGGCCATGTTCTTTATCTCCACTATCAGTCTGCTGATGGTGCTGCCGGTGGCTAAGTTTCTGACCCTCACGGTGCTGAAAAAAAGGCCCACGGCCCCCTTCATCATGGAGATGCCCCCTTACCATCTACCGACGATACGGGGGGTCCTGGGACGGGCTGTGGAACGCGTCTGGCTTTTTGTCCGAAAGATCATCACCATCGTGGCCGCGGTGGCCGTGGTCATCTTTGTCCTGCTTCAGTTTCCGGGCCTCAGCAACGAGCGGATGGCCCTTTACAACGATAAAAAGGAAGCGGCAATTTCGTCGTTTTACGAAAAGATTGCGGACGTCCCCTTTGCCCAAGACCTCCAGGGCGAGCGCCTCATGGCCCTGGTCCTCTACTGGGATGACTACAAGAACGCAAAAATGATGGGACGGGGCAAAGAGGCCGTCGAGGCCGTGAACGCTGAGTTTGAGAAAAAGGACCCGGCGTTCTTTAGGATGGCAAACCCGGGGAAGGACAAGACCGCCAAAAAGGTCAACCGGGCATTCAAGGGCCTGATCAAGGAGAGGCAGCAGCTTTTAAGGGAAATCAAGAAGGAAAAGATCGATGCCAGCTTTCTGGGGCGGATCGGAAGGGCCGTCGAGCCGGTCACCCAGTGGGCCGGATTTAGCTGGCGCGTCAACGTAGCACTTCTGAGCGCCTTCGCGGCCAAAGAAAGCAGTGTGGCCGCCCTGGGCGCCCTGTACGACCAGGGGGAGACGGGGAACCAGTCTCTGGAACAGCGGATGGCCGAAGGCGAGGCAGGCTTTACGCCCCTTCACGCCCTTTCCCTGATGCTCTTTATGGTCCTCTATCCCCCCTGCATCGCCACGACCATTATGGTGAAGGTCCAGTCCGGGTCGTTCAAATGGATGCTCTTCTCCATGTTCTATCCCATGGCTTTGGGGCTGGTGGTCGCGATGGCGGTGTTTACCGGTGGAAAGACGCTGGGGCTTACGGGTTTTCAGGCCATGTTTGCATTCTATGGACTGGCCCTGACGGCGACTATCGGGATGGGCCTGATTAAGAATCGTGAGGACTTCTCGTAGAGGCCTGCAAGGTTGAGAAGGTAAGAGGGTGAGAAGGTAAGAAGGTGAGAGGATGAGGTTGTATCCAGCATCCAGTATCCAGTGAGAAAGGAGGTGAATCCCATGAAGAAAAGAGCCTTTTTGATCGGCCTGACAGCGCTTTTTCTGCTAACTGCCGGTCAGGCAATCGCCCATACCCCCATTTGCTCCTGCTATGACAACGGGGATGGCTCCATTACCTGCGAGGGCGGGTTTTCAGACGGCGCTTCGGCCGCGGGCGTGGAGATGACAGTGACGGACGCGGATGGAAAGGTCTTGATCAAGGGGAAGATGGATCAAGGGAGTGAATTTACATTTAAAAAGCCTTCCGGCCCTTTCAAGGTGCAGTTTAACGCCGGACCGGGGCATTTGGTGGAGGTGGAGGGAAAGGATATTTCCGACTAGTCTTTTCCCTCGCGCAGAGCAGGTTGGGAGCGGGGCGAATCCCTGAATACCCGCCCCGCTCCCTGGGCGTTCCCTTTGGTAAGGGGACAATATACAGATTGACATGAATCCCAAGGAAAAATCAAGAAAGGAATCGCGACAATGAAAAAATGGATGGTAACCGCACTTGTTGGAATGGCCGCATTGGCCGTGCATATCCCGGCCTTCGCGCATTTTCAGATGATCTACACGCCGGAGTCGGCGCTCCAAAAAGGGGGCCCCATTGAGCTCAAACTGGTCTTTACCCACCCCTTTGAGGCCGGGCATACCATGGATATGGGAAGCCCGACCGCCTTCGGCGTCTTGCACAAAGAGAAAAAAGAGGACCTTCTCGGAAAAGTGAAGCCGATTGAGTTTTCAAGCCTCACCAATAAAGGCAAGGCATTCGAGGCATCCTATAAACTCAAGGGCATGGGGGATTATGTCTTCTATCTCAGCCCCGCCCCTTACTGGGAGGCCTCTGAAAGCAAATATATTACCCAGCACACGAAAATGATTGTAAATGCGGCAGGGATACCCACGGATTGGGATGCAGAGGTCGGACTTCCGGCCGAGATCGTGCCGCTCGATAAGCCTTACGCCCTCTGGACCGGGAATGTCTTCAGGGGAATTGTCAAGCTTGGGGGGAAGACGGTCCCCTTTGCCGAGGTCGAGGTGGAGTACCTGAATCACGATGTCAAGGGAAATGGCTTTGTAGAAGACGCGAAGGCGAAGGCGCCTCAGGATGCTTTCGTTACGCAAACCATCAAGGCAGACACCAACGGTGTTTTCACGTACGCGATTCCCAAGGCCGGCTGGTGGGGCTTTGCAGCCCTGATGGAAGGGAGTAAGATCGACGGCAAAGACAGCGAAGTCGGCGGCGTGATCTGGGTCCAGGCCAGGGATATGAAATGATGTCTGAGGAATCAGAATGTGAGGCGCACCGATGTTGGATACGATCGTGGTTTTAGTGATTGCACTTCTGGCCGGCGGATACCTGTTCCGGCGATTCCGAGCAGCGGTAAAAGGGAAAAGGCCTCCCTGCGGGTGCGGCACCTGTGGAGGTACGTGCGGTTTCGACAGGGCGGATTGCAGGGCCTGCCGGCCTTCGATGATTGGGGGAGGTGAACGGATTTCCGATAAATCCTGATAGGGTCGACCCTGATGGCATCGGGGTGAATTACAACTGAAACGGCGCCGGTTTTGAAGATCGGCGCGGGTCTTACGGGTCCCGATCAAAGGCGGGACAAGTGAAGGCGCAACAGGAGCCATGTAGGAGGGCGGCCTGTCTGCGCCTTTTTGTTTGGCAAATGCATTTACAGATAGAGGGTCATCTCACCTCAGACACAGAGAAATATACTCCTTGGTTTCAAGGGATGATCTCTGTGCCTCTGAGTGCTCTGTGAGAAATTCAATTTAAGAGGAGGAAAGAAGAACATGAAGATGTCAATCATGAAAAAATTGTGCCTGAACGGTCTTTCGGCGATTTGCGGGGTGCTATTTCTTACAGGACCCAGCGTCGCTTATGAGATCAACCACAAATTGTCCATCGGCGGCGTTGTGGCAGGGATCTATCAATACGACAGTCTATCAGACAGCCCGGGCTTTGACAGCACTGGAAGAGGGCTTCTGGCCATTCAGCCCGAGGTCAGCTTCACCCCAACGGGGAGCGACGAGCTGTTTGCCAAATTCGGTTTCGGCGCGGGAAACGGCCTCATGGAGGAGGGCAAATCCCCCTTCAAACTGGCGCCATGGGGCGGCGACACTCAGGATGGCGTCAAGGACATCAACGGGAGGGGACGCGATTATCTGCTCACCGCCTGGTACAAACATACCTTTACATTCGGCGATGACCACACCCTGGGGCTCACAGGAGGGATCATCGACGCAACTGATTACCTGGATGAAAATGCCTTTGCCAATGATGAGTACACTCAGTTCATGAACTGCGCCCTCGTCAACGGCCCCCATTGCTTCCTGCCATCTTACGATCTTGGCGGCGCGGTGGAGTGGGAGATCGGGAGTTTTTCCATCAAAGGCGCGGCCATGGCCCTGGGGACCAATGCGGAGCAAGGGGAATTCGAAGAGCCCTACAACTTCTACGGTCTCCAGTTCGGTTATAGGCTTGACTTCGGACTGGGTGAAGGAAATTGCCGCTTGCTTCTGGACACCACCAGTGACGATTTCAGCAATGTGGCCGGCACCAAAAAGGAACGGCTCAGTTCGGTTTCGATCTCCTTTGATCAGCAATTAGGGGATGTACTGGGTCTCTGGTTGCGGTTCGGCTGGCAGGACGACGAGGCGGCTATTGATTATAAGGACAGCTATACCGCAGGTGTCAATATCAGCGGCAGTCTCTGGGGTCGTGACTGCGACAACATAGGGATCGGTTATGCGCATTTGAGGGGCGGGAACCTGGATGTGGATAAAACGGATGTGTTTGAGATCTACGGGCGCTTTGCCATGAACGATATCTTCGCCATTACCGGCGACAGCCAGTACATGAAGGATTTCTATAAGAACGGGAGTGATGACCCGAGCGCCTGGATCTTCGGACTCAGGGCCACGGCTGAATTTTAGGAAATTTTGATGATTTTAAGTTTGGCCTATAGAACTCTCTCCTCTTAGGCCCGAGAGGATGAGGCGCCTCCTCGATCCGAGAAGGCGTCCTCCCCTCTCATCGACCGCAACACCGGAGATCAAGTCGGCATTCGGATAAAGCAATTGCATCTTGAGATTGGGACGAAAAAGTGCATGAAGGAATACAACTACTGGGGAGAAAGAGCGCGCAGTTATGATGCGGCGACGGCCCATGTGGTCGGTGAAGGCACCCAGCAGGAGACAAAGGCCTGGCTGTTGGACCAATTGCAGGAGACCGACGATGTTCTGGAGCTGGGCTGCGGGACCGGGCAGTTTTCCGAGTCTGTCGCTCAAAAGGCCCGACATCTCACGGCCACGGAAGCCGCGTCGGAGATGTTCGATGTGGCAAAGGGAAGGCTGTCGCCCTTCGCCAGTGTGATCGTTCAAGTGGAAGACTGCTATCGGACCACCTTTACCGATGGCACCTTTGATGTGGTGTTTTTGGGGAATGTCATTCATATCCTTGGGCAGCCGACGCAGGCATTGACCGAAAGCCGGCGGGTCCTCAAACCCGGAGGACGCATTTTGGTGGCAGACGCCACCTCCAGGGGGCTTCCCTTTTTGTCGAAGCTTGGCATGGGCATTCGCTACCTGAGGAAATTTGGCAAGCCGCCTAAAGAGAACCGCATCGTGAGCCCGGATGATGTGGCGCAATTTCTGGAATCTGCCGATTTCCATGTGGAAGAGTCGAGACTGATTCAAAAGGAAACCAGCGTTGTATGTGCAAGAGGAAGGAAGAAAGCATGACCGGTCTGCCTGAAACATCCATTGATTACGGCGATCTTTTTCAAATCCTCATGGGGCCGGTAAAGGCCAGGTTGATGATGACGGGGATTGAGTTCAAGATCTTTAACCTGCTAAAGGCGTTTTGCTCTGCCGAGGGCGTGGCCCGGGACACCCGCGCCCATCCAGAGAACACCTGGGGTTGGCGTCTGGGGAAATAGTCCCCTAACTATTTAGGGAAAGCCCTCTCCCCTCTTGGTTCTTGCCGCCACATTCCAACAACAGGAACGCCCAGAGCGGGATATGGCAGACTTCCCCCCACTTGAAGACGTCCCGTGTCACCAGGACCCCTCTGCCGATACCCTTGGAAATGCTCTGTTCATCCCACCCCGACACCCTGGCCTGATACTTGACCTCAACGCCAAAAGGCGTATCTCCTGGCGTGTACAGGAGGACGAAATCAACCTCGTTCCCCTTCCTGGAACGAAAATAGTAAAGCCCTTCCAGTGAGCCCAGGCTGGCCCAGCGGTTGGCGAGCGGTCGTACCAGATGTGCGGCCGCTGCCTGTTCGGCCAAAGCCGCCTTCTGAGCGACCGGCAAACCTGCATGCTCCGCAGTGATCTTCCACACTATCGGGTCGATGGCATAGAACTTCTTTTCTCTCTTGGGGAAGGGCCGGCGGTGAACCAGATCGATGCATGGGACCTCGAAACCCAGAAACGCCCCGCTGAAAATTCCGAGATAATCCTGGACCACGGCATTGGAACGGCACCCCGTATCCTGCGTCAGTGCGTTATAGCTCACCGGTACCCCCAGGACCCTGTACAGCTTTCTCATGAGACCCATGAACAGGGGGATGCTTCTTCGCTGCTTTTCAAACTCACTGAACATGACCGAGCGATAGACCCCGATGGTTTCAGACCCAACGGTCTTGCCTTTGACGAGTTCGGCGACTACTGCGGGGAAGCCTCCCCATTGGAGATACGCGTCAAGAAGCTGCATATACCGGTCTCTCCGGGTGGTTGATTCCACTTCAAACATGGCAAACCCGGATTCATCGCCAACAAGTTCCATCAGACAGGGCTGAGAAGGCGCCAGTCCGAAAGCGCGGCAGAAATCACCAAAACCCATCGGGAGAAAGGCAAGGTCAACGCCCCCGGCCCTCCGACCGGGCATTCGCTCATATCCCCGCTTGATCTCCACGGCGGACGATCCGGTAAGCAGCAGGTAAACACGCTCCAGTTCACCGCTGTCCGCCAGCGACTTGACCGCCCTGGCCCAGTCCTTGACCATGGTTATCTCGTCCAGGAAAAGATAGCCGAACATGTCTTGAACGCGAAGGGTTTTCACAAATTCACGGATCAGGTCCATGAGTTCTCGGAAGTGGATGACGTCGTCGCACGGATAGTAGGCAATGGACCTGGGCGGGATGCCCGAGGCGATGAGATCTTTCACCAGCAGCTTGAGTTCGGTCGTCTTCCCCACCTGTCGGGGCCCTCTGACGATGCTGATCCGACCCGGGGGCAGGTTTTCGGGACGCACCTGTTCGGGGCTCAGATGACGGAATATGAAACCTGCGGAACGTACCTGTTTGAGTGATCGGTCATCCTGTTCCCAATCCGGGTCAGACCACCAGGGCGACCGCAAGAGGATCCTTTCCAAATGATTCATGTGCCCCCCATGCCCGAGGCCCCCTCACATGCCCCGAGATGCCGATATTCGGTGCGAATGCGAAAGGTGTGAAATAACCAGCGGTATACGTTTAATCAAATGACTGTTCAAAAGTATACCGCTTTTGACACGAAAGTCAAACAAAAAGGATTTGCGGAGTTCGGGGCCGACATCATCCCTGAGAGCGCCTCCTGGGTCATGGGAGCACCGAGTGAATGGGTTTCACCAACCACCATAAGACAGACCTTCTGGCCCACGAGCACACCAAGCCCCGCACCATCGATACCGCTGGATATGGATATCGCCTGGAAATAGGTTGGGGGTTTTCCATGCGGATGCCCCGAGTCAGATTTGTTTGGTCGGCAGTCAGCGCTCAACAAGGCCGTGAAAAGCTCGGCCCGAGTCTCTTGATCCGGCTTTGAACAAAATCTGCCGGTTGACATTCCATCTGGGGTAACGTAGGATAATTTCTCAGTTTCCGACCCACCTGGAGACGCCCGCATGCCCCGGCTTCTCCGGATAGCTGCCGGGCCCGTCGGCGAATGCCCGGCCACGGGTTCAAACGGCAACACGCCTTATCGCAGGAGAGACTCCTTGATGATGGCGCTGCACCCAATCCATGCCCCTGACGCCTGTCTGCCACGGCATGCTCCCCGGACCAGGTCCCTACATGCCCCCGGCCTGTCTCTACCGGAGGCCTGCATCTTCATCCAGGTCAACCCGGAAGCAACCTCGGGCTTCATGCCGACGAATCCGAAACCCCTGTCGCGGGTCAACATCACCATGAACCTGAACCCATTTGCCGTACGGCCTTTTTTAAACCATAAAACCCATTCGGTTCAAAGGGTTCCTTTACAACGTACACTGCCACAATAGACAGCAAACTTCTATCACCTTGGCATGGATTACCGTAACCCGTTAATATTGCACAATATCCATTTTTCAACACGTTGCGCCCATGCGCTATCCAGTTCATATCATTAGACAATTCATTCAGTCAGGTTTTTTGTAATAGATTTTTTCTGTCTAATATCTGTTAGTTGCAAAGGAAGAGACGATGAGCGATGATAAAAATGAATTATTGGAAGCCATTGACATCCTTTGGAAGAACTTTAACAATTGCAGGGCATACTTTCCGTACATGCCAAAAGAGGCAAAGGGAGTGAAGGAAGCAAGGACAGCCCCCTATTACATTCACCAAGGTTTTGATATTAAGTTCCTATTCTCTGAAGGAATAACAGAAGAGGGAGTAGAGAAAATTAATGAAGTCGGTCATTGGATCAATCAAAATGCAATCATCCGTCTCTGCGCTGTTCTTGAGTCTTTCCATATCATGTCAAACACTATTGGAATCAATTTCGATTTGGATGGCGCGGAGCAGATAAATATAGCAAGGCGACTTAGAAATTGCTTTGCACATTCTTCCGGTAGATACAAGGCAGATGATAATGAGCACCGTAAGACTTTGAACCTTATGAAGGATAAATTAGGTATCTCCATCGATGGTCGCACAGATTGGCCACTGTCCATTGATACAGTAATTCAACCGTTGTTTGAAGGCTGTATCAAGTATGTCAAGGAAAAGACAAAGAACGCATAACCTTGCTCTTGCAGCGGATCGCAAAAAACCGCGCCCGCTGAAGAGTTCGTTATCTATAAGAAATGAAAAAACTTAATATCGCATTGATAGCCTTAATCATTGGGAGTCTAGTCTATGTTTGTTGGCGGGGTGAAACGCTTGCAATATTTAGCTGGTTTGAAAGAATTGGCCTTGCCAGTTATGTAGAATCACTGAGAAATTGTAGCCGATGGCTTGCAGTATACCTCCCGAATTGGCTTCTTTTTTCACTACCTAATGCATTGTGGTTATTTAGTGGTATATTGATTTTCGATTCTATTTGGGGATCAAATCAATCGGCAGGCAAAGTATTTTGGGTCTCAGTGTTCTTGATTATTGCCGTCGGTGCTGAAGTCGCTCAAGGTCTGAGGTTGCTATCCGGAACCTTCGATTGGCAAGATATGGTTTTAATGCTTTTTGCAAGCTTTTGCGCAGTTCTAGTTATTGCTTATCTAAGAGAAAAAGAAAGGAGCCAAAAATCATGGATCGTCTGAGCGGAGCCCTAAAACACACAATTTCCCTACTTGCTATTATATGCCTAATAGCTATGGCAGCCGGTAGCACTGAAAGTGGAGATGGCAAATCGAAGACTTCAAGCAACTCCTCTTCTTCAAAACAGTGGTTCCAAGGCGGAAATCTTCATAACGCTACTGTTGCGCAGTGGAAAAGTGCAACATACCAGAACAAACTAGCGACTGCATCAGATTGGTTAGCTGCTACAAAATGGAAGGGGCATTTAATTTCTCATGCAGATTTCGATAGGATCAAGGTAAAGGCTCAGATGTTAGTTAACGCCGTTGACAAAGTAGTCGCCGGAAAAGAAATGGATCAACTAGGCTCTATGAAAGTAAATGAGATCTCTGCATCCATTGTCACAATGAGCAATGATCTTGGGCCATAACAAATCATATTGTTGTGAAGTTGAATTGGGTCGGACCAAGGAAATTGAAACAAAGTATCTGGAATCACTACTGTCCAAAATAAACTAAAAACGGGCTTTTTGGACAGATAACTATCTGATTTTACATGGCCAGATGTTCAACTGTGATTTCAGGTTGCCTTTGCCCTCAAAATGCTGTCCAAAAGCGAGGAGGCCAGTGACCGGGCTTTGGTGAGGCCAAAAAAACCTGTCCAGCATGCAGAATAAGGGGTTTTGAGCGTTCCTTGCGGCTTATGAGTAAATCGTCCAAGGCCTGACCCCTCCGCGTGCTGTCCAAAGAAAAACCCATTTTGGACAAGAGTGATCTGGAATACTGAATGAAAAATGGTAAAAAGCGTCTATTTGAGGGCTTAAAACGCCATTTTTGACGGGAAAACGGGGATTCTAAGCAAGGGGCGAGAGGGACGTTGTTCCGATGTTGACTTTTTGGACAACAAAGAACCAAAGTCCCCGTGCTCACTAAATGTGATCTTCGCCGCCCCATAAATCGAGAGGCGATGAAACGACTTAAAGAAACGGTAAGGACATTACCTGCGAGGCCCTTTACGGGCTTCGCTGTGCCGACAATACACATCACGGGAGTATCTCAACCGAACCGCCGAGGTAGGTGACCCGTGTGCCAGGTGGTGTGGAAGGGGGAGCCGCGGGGCTTCTCCCTATTCCGATTGGCCGCATTCCCAATCACAGGCATTCTAGCATTTGCAGGAGATTATCATGGGTATTCGTAAGGTTGTAAGGAAATACAAGCTTGGCGCGCAGCCCAATGATTTTTCATATTGGCAGTCAAGATCATATGAAGAGCGGCTGGAGGCCTTGGAGCTAATTCGGAAGGAATACAATTCATGGAGATACGATGCTGAACAAGGATTTCAAAGAATTCATCGAATTGCTGAACGAACATAATGTCAGGTATCTGGTTGTTGGCGGATATGCAGTCGCTTTTCATGGTTACCCGCGATATACCAAAGATATCGATATATGGATTGAATTGACGCTACAGAACGCTGAAAACATATTGGACGCGCTCAAAGAATTTGGTTTTGGGTCGTTAGGTCTATCACCTATCGATTTTCTTGAGCAAGATCAAATTATACAACTTGGAACCCCCCCCAACCGCATAGATATTTTGACGACATTGACGGCGTTAGATTTCGAAGAGTGTTATAAGGCAAGGGTTGAATTTGAAATTGAAGGCGTTCACGTCAATTTTATTGACCTTGAAAACCTCAGAAAGAACAAACTGGCTACCGGCCGTTCGCAAGATTTGGCAGATGCAGAGAATCTGCAATAGCCGTTCGAACCATACCGGCCAGCAAGGCGGGACTGAAGGGAGAGAGATCGACCCTCATCGCATGGGAGAACTCTAAAAAGGGGGGGACCTTGTCAGCGAAGATCGGGCTCTTTATGAACTTCGGCCAGCAAGGAAAAGGCTGGGATAGGCCACGTCGGGCGTACCCATCATTCCACCGGACCAGCGCAAAGAGCCGCGCAGGCCGGTGAATTTAGTCGTTCGCGGAATGAGGGCCTTGACTTTGGAGCTTTCATGTCGTACCATCTTCCGTACGACTTAGGAGGTTGAAAGATGACTACTTTGACAGCTTCTGAGGCAAGGAAGCGCCTTTATACCTTGGTTGACGATGTGGCCGAATCCCATGGGGCGATTCAGATCGTGGGAAAAAGGAACACTGCAATCCTCGTCGCGGAGGAGGATTGGCATGCAATTCAAGAGACCCTGTATCTCACGTCCATCCCCGGCAT
>Ga0209270_1004039_pt1 | contig 11749 bp, 9 predicted proteins | sample MTBAKSrepl1MetaG_FD_187456 | JGI IMG/M metagenome (GOLD analysis project Ga0209270, IMG submission 187456) | Enrichment culture microbial communities from Arthur Kill intertidal strait, New Jersey, USA, that are MTBE-degrading - MTBE-AKS1... | ecosystem: Environmental > Aquatic > Marine >...
CAGGATCGTAACTGAGCCGAACTGCCCGTTTCTTGAACTCCTCATCGTATTGCTTGCGTTCTTTATTCATATCGTTTCTCCTGACTTCTGTCCCTTGTCAAGTTGTCCGAAATTCTATCAGAGACCCCCGCCCGTACGATGGCATAACCAGTTTTTTGCCCCTCCCCCTGCTCCCTGCCTGCCCTGAGTAAGGGTTCCCTGCTCCCCGTTTCCGCCCCTTTGGCACTTTCCTTGCACCTTCATACCTGATAACCCTATCTTTGGGCATTTTGTGAGGACGCATGACACGAGCATTTGGAATAGACATCAGCAAACACCAGGCTAACGCCGAAGGCACCCGACGGGTCAATTTTGAGACCATCAAAAACAATGCCGAACAGGTCAGTTTCATCGCAGCCCGCGCTGGCGTCTCCTGGGGTTACCGCGACCCGCAATTCACCTATCACTGGACCCAAATGGGGCAGCTTCAGATCGGTCGCATCGCCTACCATGTGCCCTATTTCGGCGAAAGTGCCGTCGCTCAGATGGATTCTCTCTTTAAAATGCTCGAAAACAAGAGCGATTGGGCGCACGATCGTATCTCGCTGGATCTCGAAGTAGCGGGCATCAACACTCGCTCGCGCATCACCTCCACTACGCTCAACTGCCTTGAAATCTGCAAATCGCGCACCGGTCGTTATCCCATCGTCTACTCGCGTGCCAGCTGGGTCAATACCTACTTGCAAGTGTCCGACCTGCCTCGCCTGGATTGGTGGCTGGCGACCTATTGTAGGCCCGCCCCTTCTCCCTTTTACACGCAGGAACACGCCGGTCCACCGATTTTGCCCAACGGTGTTGACACTTATCTGATCCACCAAACCGGGGACCGCTGCAAATCGATCGGCGGCTTTGGCAAGTACATGGACTACAACCGCTTCAACGGTGACACTGAAGCGGTTTGGAAGTATTTCAACAACCCCACCGGTTACCTTAACATCCCCGAACCGAGTGTCCTCTTCCGAGCCAAGTGCATGGTCAACAGCCTGCGAAAACGCGAAGGCCCTGGCACGAACTTCAAGGTGGTTGGCAAGCTGAACCTGGGCGAAGTCGTCTCGGTTTATGCGGAAGAAAATGGCTGGTTTCGGCTGGACCCAACCGCCGAGGTCTGGTGCTCTGGAGCCGGCAATTACATGCTACGGCAGCCGCCTGAGACCCCCCTGGTGTCAAAGGAATTACGGCGCGCCCAGTGCATCGTCAAAGCCCTCTACCTGCGCGAAGGACCAGGGAAACAATACAAAATCATCGGCAATTTGATCCGCAATGATGTCGTCACCGTTTATGAAATGAAGGACGGCTGGCTGCGCATCGCCTCCGATGGGCAGATCTGGTGCTCCGCCGAACCACAATACATGCGGGAAGTGGGATAATTTTTACTGCCTATCCGTACGGAACGGACACCGGCCGTTCATAGCGTAGCGATCTTTTTGTCCAGCTCATACTAACCCACCACCCAACCCCCACCCCTCCGGCACGCAAGTGGCCCCTTCGAAAACAGAAGGCTGGAGAGGGTATAAAGCGCAGCACTTTTTTTTCAGATCAATCACACTACTAGCCTTTCCCCGCTTTAAACAAAAAAGTTGGCTTTGAAGCCAACTTTTTCATGATCACTTCTGTTAAATACTAAAAGTCGTTGAACAAAACGCCCAGAGCCAACAGGACGAATGCTGCAATCCATAGCCAGGGCATAGCCACAGTCAGTCCGCTGACGATGCCGAATTGCGCCAGCAAAGCCAGCACAAACAAAACAACAGCTAACAAGAAAACAAGATTTTTGGGTGCACTTAATTTCATGAAATCTCCTTGGGATCGATATGATTAGGTGAAAGTTATGTACCCATTATACTGTTTATTTGTATTTGTGCAATTACACAAATTTTATCGCATCGCTTCAAGCAATCCCACAACGCTAGCCTGGAACTCTTGTAAATAACTTTTCACAAATTCAACCGGGTCCAGGCTCTTGTCCAACAACGGGGTCATATCCATCCCAAAACTCAAACCGGTGGCGTTATCGGTGGCGTGTGAGGCAAAAAAAGTCGCATTGGCTGCGCGCCTGCCCAGGATGGCATCGGTGTAATTCTTGCCGCCCTGCACCTGGGATACAAACACATCCACCAGCTGAGCCTGCAATTCTTTATTGGCTGAGACATCCATGATCACTTTTTTCTCATCCGGCATCCAATCCAGATTGCGCCAAACCTCGCAACCGATCAGTTTTTTAGGTTGTTCTTCGGGCTCTAGCTCGCGCAATGCCTCAAGCACACGCATCAGCACGCCCACGTGGGTGTTGTGCTTATCCGCCAGGTTGTGGGTATACAGAACGTCTGGTCGGGTTTGTCTGATCAGGTTTTTCAGATCCTCTTTGAGGTCCTGGTTGCCGGTCTTCTTGACTTCAGCACTGGGATAGCCCAAAAACACCTGGGCGGAATATTTGCCAATGCGGGCAGCTTCTTTCTGCTCTTCCACGCGGATCTGCGCCATTTCGTCATCGCTTACATTGGCAAATTTGCCAGCGCGCGGAGAACCATGCCCATCAGTGACGACGCAGCCGGTGAAATGGACGTCCGGATTCTCAAAGCCGAGCAAAATGCCTTCGACAGCCATGATTTCGATATCGTCCTGGTGGGCGGCTATGCAAAGATGTGTCGTGCGTGACAAAGCTTCATTTTGGTTTTTTCCATCGGGTACGTAAACTTCAGAATTTGATTGAGTGAACATTTTTATCTCTCCAGGTAAGGTATACACAAATAAATATACCATCTTAGAAGGGGATTTTATGCTAACATAAGGTTTATGCAAAAAATAGAACTCACCCATCACATTAACGCTGACCAACAAGGGCTTTACTTGTTAATACCCTTCGAGATTCCCCCTTCCACCGATAGAGTCGACATTGAATACACCTACTCGTACAATCAAGATCAGCCGGTAAATATCGAAAGCGGTCAATTTACCAGGCGACAACGCGTCAACCGCATTGACCTTGGGCTGATCGCGCCGGATGGCAGCCAGGTGGGCGCGAGCGGCTCGAGCCGCGACGCGATTTTCGTTTCCACTACCGATGCCACACCCGGCTACCAGCCTCACCCGCTCACTGCCGGCACATGGCAGATCATGCTCGGCGCTTACGTTGTCTCATCAGATGGCGTGGACGTAAAAATCAGCTTGCGTTTCACCCCTAAGACCCGCCGCTGGCTGAGAGGCGACATGCACACTCACACGCTCGCTTCTGATGGACTGCTCCCGCTTGATCACCTCGCTCGCCACGCCCGCGAACATGGATTGGATTTTATCGCCGTCACTGACCACAACCAACCGGTCCGACGGGCTTCCTTCCCGAAAGTTCCCGGTCTGACCATCATTCCTGGGTTGGAATGGACCCACTACAAAGGTCACAGCAACTTTTGGGGCGTTGAAGAGCCTTACCAGGGAGCCTTTTTCACCAATACCTACGAAGAGGTTCAGTCCAAATTCCAGCAAGCACATCAAAATGGCGCCCTGATCAGCATCAACCATCCCCTGGAAAGCAGTTTTGGCTTCCATTTTGACCTGGACGGGCTCGATTACGACACGATTGAGGTCTGGAACGGCCCCATGCGCCCCAGAAACATCGAAACTATTGCCTGGTGGGATCAGATGCTCAAAGCCGGCAAGCGCCAGGTGGCGGTCTGCGGTAGTGACTATCACGAAGACACATATTTCCAGCGCCTGGCGAACCCAACAATCAATGTTTTGGCATGGTCGGCAAGCGAAAAGGACATCCTGGTAGCGATCGAATCCGGGCACAGTTATTTCACCTACGGTCCCACCTCTTTGCAGCTCGATTTGGATGTAGAAGGGGCAACTTATGGGGTCATCAAGACTTGGCGAGCGGGTTTGGAAGCTCATTTGAACGCCCACTCACTGGAAGCTGGCGACCAAATCCGGCTGATCGACCAGGATGGTGAACGCATTATGCTCACCGCCCCTGCAAGTGGCGACTGGCAGACCAGCATTCCTGTCGAGAAACCTGGTTACATCCGGCTGGAGGTCTGGCGCAGCTTTTTCTCTGGTTTACCGATGCTCCCCGCCCTTGTCACCAACCCGATTTGGTTTGATTAAACTTTTCGGAGACAATTAATCGCTCCTCCGCCAGCGGAGGAGGTTTTTTTGTAGGGGAGACCCCTGCCCTGTTGAGGGTCCATGGTCTCCCATTTATCCGGGACGGCATGGCAGCCGTCCCCTACACAAGACAATCAATCATCTCATCGACACTTGGGCGGGTCTGGGACCCGCCCGTACGATGGCACAACCAGTTTTAAGCCCTCCCCTGCAAGCGGGGGAGGGTCGGTAGCCCCCTTTTTTGGGGCGTACTGGGGTGAGGGCTCTCCTTAGTAGGCGAGACCTGCCGGTCAGACCCCGCACTCGGTGAGGACACCGGTGCGATCAACGATTTTTGTTGTAGGGGAGACCTGACATGGTCTGCTGTTTATCCGTGACGGCATGGCAGCCGTCCCCTACGCAAGAGTCAGAGGTATCTCAGCCTGCATAGTTCCTGCTTGACATTTTCGCCTTTGTTGATAAAATTTAGTTGACATATGAACTAGTCAACTATTAATCGCTGGGGCGAAATGTCACAAATGAAAATGCATCTGTACGAATCGTTGAAGGCAATTTTCCTTCATATTGATAACCACGAAAAGACCTATCTTTCTGATCACGGTCTCAATATTCCGCGTTTTTACATCCTTTTGCACGTCTCACAAAACCCCGGCATTAATTACATCGATTTGAGTGATCGCCTGCTCTGCACCAAGAGCAATACCACCCGTGTTGTCCAGGGCATGGTAAAAGACGGGCTCATTACCCGCAAAAATGACCCCAACGACAGGCGTAGTTACCAGCTTTATCTGACCGAAAAAGGATCTAAATTGCTTGCGCGTGTCTATCCCGGCTTCATTAATCAAATCGAATCCCTCATGTCTTGCTTCAACGAACAGGAAGCCTCCCAATACCTTGAAGTAAGCCAACACATTGAAAGCAGCCTATCCCCCGATTCAACCCTCAACCTCACCAATTCGCAAGTTTTGGGATGGCACAACGGGCAGCGGGAGTTAGGATGATTTTGCTTACACCTGGCAATTTCGCCAAACATTTCAATAGTTTCAAAAGGAGAAACCAATGAAGAAAAGCTTTTTATTGATTGCAGTCGTCCTGATTGCATCTCTGATCCTGGGCGCCTGTGGCACCCCGGCAGAGACCCCCGTAGCAACCGAACCCCCAGTGGTCGAAGTACCCACCGAAGCTCCTGCTACCGAAGCCCCCACCGAAGAACCGACAGTAGAAGTTGTTGAACCCGCCGCTACCCTGCGTATTTGGGCTGACGAACAACGCGCTCCTGTTCTGTCCGAACTGGGTGCCAAATTCCTGGCCGAATACAACGTGGAAGTTGTTGTTGAGAATATCTCTGGTATTCGCGATCAATTCCTCGTGGCCGCCCCCGCTGGCGAAGGTCCGGATATCATCGTTTTGGCCCACGACCAACTGCCCGCCCTGACCGAATCCGGTCTGGTTGCCGAGCTTGACCTGGGTGCCAAAGCCGCTGAATTCGACCCCGAGTCCCTCAAAGCCTTCTCCTACGAAGGCAAACTCTACGGCATGCCCTATGCCCGCGAGAACCTCGGCTTCTTCTATAATGCCGACCTGGTCACAGAAGTCCCCACCACCTGGCAGGGTGTCTATGACCTCTCCAGAACCCTCATCGACGAAGGTAAAATCCAGTACGGTATCGTTCTGGCTGGCACTTCCTACGACGCCTATCCCTGGATGACCTCTCAGGGTGGTTACGTTTTCGGTCTTGACGCAAACGGCGACTACAACCCCAGCGATGTTGGTGTTGGTTCCGAAGGCATGATCAAATTCGGCGAGATGGCACTGCAGTGGAAGAACGACGGTATCCTGTCCGATAACCTCGACAATACCACCGCCAAATCCATGTTCCTGAACGGCGACGTCGCCTTCTTCATGAACGGTCCATGGGAAATCAACAACCTCAAAGAGTCCGGTTTGAACTTTGGCATCGCCAAATTCCCCGATGGTGGTTATCCCTTCCTCGGTGTCCAGGGCTTCGCAGTCAATGCTATGTCCGAGAATGTTCTGCTTGCTCAGACCTTCCTGACCGAATTTGTCGCCACCGAAGAAACCATGCTGGCTCTCTACAATGCTGATCCCCGCGGATCCGCTTATCTGCCTGCTGCAGCCAAGATCGATGATCCTTATCTGAACGGTATCGCTGCCGCTGGTGAAAATGCCGTCCCAATGCCCGCCATCCCCGCTATGGGTAAGGTTTGGGGTGACTGGGGCAATGCCCTCACCTTCATTTTCGACGGTTCCAAGACCCCAACAGAAGCCTACACCTTTGCCCAGGAAGCCATTGTGGCTGCGATCGCCCTGGATACCACGGGTATGGTCAACCTGCCCGGTTCATGGCAGTCAGCTGCTGGTTTTGCCTGTGATTGGGACCCCAAATGTGCTGACACCGTTATGACCCTCGGTGATGATGGTCTCTACACTGCCACCTTCACCATCCCCGCTGGCGACTACAAGGTCAAAGTTGCCCTTGACGGAAGTTGGGACGTTTCCTATGGTATCGACGGCGGTAGTGAAGATATTCCCTTCACGGTTGCAACTGAAGGTGAAGTGACCTTCGTATTCGATCCCGAAACCCACTTACTGGATATCCAACTCCCGTAAGCTTTAGTCTGTCCAGGAGGCTTGCATCAGCAAGCCTCCTTTTTATCAACAGAGAAAGGAGAATTATGTGATGGACGCTAATACCACGCCTACTACCGGCGAGTATGCAAAGAAAACCATCAAGGGTGCCGGCAATTTACTGACCTTTCTGATTGTTCTTATCGTCGATCTCGCACTGGGATTTTTTGCGTTTAAGCTCTTTAGCTTCGGCTATACCCCCCTGGGGATCTGCTTCGTCATCATTATCCTCATGATCAGTATTGCCTTCCTGGTTCCGAAGGCGTATATGTTCAAATGGATGGCTGTCGGGCTCTCTGCATGGCTGCTGTTTTCCATCTTCCCTATCATCTACACTATCTATAATGCCTTCACCAACTACGGTGACGGTCACCTGATCTCCCAGACGCAGGCAATTGAGCAAATTCAGGCTCAAACTTACTTGCCAGAGACCGGAAAAGCCTACCAGTGGATTGCCTACCGCTCTGCTGAAAACCAATACCTGCTCTGGGTTAAGGACAGCGAAGGTGGCACCATGTTGGTCACCCAGGTGGATGCTGAAGGGGATGCCGAAATTCCCCTCGTTACCGGAGAAAATGGCATCGGTGAAATCGATGCAGACGGCGCGCCTGTAACCATTGAAGGTTACACTCGCCTGAACCGAATTTTAGCTTCTACGGACAAAAACCTGACGAATATCAAGTTTGGCGATCCGGAGAATACCATCCAGGTGCGCTCTCCATCCGAAGCAGCGGAGCTTTTACCACTTTATGCTTACGATGCTGAGACCAACACCTTTACCAATCAACTCGATGGCACGGTCTACACAGATCAACAAGGTACCTGGGTTGCCAAAAACGGCAATCGCCTGATCCCCGGTTATACCGCTCTGGTCGGGATGGATAACTTTGTACAGTTCATCAACAGCCCCGGTTTACGCGGTCCGTTGGTGACGATTGTTATCTGGAACTTCATCTTCGCCGCCGGAAGCCTTTTCCTGACCTTTTCAGTGGGCTTGCTGATCTCCATCATTTATGGCGATCCCAAGTTCAAAGGCAAGAAAATCCTGCGCTCGCTGCTCCTGATCCCCTACACCATCCCCAGCCTGATCACCATTTTGATCTGGCGCGGTATGTTCAACCCGGATCTGGGCATCATCAACCGCATGATTGAATCTGTTTTCAATATCTCGCCGCGTTGGTTCACCGAGCCCTGGCTTGCCCGAATTGCTCTTCTGGTCGTCAACACCTGGTTGGGTTACCCCTACTGGATGCTGGTAACCAGCGGCGCACTGCAATCCATCCCGAGCGATATCTATGAAGCCGCCGAGATTGATGGCGCCAGTGGCATCCAGAAATTCTGGGGTATCACTTTACCCCTCCTTCTGGTCAGCGTTGGACCGTTGATGATTTCTTCTTTCATCTTCAACTTCAACAACTTCAACCTGATTTACGCCTTCATCAATGGTGGCCCGCCTATTCCAACCGCTACCACCCAGGCTGGCTATACCGATATCATCATCAGCTACGTCTACAACCTGGCATTTGCCAGCGGACGCGGCGTGCAATATGGTTACGCCTCGGCGATTTCGTTGGTGTTGTTCATCCTGATTGCTGTAATGTCCTTGCTGCAATTCAAGTTCACGAACATGTGGGAGGAGGTTGGTGAAAATGCCTAAAAAACCATCATCCATCAAACGCAGTCGTACCGTCGGTCTGGTCTGGCGTTGGGCACTGGCTGCGGTGCTGATCCTCTTCAGTATCTTCCCGGTACTTTGGATCATCTCCGCCGCAATTAACCCGGTCAACGACCTGGCAAGTCAGCAATTGATCCCGGCCAATGCCAATTTCGATAACTTCAGGCAGTTGGTCTCCAACCCCATTTTCCCCTTCTTCACCTGGTTGAAAAACTCGCTGATCATCTCGACCCTTTCAACCTTATTGACCCTTTCCCTGACCACGCTGGCAGCTTTTGCCTTCTCGCGCTTCCGCTTTAAGGGGCGCCAGAGTTTGCTCAAGGCAATTTTGCTCGTCCAGAGCTTCCCGAACCTGCTCGCCATCGTCGCCTTATTCACCATTTCCAAGCAAATTGGGGATATCATCCCCTGGTTGGGGCTAAACACCCATGCCGGCTTGATTTTGGTCTATTCTGGCGGGGCAATGGGCATGAACATCTGGCTGATGAAGGGCTATATGGACACCATCCCACGCGATATCGATGAATCCGCCCATGTGGACGGTGCCACCGACTGGCAGGTCTTCTCGAAACTGATCTTGCCGTTGCTGCGCCCGATCCTGGTCGTCATCTCGATTTTGAGTTTCATCGGTACCTATGGCGAGTTTATTATCGCCAGGACCCTGCTGACCCAACGCGAAATGCAGACCGTTATGGTTGGTTTGCAGATCTTCACCGCCGGGCAATACACCAAGAACTGGGGTATCTTTGCCGCCGGCGCGCTGATTGCGGCTCTGCCAATTATGATCATCTACCTGATTTTGCAAGACCAAATCGTAGGCGGTCTGACACAGGGCTCAGTCAAAGGCTAAATAATTGATTCGTACGGGCGGGTTCCAAACCCGCCCCTGCCTTCCTAACTATGAAAAAGCCGGGTTGATAAACGCAACCCAGCTTTTTGTTTCAATTTTTCGTGGGACGGCGTGGAAACCGTCCCTTACAAAGCGCTGCTCTCTTTTCGTAGGCCGGCTTGTCCAGCGCTCCTTTCGCTGGTTTCCGAACCTGCCTTGTTAGGGGTTTGAACCCGCTTTTTGGTTTGACGGAATGGCGCGAGGCCATTCCCTACCTTTTAAGCCCTCCCCCACAAGTGGGGGAGGGTCGGTAGCCCCCTCCTTTGGGGCGTACCGGGGTGAGGGTGATTCTGTCGTAGGAGAGACCTGCCGGTCAAAACGAGCACTCGGTGAGGACACCGGTGCGATCAACAATTTTTGTCGTAGGGGAGACCCCTGCCCTGGTGAGGGTCCACGGTCTCCCGAAAGGCGGAACATCGCACCCATACAGGGCAAGTGGCGCACCATAGAGCAACAGAATCCTTTCCCATCCCAGACAACAAGAGACGGCATGGCAGCCGTCCCTTACGTTAGAAAAACAGGTATTTAGGTGATTATTGCCTTCGTGCTTTACCCTCTATTGATCCTTATCGAGAGACTTGAGGATATGATCGGCAGCCAGGCGACCGGTGAGTATGGCAGTTGGAGCTCCACCTGGTGCAAAGGTCCATTGCCCTGCAGTTAACAAGTGAGGCACAGGGGTCTTAACAATGGAGCGCATCGCCAGCAAGCTGCCGCGATTGAGCGCTTCTTTTCGATGATAAGACCAGCCCATGATTGCGCCATTGAGATTGGAGGTTTGATTTAAGATGGTGCGCGGCGTGGAAGTTACCCGAAACATAATGTGTTTTGAAAGATCAGGGCAATACTTCTCGAAACTGCGAATCAGGTCATCAGCGTAAGCTTCTTTCAGCTGGTTGTAACTCGGGTTGTCATTCATCCATCCGCCCAGGAATTTATGGGAGGTCATTCCGCTCAGATTGAGGCCGGTCTTGCCGGCTGGCGCGAGCTTGGGGTCATGCATGCAGGGTACAGAGATCTCCTGCGGGACGTGATAAAAATAATCCCTGCGTGAGATACGATCTTGCTCAGTGATGCCTTCAAGGTCAGGATTAAAAAAGACGTGCCCGGAACCAAAGAGGTTTAGATGTTCGGGGGGAACATCCAGCCCCAAAAAGACATTAAAAACCGAGTGAGAAACCTGCGCCTTACTCATTTTTTGCTGTAATTTCACCGGCAGTAGATCTTCAGGAAGCATGCGGGTCAAAGCCTGGCTGAGGTCGCTCGAAGCAATCACATTCCCGGCTTTCACTTCCTCGCCATTGGCCAGGCGCACACCGCAAGCCTTCCCATCCTGAACCAAAATACGTTCGACGCGTGTGTTCAGCCTGATTTCCACGCCTTTTTCGACGATGCCTTCTGCCAGAAGATTGGGAATGGATTGCATTCCGCCTTCAGGGTAGTAATAATCCAGGAACATCCGGAAATAACCCAGTCCAAAAAAGGCAGTCGTGCCATCTGGAAAAAGATCGCAGAGCAGGTTGACCAGGTTCGGATTTTGGATGTGTTCTTCCAAATACGGTCGCATTTCTTTCTTCATCATCGCCAGTGCTTTTGGAAAACGCGCAAGGCTGCCTTTCTTGTCCTTAAACCAGTCGGAACGGGCAGACTTGTTATCTGCAGGCGTATCCATAATAGGGATAGGGAAAGTCAGCAAACTGTCCAGAAGGTCAAAGATGGCTTTAGAGTCCGCCTTGACCTGGAGAAGACCCTTTTGTTCATTGGGAAACAGTACCTGTAAGTCAGCATAGTAATTTTCCACATCTTGCCAGGCATTGAAAAGTTGCATCTTGCCGTTAGTGATCATTCCAATCGGGCTTTTATGCACCTTGATGCGATCTTGCATGCCGAGTTGCTTGAGGGTGGAGAGAAACAAACCGCTGTTCTCAATCGCCTTGATGCCGCCATCAAACCAGAATCCATCACGTTCGAAAGAATTGAACAACCCACCAACCTTCGGAGCTTGTTCACACACAAGCACGCGAGCGCCTCCGAGCACAAGGTAGGCAGCCGCCGTCAGACCGGCAATACCGGCACCGAAAATAATGGCGTCATAAGATTGGACTGATGATTTCTGAGAAAAGGCTGGTTCGTAGTTAGATGATGACATTTGAAATTCACTTTCTTTGATAGGAAGTTACTGTAATTTGCCAATTCTATCAAATAATGATTGATGAGTAAACCAACAAGCAGCGGGACGGCAGGATACATCGTACACCCGTGCGATCTATCTTTTCGTAGATACCGTCTTGGATGTCAAGGGGTAAAGGAAAATTGCTTGCCATAATTTGGATCGAACGGCACTCCTGACTTCAAGACTCCATAGGCAATGTGTAACAATTTGTTCATTGCTGCGA
>Ga0209270_1004042_pt1 | contig 11746 bp, 13 predicted proteins | sample MTBAKSrepl1MetaG_FD_187456 | JGI IMG/M metagenome (GOLD analysis project Ga0209270, IMG submission 187456) | Enrichment culture microbial communities from Arthur Kill intertidal strait, New Jersey, USA, that are MTBE-degrading - MTBE-AKS1... | ecosystem: Environmental > Aquatic > Marine >...
CTGTCTTTTTAATTTTATTTCGATTTCGAAAACACCAAAAAGAGGGGTCTTACAACCTCGTAGAGGCCAAATAATTGAATTTATAGCTATTATTGATTTTTGGGGGCGCTAACTCTTAAACTCCTGTCTGGTACTTAGAAAAAAATGGTACTTTTTTCGTATTGACATATCAGGTGAGTAATTTTAACTTAAAGCAGTTTTAATAAATAAGGCGACCAATTCCCAGGGCATTTTTTGTTTGTCTTTAAAAGGGGGGCCAAGATGCCAACATATTTTTTCGTTAAGCCCCGGCCGAAAAGAAATTGGATTCGAGCCGGCCGACCGGCCGAGTCTATAAAATTTTGCAGGGTAATCATCCTTTTCTTTTTGTTCGGTCTTGTTCCGACCGCATCCTGGGCCTCTCCAATAACTTATCATTTTCAGGGCATCAATTTTCCTGAGTCGATCCGGGCCGTGGCGGTTCTTGATTACCAGCCTTCCTCAAGCACGATCACCGTCTCCCTGGCCAATACTTCCACCGTGGTCTCTTCAATCACCGCCTTTGCCTTCAATGTGCCCCCCGAGGTCATCGGCGTTGCTTCCTTTTCCGTGGACTCCAGTTCAAATTGGAACTTTCTCTTTGAGCCGGATGCCATCAACACCCCCAATCAGTTGGGCCATTTCGACCTGGCCGGCATCACCAAAAAAGATTTTAACGGCGGAAAAGTCCAGTATGGTATCTTCCCGGGTCAAACCTTTCAATTCACCTTCACCTTGTCCGGATCAGGTCTCGAGGCCATGAATTCGGCTGATTTCTCCCTGCTCTCCGCCGATCCCGGTATCGGCCAGCCTCAACTCCAGCCCATGGCCGTCCGTTTCCAGGGCATCTTGCCTGATGACGACAGTGACGTGGGCGTGCCGGAGGACGTGGCCGTTCCGGAAAACCCCGGCTCTCCGGGCGTGCCCTTACCCGGCGCGGTCTGGCTGTTCGGGTCAGGCTTGCTGGGTTTGTTCGTTTGGCGGAAAAAACACTCCTCCTGAATCGTTTTCTCCGACTGGCCCCAGAACCGAGGCCGGTCGGCAACTATCCACCTTCCCGAAATCAAAACCCGGCCTTCGTCCGGGTTTTGATCCGATCTAACCAAGCCAAATTTGACTGACAAATACTGTCTGGAAAGAGGTGCGGAGGGATCAGCCCACCGATTCAACTCGGGAGACTTCCGGTATTTCCTGCTTGAGAATCTTTTCTATACCCATTTTCAAAGTCATCTGACTCATGGGGCAGCCGCCGCAAGCCCCGGTCAATTTCACCCGGACCACGCCGTCGTCGGATACGCTGATCAAATCCACGCCGCCCCCGTCGGCCTGGAGCTGAGGACGAATCTTGTTCAAAGCGGTCTCAACTTTCTCTTTCATTACTCCCCTCCTGGGTCGAACCAGGCGACCCATGAATTTTAGTCATCAGTGTATCATAACCTGGATTTTTCGGCCATAAAATCACATAAAAAATCCGGCCGCCTTTCCAGGGAATTCCACCCGCCTCAAAATAAAATCCTTTCAAGGACGGATCGCTTCATTCGGGCCGGTTCAATTTGTCCAAGGTTTCCTGGATCATTTGCAGCAAAGGGCCGCCTTCCCGCCATAACTGGCAACTGTTGATGACGTAAGAGAGCCAAGGGATATCTTCCATTGATTTCGGAACCGGTTGGCGTTGGCGGGACTGTTGGGCCAGATAACCATGCAGGGCCGCCGGACCCATCGTGATGATCAAATACATCAAATGGGTGCAGCTCTCGATCCCGCCCAGACGATTGCGCACCTCCTCGCTGAACCCCGAGACTATGGGCATGCCGATGATCTTTTTCACGGAATCCATGGTTTCCCGGCAATTTTCATTCGGGATGCCGGGCATCTCGGCCTCGGCGTCCTGAATGGAAATGGGCCAGCCGCCTATCAGCAAGCGCACGGCCATCCAGTGAACCACTCCCGGCGGCCGATCACGTCCGTCCCAGTAATAGCCGAATTCCAGCCGCTCATCCCTGAGCCAGCCTTCAACTACGAGCTGATTATCCTGCGTAGTGTAACTCCTGATTTCCACCTTGCGCTCATGGACCGGAGATGAACTTTTGACCATTTCCTTGAGTTTGCTCACGATTCTGCCTTCCGCTCCTTTTCCGCTTGAATTTCAGGCCTTCATCACTAACACAGTTTCAGGGCTTATGCATCCGGTTTATTTTTGTCGGGCGGAAAAACCACGGTTTTCAAGACCTTTGGTCCCGGCTAGACCCGCTGGTCCAGCATCTCGATGAGGCCCCGAGGACCTGGATCAAACCCGAAGACCTCCCGCCAGACCCGCGGGCTCTCCATGCATAAATAGACGCAGGCTTCAGGCCAAAACCCGCGGATCGAGGTCAATAAACTCCGGTACATCTCCACCCGCAAAGGTCTCAGGTACCGCATTTTGCCGTCGGCGGCCAAAACAAACTCCTCGTCCATGATCCGGCTTTGCGGGTGACGGCCGGCGACCACGGTTTTGAGACCCGGCAGATACCTGAAGGCGCCCAGACTGATCCAGGCGATGGACTCGGCCGGGACATGTTGAAAAATATCGGAGACGGTCCGCTGGTATCCTTCCCGCCAGCCGGGATGCCGGATCAAGGGGTCAAAGTGAAAACCGATCCGGTACCCGTGTTGGGCGGCCCGGCCGGCCGCGGCCAGTCGGCTTTTCAAAGAAGCGGCCCCTGATTCCTCGCTCCGGGCCACGGCCGGGGCGTTGACGGAAAAGGAAATGATGGTCCGGCCGCCATGGTTCAGGCCGAGCAGGGTTTGGACCCGGTCGGTCTTGGTCTTGAGCTCCAGGACGGCTTGGGATTGATCGGCGAAGAACTCGACCAGTCGAGCGCCCAGTCCGGTCAGGTTTTCCAAAAGAAGACTGTCCGTGAATTCGCCGGTGCAGTATCGCCGAAAAGGCGGCTTATCCTGGGCCAGGACCTCCTGAAGCCGGGCCAAACCATCTTCCACGTTGCCGAATAGAATAAGGGCCCGGGTGTCCAGGTAACTTTGAAGGATACAGTAGGTGCAGCCGAGATGGCAGCCCAGTCCGAAATGAATGATCTGGAGTCCGCAACAAATGTAACCCCGGGTGCCCGGACACGGCTTGATGAAAGAACCGTGGTGGCGGGCCAGGACCAGATCGCCCGGTCCGAAATCCGGATAATCGCTCGGACCGATGCGTTCCCGGACCTCCTTAACCGGCAGGCTTTTTCTCAAGGCGCGGGTCAGAGGGTCATCGGTCAGGGATTTCTCAACAACCAGGCGCTTGGGTTTTCCGGCGCGGCCCATCAGCCCAATTCCACCAAGGCAGCCAAATCAGGGCCGGCGGCCACCTGGTTCAAGGCATCCAAGCTTTCCTTTAATTCCTTTAAGTCGGCGAAGCTGATTCGAATGGTGAAATCCAGGCCCTCGAAATTGAGCGGGGGCTCCAGCCTGACCTTGGGCGGCAGGTTTAAACGTTTTAAACAACAGGCCTGTTTTTCTTCGAGCTCTTTCAGGCGAGGGTAGCGCCTGGCCCGGAGCAGTTCCCGGACGGCTTTTTCCTTCTGGGGAAGATTGAGGCGTTCGGACTGAATCACGGCCCGTATCTCCGGACCTTCAATGACGGTCCGGACCGAAACATCCTCTCTTCGACCGATCTCCTGGAGCCAGGTGACGACCTGTTTTCTTTTGTTCAAACCCGGCCGGAGACGATTCAAAAGATCAATCACGGCGGCCCGGTCCTCCGGCGGCATGATCAGAATCATCTCCCCCGTTTCCGGGTCCAGGTCACCTCCGGCCAGGGCGGTCAACCCCGCCGGCCCCAATTCGCTCAGCCGCAGAAAACGGTCCAAATATTGGACCCTCGGCGGCAGTCCCAGGCGAGGCAGAAAATCCTCGATCAGCTCGGCCGGAGAATGGAAACGGCTCAGGTGGGACAGGGCCAGGACCTTTTCGGCCGCATTGAAGGGCCGCTGGCTCAGATTGTCTTCCAAGGCCAGCCCCAGGGCCTCCCGGTCGTTCAGGCCCGGAGGAAGAATCAAAGCCTGGTATTCCTCACGGCCCAATTCCTGGAGAATCAGGCGGCGGCGATACCCGCAGATCAAACGATAACGACCTTCGGCCGGTTGAAGAATCAGCGGGGTTATCTGACCGACCCGTTCCAGGGAGGCCCGGAGGTCGGCCGGATCAAAGCCGTAACTCAAAAGGAACGGCACGGCCGGGTCGATATCTTCCCCCCTGACCAGGGCTAAACGCAGACCTTCGATTTTAATCATACTTCACCACTAAGGCTTGGCCGGGCCGTGACCAAAGGCGGTTTCAGAATCGCCTCGGCCAGCGGCTCTTCCGAAGACAGACCCACAACGAAAGCCAGGCGTCCGGGTCTCAGACTTCCCAGAATATCGGTTTTTCCCAGAAGGGTCGCGGCCCGCAAAGTGGCGGCGGCCAGGATGGCTTCGCCGCTGAAACCGGCCCGGCGCCACCAGCTCATCTCCCGGGCCAGACCGGCCCCGGCCCGGACCCCGGGTGAACCGGCGTCGGTCCCCACCACCACCTCGACCCCGAGTTCCCCGGCCCGGTTCAATTGATCGGCCTGGTCCTGAATTATTCGCCTGATCAGGCTTGCCCGGGCCGAACCGTCCGGTTCCCTCTCGGCCAGGGCCGCCAAGGGTTGAATCGTGGGCGCCCAGGCCGCGCCGGTCTCGGCCAGGAGCCTTAAAGCCCGGCCGCCCATGAAATACCCGTGTTCGATGGAGGCTGCTCCGGCCTGAAGGCAGCTCTGCACCGCTTCCGGGCCGTTGGCGTGGGCCATGACCTGGAGACCGACTTCTCGGGCCAGAGAAACCAAGTGTCTGAGGTCGGCGGCCTCAAACTGGGACGGTCCGACCCGGCCGTAAGCGTTCAGGTCCACCGGTCCGGAGGCTATGACTTTGATATGATCCGCGCCCCTTTCAGCCAACTCCATGACCGCCCGGGCCATGTCCCGACGATCGGCCACCGCTCGACCGAGGAAACCGCCGTAACGCCCGGGCGCGTGAAGGGCCTGCCCCGAAGCCGCCAGCAAAAGGTGGTTTTGAATCGAAGCTCTTGATTGGAGCGTTTGAGCCGCCTTGTCCCCGCCGTCCCTGACCGCCGCCAGTCCGTAATCGGAAGCTGTCTCGACCCGAGCGGATAAGTCCAGGCCGTCTCCAGGGTCCAGGGCCAGATGGACATGAGTATCGATCAGACCCGGTACCAATAATACCGGGCCTAAATTTATAAATTCCGCCCCGGTTTGAGGGGGAAGTGCCCCGGCGCCCGATCCGGCCACCCGACCGGATTCTATCCGCAGCCAGCCCGGACCCGTTTCTTTCCCCGGCTCGATCCATATTTTACGGGCGGCCAAGAGATAGGAGCGATCACGGGCGAAAATGATCCTAAGAGGACGGATGGTCTGCTCGGCGAAAAGGAAATTCTGCATATCTGGCTCATTGGGCCGGATTCCGGGCGAAATCCACCAGGCGCCGGTAATACGGCCCGCCCCCGACCAGGAAGGTGTCGTTGTGACCGGCGCGGGGTATGGCGAAGAAGTCTTTGGGACCGGGATGGGCGGCGAACAAACGCCGGCCCAAGGCCATGGGGACCAGATCGTCCGCCTCTCCGTGGATGAAAAGGGTGGGAATGGTGATTCGGCCTATCTTTTTCTCCGATTCATACATGGCCGACACTAAAAAGCCGGGCAGGACAGGGAAATGCACCCGGGCCATGTCCCGGATCGAAGTGAAGGTGCTTTCCAGGATCAAGGCCCGGGCCGGTTTCTCGACGGCCAGGTCCACGGCCACGGCCCCGCCCAGGGATCGGCCGAAAATAACTATTTTATCAGGATTAACCCCGGTTTTATCCAGAAGATATTGGTAGGCGGTCCGGGCGTCCAGATAAGTGCCCTTTTCTGAAGGCCGTCCTTCACTCCGGCCGTAGCCCCGATAGTCGATGATGAGGACGGCGAAGCCCGCCTTGGTCAAGCCGGCCAGATTGTCCAGCCGGTGGGAGATATTTCCGGCGTTGCCGTGTAAAAAGAGCAGACAGGCCGTCGGGGGGGCCTCGGTGATAGCGGACGGGAGAAACCAACCATGAATCTTGATCCCGTCGGAGGTGGTCATCCAAGCGTCTTCATAGGTAAGGCCGGTGTCCTGGGGAGAAGCGGCCAGAGCGCGATCAGGATAAAAAACCAGGGCTTTTTCCAGAAAACGAAACAAAACCACGACCAAAACCAGAAAAACCAACCCGGAGCCGAATGGCTTGATCCAGCTTGGTTCCCTTGGTCTCATGAGGAAGCAGGGAAGGACTCAGTCAATTGGGCCGGAAACCTTTGGCCATTCTTTGAAGGTCCAAAACTAAATCCGACAGCTTTTCCGCTTGTTGATGGATCTGCTCCACCGCCCGGTGATCGGGTGAGTCCGCGGCCATTTTCATCAGGATCAATTCGCTTCTGGCCATGATGACGGTCAGGGGTTGGTTCATATCATGGCAGATTTTTCTGACCCGAAGGATCAGCTCCTCAATGTCCTTTGGTTCCTGAGCCATGTCTTTCTCTTGTTTTCACCCAAATATCCAGGGCAAACCATGAACCCGCCCGGGTCGACCTAGGAAAATCAGCCGGCGGGCGATTATTATAAACCAGGAGACGGTTCAGCCTCAAAGCCCGAACCAAGGAAACGAGCAAAAATATACGCCCTTTAAAAGCCTCTCCCTCAACCGGCCGGCCATGAAAGTTCAGCCCTTCGGGCCGATGTCTCCCGGTTTATAAATAATGGCGGAGTCTGGCTTTCGAGAAGCTAATCGGTGATCTCATAACCAGCCTTGGTCAGTTCCTCGATAATAGGCTTGATTTTCTTGGTCTTGACCCTGACATAGATACGATTGGCCTTGGTCCGCCGATGGGGCATGGCGAAAATGGCCAAAACCGGAACCTTCAAATCTTCCAGCACCTCGGCAATCCGGCGGAACACGCCGATGCCCTCCTCGGGACCGACATTATCCAGGGTGATGATCTCGTCATCCACCCGGGTGCCGAATATGGCCAGCATGGACTGAACAATCTCCGTCTCCGTGACGATGCCCACCAGCTTGCCGTTCTCCACCACCGGGAAGGCCCCGATACCCTTGTTGGCTCCCAGGAGAATGACATCAATGACCGAATCGTCAGGCGAAACCGTAATCGGTTTCCTTTGCATCACGTCCTTGACTTTTAGTTTGAGCAGCAAATAATTCAGTTCATGAATGCTCAAAGACGTAGCCGCCGAGGGCGAAGCTTCGATTATAGTCCGGTAAGTGACGATGCCCACCAGCTTGCCCCGGTCCACGACGGGCAGACGGCGAATCCGATGGTCCTTCATTATTTTCTGGGCGTCGATGATCAGGGTGTCGGAAGTAACGGTGATGGGATCCGGCGTCATCCAATTTCTTACTTTCATGTGGATTCCTCCTCGCGGGCCGCAGCCCCTTTTCTAGTTGTTCGTTAAAAAATTCTTAATTAGGGATAATCCTATGAAAAACTGAAGAAGGCGTCAATCAAAAAAAGGGGCTTTTCGATCATAGCCGCCGCCTTTTACTCTTTAATTTTTCCACATACGAAAGAAAAAAAGCTCCACCGGTCTATTTTTACGAAAAAGCCTGCAATCTAGTGACGGATTCCGCCCCCGGTCTTGAAGCGGGTTGGAAGATGCGGCCAACCGGTAGTGATCAGGGTTCCTTAAGCGCCGTGGAGAAACGCCAGTCTCGCCGCCCTGATCTTCCCGTCGCGTACTTGAGGGGGCGCTGGTCGAACCGGGCACGAACGCCCAAGAACCCTTTAAGACGGTATTTGAGCAAAAACGATGCCGGTTGATCATTGTGACCTACAACCAGGTAAACCGGAAGGTAATCCTTTAGTGATTGGTGGCCGGGATTTCCCCTTGCGCGGGAATGACGTCAGTAACCATACGTCATTCCTGAAAAAAAGGAGTAAACTACCACCGACCTTGTCGGTGGCTTTGAAGAGGCCGACGACTCCTGACAATGTCATTCGCCGTCGTCCTTCCACAATCGGAGTTGTTCTTCTTTAATTTGATCATCTTGCTGTTTTCTGACATAATTTCGGACGGTATTTCGATCAATGCCCACAGTACTGACAAAATATCCGCATGCCCATAAGTTGAGTCCCCAGTATTTTTTGCCTAGTTCGGGAAACTCTTTGCACAACCGCTCCGCACTCTTGCCCTTGAGCACTTTCATGACCTGGGCCGGCGCATACTTGGGCGGAACCGACAAATACATATGCACATGGTCCGCTGCGATTGCCCCTTCTATTTTTACTACCCAACTGTCAAACAAGGGACTAACCCGCCTTCATACATAGAATGAAAAAACTCTCAGGTCATGGCGGGGTTCGTTGCGGGCGGAACGAAGCAATCCCTTGAAATCAGTGGTCAAAGTCAAGGCCAACCAGGCCAGGCCTCAAAAAATACTCGAAGGCGTGGATTGGAACGCCCTCGAAAAATTGATCCAGACTGATCACCTTAAGCTCCCCCGCCCCTTATGACGGACCGGACAACTGCTCCTAGCCTATTTACGCTCCCAAGCGGGAGTAACTTAAATCTTCCTTGCCCAGGTAGGCTTCGATGACACTTTGGTTGTGGCGAATTTCTTCCGGCCGCCCTTCGGCGATCTTTTTCCCGAAATCCAGGACACAGATACGGTCCGAGATGTCCATGACCACGCCCATATCGTGTTCAATCAGGACAATGGTCACCCCCCATTCTTCATTAATATCCAAAATATATCTGACCATATCTTCGGTCTCTTCCAGGTTCATCCCCGTGGTCGGCTCATCTAATAGAAGTATTTTGGGCTTCATGGCCAGAGCTCGGGCCAACTCCACCCTTTTTTGCAGGCCGTACGGCAGGACCCTGACCTGACTTTTTCGAATATGCTCAATCTCAAGTAAGTCAATGATATTCTCTTCCAGGTCCTTCCGAAGGGCCATCTCTTGTTTTCTCGTTCTCCCATAGTATATCCCGTCGGACAAGAAATCCGATCTCAGGTGTATATGTCTGCCTAACTTAATGTTGTCAATCACGGTCATGTGAGCGAATAATTCAACATTCTGGAAGGTCCGAGCTATGCGTAAGGAAGCAATCTTGTGCGGTTTCATGCGGGTGATGTCCTGATCTTCAAAAATAATTCTTCCTTTTTCCGGACGGTAAAAGGAATTTATACAATTCAACAAACAGGTTTTCCCGGCGCCGTTAGGACCGATTATTGAAAATATCTGTCCCCTTTTCACGCCGGTGCTCACACCTGAAAGGGCCTGGAGCCCCCCGAAACTCAAATAAAGGTCCTCAACGGCCAACTGATACTCGGATTGCCCGCTCAAATCCGTCCCTCGTTTTCCATGGCCAACTCGTAAATCGTGACTTTTGTTTTCATCTTAAAAATATTGCCGTCCGCATATCGAATCTCGGCTTCGACCGCCAATTCTTTTTCGTCTCCATAGAGGGCTTCAATCAAATTCGCGTACCTATCCCCTACCACCGAGCGTCTTACCTTCCCGGTTCTGGTCAGTTCATCATCATCGGCATCCAATTCCTTGTAAAGGATGACAAAGCGTTTTACTTTCGTAACCTTGGGGATGGTTTGGTTTATTCTGCCGACCTCTTTGGCAATTAATTCATAAACATCGCTTTTTTGGGAAAGGTCGGTATAGGTGGTGAAGGCCAATTTTTTCTTTTCGGCCCACTTGCTCACATTAGCCATATCCATGGTGACCAAGGCGGCAATATAGGGTCTGTTTTCTCCAATCACCATGGCATCGCGGATATATGGGCTGAATTTTAATTTATTTTCGATTAACTGAGGCGAAAATTTTGTGCCCTCCGCCATAAACATGACGTCTTTTTGCCGGTCAATCATGATGAGGTGACCATCTTCATCCAAAATACCTTCATCCCCGGTATGCAACCAACCATCCTCGATGGTCTTTCCAGTCGCCTCTTCATTTTTATAATAACCCTTAAATACAACCGGGCCCTTGATTAAAATTTCACCCTGATCGGAAATCCGGATGTCGACCCCTGGTATGGGCACTCCGACGGTGTCCAATTTAATGTCGTCGTTGCGATGGCCGACGCTGATGCCCGTTGACTCGGTCTGGCCGTAAACCTGTTTGATATTGATGCCCAAAGCCATAAAGAAATTCAAGATTTCTTGACCCAAAGGAGCTCCGCCGGTGTAAACATTTCTGGCCTTGGCCAAGCCGAGATAATTTTTCAGGGCCCGAAAAAGAAACAGAAAACTCAGCCGATCAAGAACCCGCCAATGAAGACCAACGTTTTGTCGATTCAGTCGTAAATGGGCCAATCTATACCCGACCGGCAGAAAAAGTTTGTAAACCTGGCGTTTAAGCCAAACAGAGTCCTCGAGCTTAACTTGAATTTCGGACGACATCGTCTCCCAAAGTCTAGGCGGCCCGATTAAAATATTTGGTCCGATCTCACGCATGTCCTGGCGGACCGTTTCGACCTTCTCCGGAAAGTTAACCGTCACGGCTCTATATAGATTCCAGGCCACGGCGGTGATTTGTTCTCCCACCCAGGGCAGGGGTAAAAATGATACGTGGTTGTCCGTTTCCCAGGCCGGGTCGACACTGTCGTGTCCTTGGATCATGGAAATGAAATTTCGGTGGGTTAACATGGCGCCCTTCGGCAAACCGGTGGTCCCCGAAGTATACAGAACAGCGGCGACATCATCTTCGGAAAGCTTTTCCACGCCTGCCCTGAAAAGAGAAGGGTCTTTCCGGTCTATTTCCCGGCCAAGCTCCTGGACCTCTTTAAATGGAATCAATAAAGGGTCCTGGTATTTCCTCATACCCTTCAGGTCGTCGACCAAAACTTGCTTAATCTTGGGAATCTTATCCTTTATCTCCAAAATCTTATCGGCCTGCTCCTGGTCCTCGACCACCACAAAGGCGGAGTCGGAATGATCAATAATATACTGGACCTGCTCGATATGGCTATCGGGGAATATGCCTACCACCGCACCGCCCAGCGATTGAATAGCCAGCTCCGAAAAGACCCATTCAGGACGGTTGTCACCGATAACAGACAGTTTATCGCCCGGTTGGTATCCAAGTTCCAAAAGACCCAGGGCTAAGTTCTTTACATTATCCAGGTAGCCTTGCCATGAGATCGGCTGCCAGATGCCGAATTCCTTTTCGCGCAAGGCTACTCTCGTGTCGCCGAATTTTTCAGCGTTTTTAAGTAACATTCCGGGCAGAGTATCAACCGGCATGACTCAACCTGATAGCAGGCTCTTTCCCGCCCCGGATAAAAAGGACGGAAAAGAGCCGGAAACTAAAACTAGCGCAAATGGAGCCAGTCTGAAATGGGATCAAGCTCCAGAGTCTTGGAATTCCCGCGATACATCCTGGCCACGGGGATACTGTTGTTTTTGAAAGTAATCGGGGGCATGATTCCTCCGACGTCAAAATCCTTGAGGGTCTGCAAGGCCTGAGCAAGGCCGTCCCCGGTCAGATTTCCGGCCTTATCGGCTCGTCTCATGCTCTCGACGATAATATGACCTGCTATCCAGGCTTGCATGTAGTAGACAGCGCGAAAGTCGACGTCGGGATGATGTTTTTTGTTATATTCCTTTATTTTTTGGATCCCGGGCACATTATCCATCCACCAGAAACTGTAAGGCGAAACTCCGTAATATT
>Ga0209270_1004053_pt1 | contig 11705 bp, 5 predicted proteins | sample MTBAKSrepl1MetaG_FD_187456 | JGI IMG/M metagenome (GOLD analysis project Ga0209270, IMG submission 187456) | Enrichment culture microbial communities from Arthur Kill intertidal strait, New Jersey, USA, that are MTBE-degrading - MTBE-AKS1... | ecosystem: Environmental > Aquatic > Marine >...
ATAATTTATCGAGGCCGATCGCCCTGAAGATTCTCAGGAAGATTGTGTTCAGCACCCTTCCAAGAATAAGACCGATAACGAGTATAAGGAGTGAGGTGAGAAAGTTCGGCAAAAATTGGAGTATGTTTTCAAAAAACATATGAAAGGGTTCAATAATAACCTTTTGAAACAATTTATCCATATACTACTTCCTTTCCACTCTCCAGTTTTTTATTAGAAATTCCTTCTCTTTTTCAAAAACCAGGCAGAGCTTTTCGATCTTTTCCTCAACTTCAGAAGAACTGCTTTCCCATGTCTCCCGCACAAATGATGCCAACTTTGCAAGATAGAGAGGTGTTAAAGATTTGATGAGATGCTCGGTATTAAAAACATTCCTGTGTGAAGCTATGGCAAAACTGTAAATGATTTTTGTCCATACCTCGTCAGGGATATAAAATTCTCTGCCCTGCATGTATGTCAGCCTGTAAAGGAAGTTCATCGTTTCCTCGGGAAGAACGACTTCCCATATTTTTAAGAGTTCCTTCATCCCGAGCTTAAATTTATCGATCATCCTGTCGAGATTAATAAAAACAGGTTCCATGCCAACAGCGCGCTGAGATCCAACGGTATATACTTCTTCTGACCCTGATACTGTTGACCATACCTGCTCGTACATCTCCATGAGGTTAAAAGTTGTCCCCACGACCTGATAGAGCATCGAGCTGAGATCAGTATTAACAAACTTAGCGTTACGGATCTTTGTTCCAAGGAATGACTGGCAGACCTTAAACCCGTTTGCGAGAGCGGTTGTTGTCATCCATATATCAAGACCGAACTTGGCGACATCTGTTCCCCATATATCCTTCGAAAGATAAAACCGTGCCAGTTCACCCGAAAAACCACAGTCTTTGCCCATAGGGTGTCGTATCCGTTTACCGTATAAAGACCTCGTGAGAGGATAGATAATGTTTTTGGTTATTGTTCCATCATATTTGTGCCGGTAGTACAGCGGTGCAACATACTGATAACCCTCAACGAGTAACGGTTTCATGAGGAGTTCAACCCATTCAGGGGTTATGCTCTTGAGGTCAGAGTCAACAACCAAGCATGCCCTGACATTGAGCATGTTCGCTATCTCAAAGAATGTCCTGAATACATTCCCCTTTATTGGTAAGCCGTGACATGGCGTTACTATAATAAAAACATGGTTTCCTTTATGTGACAGGGAGGCAGCACCAGATGAATTGACAGCAGTATTTTTCACCACGTCCATCGTACCATCAGTTGAATCCTCATCACAATTGACAATAACTGATCTGTTATCCGGGAAGTATCTTGAGAGGCCTTCCCGGACTGCCTGTACAACATGTCCGATGGTATGAGCACTGTTAAAGCTTGGGATCCCAACCAGCAAATCTGCTTCTTTTATCTCCCTGGTCTTTTCGAGGGCTTCTTCTTTAATGAGATATTTTTCCATGCAGTGTCTTTAATAGGTAAAACCTGAATCGAAAGTTCTGTAACCCTCTATATGTTTAATAATTGTCGTATCCCCTTGAGAGGTATGATCACCCAGTTTGGCCGATTATTGAGCTCATAACCGATCTCATACACAGCTTTTTCAAGAATAAAATCCTTAAGGAGAAATTCAAATTCATCTGCATTATCCGGGAGGAAAGGCACCTTTTCAGCCGTGTGAAGATAGGCGTTCAGAAACACTCCGCCCACATAGCAATACCAGAGATCCGCCCACGGTTGTAAAATATGTATATCTTCAGGTCTGAATATCTGTTTAAACATTGCACTATATGCAGCATAATGAAAAGAGCGGAGCATACCGGCTACATCTGTAAGGGGTGACTTCTTCAGCCGTCTCTCGCTGATGGACCGTGCCGGTTCCCCCTCGAAATCAATGATAGTAAAATCATTTCCTGTAAACAGCACCTGTCCCAGGTGATAATCGCCATGTATCCTCATCTTTTTTGCTGATAATTTCTTTTCCAGAAGATCCCTGAAGCTGTCTATGATCTTGTTTTCATTATTCACTATCCCGGCAGCTTCTTCCCTTAGATTCTCCGGGAGATTTTTGATGTTCTTTTTGAGCAGATCAAGGGATCTTTTTGTAAGGCTCTGCATGGACTGAAAAAGAGACCGCTGATAGAGAAGTGAAAAGGGTTCCAGGGTAAAATTATGATCATCTTCGGAACTCGCGAGTGCAAGGTGGAGCTCGGCTGTTCTTTTCCCCAAGAGTCTTATCATTTCCAGATAGACGCCCCCTATGAGCTCTTGAAAGAGGTCAGGTATTTCCTGCTTGGAAATCTCCAAAAGTGACCCGGGTGCCTTTGGTAATTCCTGAATTTCACCCCGTCTTGACAGAACTCTATCGATATATCCACGCAGCACATCCAGGGTATACGTCCAGGCATCCCCCTGATTAGGAACCTGTGCCTGGAGCATGCCGATTACCCGTGGTTCGGTATCACGGGTTCTGTACTCAATAGCTCCTACAAAAGGTGCGGAGTTACGAAACGACGTCTTTTCAGAGAGAAATCTGCTGATTTCCAGATCAGGATTGATCCCTTCGGTAGGCCGTCTGTAGAGTTTAAAGAAAAGAGCATTTCCATAGAAAATAGATGTATTGGTCTGTTCACCCTTGAGGACCTGCGAGTCTGCTTCCATGATCTCCTTCTTCCTGAACGTCTTCATCAATTTCCCCGGGTATGCTGCAATCTGACCCTGCAGCCCTTTTATAGACCGCCTTTTTACAATCATATCGAGCAGGTTTTTGCGCAGTCTCTCGGAATATATACTGTCGTAGATTATACCTTCAGCATTTTCATCCTGAATTCTGGCTACGATTGCGTGGGGTTTTTCATCAATGATTCTATATGCCTCTTCACCGGATGCAAATGAAACCGGAAGGAGATAGGTCTCAGTCTCGCCTTCTATATATGACACTTTCAACAAAAGTAAGTGTGTGACAGGGTCGTCTTTACCTATGGGTATGTTTTCGATAATACTTATCTGTCGAATTTTTCTTCCCTTACTACCAAACCATCTACAGCCTGTCAGGTAAAAAAGGAGTATTTCTTCTTCCAGCTTCTCCTTTGCCTTCCTTTGAAAAACAGTTTCCCAGCCTCTTCTCAAAGTAATCTGCGGGATAACACCGAGTATATCTCCCATGAGTATGCCCTCCTCTTCCTTCTGTAACAAAAACCAGTAATAGTCATATGAGCTGAGTGTAAAGACATAAGGCGCATCTTTGATAAGAGGGAATTTATTCCTGCTGAATACTTCTTCCGGCGTATATCCCGAAAAACGTGAAAGATCAAGTTCCACGACCTGTGCAAACCGCGAGAGATTAGTGAGCACAAGGATAGTCTCATCCCCATATTGACGAATAAATGCAAGGACCTTGGGGTTTTCTGTGCTGAGAAATTCTATATTTCCCCTGCCGAATGCCTTAAAGCGTTTCCTCATCCCTATAACCCGCTTCATCCACCAGAGAAGGGAGGCATTATTTCTTTCCTGGTTCTCCACATTCACTGCCTCATAATGGTATTCTGGGTCTATGATGATGGGGAGGTAGAGTTTCTGGGGGTTTGCCCTCGAGAATCCGGCGTTCCTGTCCGCGCTCCACTGCATGGGCGTGCGGACCCCGTTTCTATCCCCGAGGTAGTAGTTATCTCCCATGCCTATTTCATCTCCGTAATATATAATGGGGGTTCCCGTCAGGGAAAAGAGCAGGACGTTCATGATCTCTATTTTTTTCATACTGTTCCTCAGGAGGGGGGACAAACGCCTGCGGATACCGAGGTTTATCCGCGCACTCGGATCTTTCGCATAAACCCTGTACATGTAGTCCCTCTCTTCATCGGTCACCATTTCGAGAGTAAGCTCATCATGGTTTCTCAGAAAGAGTGCCCACTGGCAGTTAGAAGGTATCGGCGGAGTCTGTTCAAAGATATCTAGTACGGGGAAGCTGTCTTCCATCCAGAGCCCCATGAACATCCTCGGCATGAGGGGAAAATGAAAGGCCATATGACATTCGTCTCCCAATCCGAGATAGGCCGCTGCATCCTCTGGCCATTGATTTGCCTCCGCAAGAAACATTCTATCCTTGAATAGAGAATCTACATGCGCCCGTAACTTTTTCAGGAACTTATGGGTTTCGGGCAAGTTCTCACAGTTCGTCCCCTCTCTTTCGAAAAGATACGGGACAGCATCAAGACGCAATCCATCAACCCCTAAATCAAGCCATTTGTCTATAACCCTTGTTACAGCCTTCTGGACATGCTCGTTATCATAATTTAAATCAGGCTGGTGCGAGTAAAAGCGATGCCAGTAATATGCCTTTGCAACAGGATCCCATGACCAGTTGGACGTCTCAAAATCTTTAAATATAATTCTCGTGTCCTTATATTTCTCAAGCGTGTCACTCCACACGTAAAAGTCCCTCCAGACAGAGCCCTTTTTTGCCTTCTGTGACTTCTGAAACCATGGATGCTGGGCAGAGGTGTGATTTAAAACGAGCTCCGTAATAACCCTGATTCCTCTACCATGTGCCTCTCGCAGAAAATCCTTGAAATCTCTCATAGTGCCGTAATCAGGGTGGACATTGAAGTAATTCGCAATATCGTACCCGTCGTCTTTCAGAGGTGACGGATAAAAGGGGAGAATCCAGATGGCATTGACACCAAGACCTTCGAGGTAGTCGAGTTTCTGAATAAGCCCTCTGAAGTCACCGATACCGTCATCATTACTGTCAAAAAAAGTCTTCACATGCAGCTCGTAAATGACAGCATCCTTATACCAGAGGGGATCATCTTCAAAGTACGATTCTCTCTTAGGCATCAAACGACCTCACTACATGTAATAATCAAAATCAGTCTCTCTCCTTAATCTCTTCTTTATACTGAAAATATATGCAGGTGAAATATGGGGATTGAGTTCAACATAGTTGCGCTCTCCCTGCCATATATATTTATCGTCTCCCAACAGGTCATGGACGAGATACGATTCACCGGGCTCGATTCCCAATTTTCTTATAGGTATTGTCAGCCACCCTGATTGTGTGTGAAATGCATCAAGATTGACGACAACGAGTATTACATTCGAAAGATCCTCAGTGAATTTTCCGTAACCAAGAAGGTGGTCATTGTCTGTTTCATAGAATTCCAGGTTCCGTGTTGCCTGAAGGCAAGGATTTTCTTTCCTTATCTTATTTACTCTTGTAATAAAATCCCTCAAATTACCCGGCTGATCCCAGTCCCAGTATTTCAGTTCGTACTTTTCAGCATTGAGGTATTCTTCTTTTTCAGTAACTGCTTCATTAATATAGAGCATGAAGGTCGGCCCGTAGATACCATAGCTGGACGATAATGTTGCAGCAAGAACAAGCCGCATCATGAACGCCTGTCTTCCTCCATATTGCAGGTGCTCCGGAAGGATGTCAGGGGTGTTAGGCCAGAAGTTTGGCCTGAAATATTCTCTTACATCGGTTTGAGTAAGTTCTTTCATGTACATGGTGAGTTCCTGCTTCGTATTTCTCCACGTAAAATACGTGTATGATTGCGTAAACCCGAGCTTTGCCAGGCAATACTTTACCTTCGGCCTCGTAAATGCCTCTGACAAGAAAATCACCTCTGGACATTCACTCTTGACTTCCCTGATGAGCCATTCCCAGAATGCAAAGGGTTTTGTGTGCGGATTGTCAACTCTGAATATCCTTATGCCTTTATCTATCCAGAAAAGAACAACGCTCTTGAGTTCATTCCACATCTCCTGCCAGTTTTCTGTCTCGAAATACAAAGGAACTATATCTTCGTATTTTTTCGGAGGATTTTCAGCAAACTGGACCGTACCGTCCGGACGCCAGATGAACCATTCCGGATGCTCCTTGACATAAGGATGGTCAGGGGAACATTGAAAGGCAAGATCCAGAGCTATCTCCATACCGTGTTCTCTTGCTTTTTTAACGAGTCTTTCATAGTCGCTCATTGTTCCGAGTTCTGGATGAACTGCTTTATGGCCGCCTTCCTCTGATCCAATAGCCCACGGACTCCCGACATCGCCCGGTTCAGCTACGAGGGTGTTATTTTTCCCTTTTCGATTTGTCTTGCCGATGGGATGGATCGGGGTAAGGTATAAAACATCAAATCCCATTTTCGCTATCCCGGCAAGGATTCCCTCACAATCCCTGAACGTTCCGTGCCTGCCGGGTTCTGATGAACATGACCGGGGAAAGATCTCGAACCAGGTACTAAAGAGGGCTTTATTCCGCTCCACAGAAACAGCGAGTTCTTTTTCGTATGTCGTGGCAAAGCTCCTGTCCGCGTATTGATCCATAAGGGTAATGAGCTCGTCACTCGTGGACAATGAAAAAATCTTATCAATATCTTTTTTCTTCTTGATGAAGTCGGTGATTTCGGAAAGCCTTTTTGCATCCTTTCCGGAAGCTCGTTGAGAAGCACCTTTTATATATGCAGCTCCTGTGAGGATATCAACACGGATGTCCTGCCCTGCTAAAAATTTCTTCTCCAGGGCCTTTTGCCAGGACTTGAAATGATCAACCCAACCGGTAAGCGTGTAAGAGTACATACCTATTTTCTCAACGATGAATTCTGCTTGCCACCTGTCATTTTCAATAAACTGCATAGGACTTTCTATCCATTGTTTATCGTCCGGCCCCCTGTATAAAAGCATTGCAGCGATCGAGTCATGCCCGTCAGCGAATATATCAGCCTCTACCAAAACCATCTCGCCGACAACACGCTTGATCGGGAAACGACCATTATCGATATTTGGAGCCACATTCTCGATAACGACTCTTTTTCTTCCGTTTGTATCACCCATATAACCCCTTGGTGAATTCCTCTCCGGTTGCCAAAATCATCTGCAAATCCTTTATTCCCAAACTTCATTCATGTATCCAGATGCATTATGTATGCAACTGGTGGGTTAAAATATACATATTTTACTTCATAACAACGAATTATTCTAATGCATTATAACCAGGAATGATTTGATGAACAGAAAAAAATATTTCTCTATCTGCACACATGGAGCGCAACTTGAAAGTTGCGGCTAAAATATAGTGCCCTGCAAGTTTCCGGGAATATATGAGAGACAATACTGCTAAAAGAGATTTTTATATTAAATACTGACGGTTTAGCCTTCTATATACTCTATAGCCCGGTCAATGTTCTCTTTCCCTCCAACTAAAAGCATTATGTCACCTGCCTGCAGGATAAAATCAGGTGATGGATTATGGAATATTTTTTCTTTTCTCTGGACAGCAATGATAGTTGCTCCTGTTTTAGTCCTCAATTGTATTTCTTGAATAGAGCGATTGATAATCCGCGATTCTTTTTTTATTAAATAGGTCTCTGTATTTAAACCCTTGAGCAGTTCATATCGCTCTGTGAGTTGCTTGCCGGGCAATTTCAATGAGCGCAGCATCCTGTAACTGTCATTTCTTACATGATCTATACATTCATTGATGACATTTCTCGGCATATTATAATGGTGAAGTACTCTCGAAAATACTTCAACAGATGTCTCAAATTCCTCCGGTATGACCTCATTTGCTCCTAATTTCTTCAGATCCTCTACTTCCAGGACATACCGTGTCCTTACAATAATATGGAGCGCCGGATTCTCCTGTCTTGCAATCTGAACGATCCTCCGTGTTGCGGCTGCATCTGATATTGCTATGACAAGTATCTTGGCATGTTGAACTCCCATTTTATGGAGTATTTCCAGGCTTGTTCCGTCTCCGTAGTAAATAGGCTCCCCTTTCTTTTTCATCGCTTTAACTGCGTTAATATTCAGTTCCAGGATGACATAGGGAATTTCTGATGCCTTTAATACCCGTGCGAGATTTTTCCCGTTAACGCCGAACCCGACAACAATGACATGTCCTGATTTTTTCTCAGGATATTTTTCATGCTCAATTCCTCTTTGTGATTTATCAAGCCTGTGTAAGATACGCCTCCCGACGAGCCAGGTAGAAACCGAGGATGATGCGCCTACAGTCAGAGGCGTTATTAACATGGTGATGACAGAAGCTGAGAGGAATGTCTGATACATATCCCCCGTTATCAACCCGTGCATCTTTCCGGCTACTGCCAGGATAAATGAAAATTCACCTACCTGGGAGAGGTAAAACCCTGTTTGCAAAGAGTTCTTTAAGGATTGCTTCAGTGCATAGGCCGCAACCCCGGCGGTGAATACTTTGACCGAAAATATGATCAAAACTATCCCGATAACGAAAAATAAATGTTGATAAAAAAACTCGAGATTCATGAGCATACCTATCGAGATAAAAAACAGTCCCATAAAACTTTCCTTGAAAGGAAGGACGTCGGAAATTGCCTGTGAAGCATACTCCGATTCAGAAATGACAATGCCGGCAAGGAAGGCACCGAGTGCAAGCGAAAGGCCAAGCTTGGAAGTGAGCAGAGCGGTACCAATACATATGAGCATTATGCTGATAACAAAAAGTTCGCGACTCTTACTATGAACTACCTGATGGAGCACGAGAGGGACACCCCAACGGGCTATGAAGATGACTGCCACGACCACAACGATTGCCTTGATCATGATGAACACGATATCACCTAGCCCGCCTCCCTTGCCTGCAAGAATAGGAACAAGGAGCATCAACGGAACGACACAGAGATCCTGAAAGATAAGGATTCCTACGGAGGTATTCCCGTATGGGGTTGCAATCTCGCCTCTGTCAAACAACAATTTTATGACGATTGCGGTACTGCTGAGGGAAACTATGAAACCGTCAAAAAGAGCTGCATTAACGTTTTGCTGGAAGAAAAAATAGCTTATAAGGGCAATAATCCCTGTGGTGAGCAAAACCTGGATATGTCCTCCTCCAAAAACAGTGTAGCGGAGCATATAGAGATTGCTTAAAGAAAATTCCAGTCCTATGGTAAACAAGAGGAGTATAACCCCGATCTCTGCAAGAACCTCAACGATATGGACATCGCTTACTAACTCGAAACCATAAGGACCCATGATAACACCGGCCAGGAGAAATCCAACAATGGAAGGTATCTTGAGCCTGCCCAGAATAAACACGACAACAGCTGATGTTCCAAAGACAATGAAGAGAGGTTTCAAAAATTCTAATTCCATGATGACACCAATATTATACGATAATGTTCTTTACTGGTTAAACACACTTATTGCTGGAATGAACTATCAATCTTTATTATAATCTTGATTCTTCTATATCATGAAATTACAAAAAAAATAGGATATGATATAAACCTATGTGCAAACAATCTGAGCCCCACACTGCCCTTATCAATGAACTGTCAGAACTGTGCGGAATTGAACCGGAATACCGGGATATTTTCGGGGCAAAGCATGTTACACCCCATGAGACAAAAAAGGCTATCCTGAAAGCGATGCAACTACATGTTGATTCAGCCGATGATATCGCAAAAGAAATTAATTACCGAAAATGGGGGGCCTGGAAAAATTTCATTGAACCCGTTCATATCGTATCGGTCAATGACCAACCGCTTACAATTCCCGTCCATATTCCTCTCAATCGAGGTGATGAAGACGAACTTGTAGTAACCTGGTCGATTGAGGAAGAAAATGAAGAGAAGACGGACGGATTTTCCGGTCAGGTAAATACGCTCACAATACCAGGACATGAACTGGCTATTTTAGAAGAGCAATGGATAGATAACAGGCGTTACATAAAGTTTGAGCTGTCTGATACGACACACAGGGACCTGGGATATTACAGCATCGATATCGAGTGCAAACATCCTGAGAATATCTTCCCGGAGGGGAAAAATATTGTCATCAGAAGATCACGGCTTATCATTACCCCTGATACCTGTTATATTCCGCCTGAATTAGAGGAAGGGAGAACATGGGGACTCTCTGTAAACCTCTACGCTGTCCGTTCATATGAAAACTGGGGCGTCGGGGACTTCTCAGACCTCAAAAAAATTGTCGAATGGACAGGTCATCTCAAGGGTGGTTTCGTCGGGATAAATCCGCTCCACACCCTTCCGAATACCAAGCCGTATGGTATAAGCCCTTACTCACCCATGAGCAGGCTCTATAAAAATTTCATCTATCTCGACGTAACACGTATCCCTGAGGTTTCTGACGCAGAAGAAATCCGGGGAATAATAGAATCCGACCAGATTAAAAATGAACTGCATGATCTCAAAACTTCAGATTTAATTGATTACGGGAAGGTAGCATCGCTGAAGGAAAAGATACTGAGAAAGGCATTTTACCATTTCTATGAGAAACACTACTCAAGGGATACCGGTCGGGGCAGTGAATTCAAAAAGTATCTCTCGGAACAAGGGCCATCACTTGAGTCCTTTGCCACATTTATGGCCATTTATGAACATATGAGGAAATCGAAAAATATCTATACATGGCAGGAGTGGGATGAAGGATACCATTTGATATCAAACAAGGCAGTTCATGAATTTAGAAAAGACAATGACAAGGAGATATTCTTTTACCAATATCTTCAATGGTTGATTGACACGCAACTGAAAAAGGTCTTTGATGAAGCAAAGGGACAGAAGATGCCCGTAGGCCTGTACTATGACCTTGCAATCGGCTCGATCGGCGGAGGCAGCGATGCCTGGAGTTTTCACGATGTCATCGCAGTCGACGCAGACGTCGGTGCTCCTCCTGATGATTTCAGCCCAAGCGGCCAGAACTGGGGATTCCCTCCTCTCAATCCCGAAAAACTAAGGGAATCAGCATATGAACTGTTCATTCAAACGATAAGAAACAATATGAAATACGGCGGGGCACTCCGAATTGACCATGCCCTCGGCTTGTTCAGGCTCTTCTGGATACCGGATGGCATGTCACCTAAAGAAGGTGCATACGTAAGCTACCATTCAGAGGAACTCTTGAGAATTATTGCCCTGGAAAGCGTCCGCAACCAGACAATCGTCATTGCTGAAGACCTAGGGACCATTGGTGAGAATGTAAGAGAGACTCTCGATAGATTTCATATGCTATCTTACAGACTATTTTATTTTGAGAGGAATTATCCCGACCCTTCATTTGTTCCTCCCGAGAAATACCCTGCTCTGGCTCTATGTGCTGTTACAACGCATGATCTGCCGACAATATACGGGTACTGGACAGGTCAGGACTTGAAAGTGAAAAAAGCACTTGGTATGTATCCGAACGAGAAGTTTTTAACGTCACAGGTCAAAGAGAGGGAACGGGACAAAAAACTAATCCTCTCAACCCTGAAAGCACAGGGGATACTTCCTCATGATCATCCCTCTGAATTAAACATGGTTCCTCATATGACGCCTGAACTCTGCCAGGCTATCTATCACTATCTTGCACTGACACCCTGTAAGTTGCTCCTTGTAAGCCTCGATGACATTATAGGCACAATCAATCAGCAGAACATGCCCGGCACATTAGAGGGACACCCGAACTGGATGCAGAAAACGCCTCTCTCTCTCGATGAACTCATTAAAGACAGAAGGTTTATTGATCTTGCTGAGATGTTAAGAAAAACCGTGTACAAACGACTTAATTCTCAATAGTATAGCTATTAAAAATTATTTCAGATAGGTAGCGTAAAATCTTCTGTGTAAAAATCTTGAGGTAAAAAATAAAAGGGTGTATTCTCCATTGTTCTGACAGGAACAAGAAAGGAGGGATACACCCATGTCAGTAAAGGAACTGACGAAGAT